>Ga0207754_100311_pt1 | contig 20937 bp, 26 predicted proteins | sample A23E1SouthBayCA_FD_187728 | JGI IMG/M metagenome (GOLD analysis project Ga0207754, IMG submission 187728) | Aerobic enrichment media microbial communities from Eden Landing Ponds, California, USA - A23 E1 (SPAdes) | ecosystem: Environmental > Aquatic > Marine > Unclassified | place: Emeryville... | reverse complement strand
GCTCGCCGTTCGAACCAGCCGAGGCCTCACTTCGTTCGGCCTCGCGCTCCGCAACACCTAACCGGAACTCCTGCCTACCCGAGAGCAATGGTAGACTGGGTAGAGAAATAAATTAAATTGTACTCTCTTTGTCCATACACCGAGTTCGTATTTTCTCAAGGAGTCAGTACAAGAACAGCTAGCTTGCGAAGTTAGACGGCTGCAAGTCAACAATATACTACTCGGGTAGGTCTGCGTCGTCACCGAACCCGCTTCCGTACATATAGAAAAACGTGTTCCACGGAAGCGTATTCGTACGTCTCAAGCCAATCTAGAATTGCCTCGGCACGTTCTTCGTCCAGAGCTCCGGCGCGTGAATGCGTATTGTCGGTTTCAGGAGAGGTAAATTTGGCTGAAAGCCCCTTGCGAACCATGTCCTTGTTCTCGCAAAACCGGATGAACTGCCAAAGAATGTCCATCTGGGACTCGGCTGTCCGTTTACTGAGGGAGTCAATTTTCCGGTGCTTCCAACCGTCGCCACTGATGATAGTCCTCGAGGTCGAGTCCGTCGAGTTCGCTGACGTACTCGATGTTCACTACGGTAGCCAATCGGGACGTCCGTTGTCTGATGCGTAATCTTGGTAAACACAGGCACAAGCCTGATTAAAACGCACTTCATGAGCACAAATTTAAAGCTTCAAACTCAACAATACGGGTCTAGCTTGCGCACCGGAGGAAAATGTTTATCATGCCGCCAATTGACATTCAGCGTAGAGTTACCGCTAAGGCGTCTTCATCCGTGGGGATTCTACTATGACACTTGAGAATATCAGTGAGATAACGATTGCAGGAACCGTTGAGGACTCAGATGAACACTTCCACAAGGAGATTATCGAAATTGCTAGCGAATACGATTTTCCAGAAGTCTTTGACAGTCAAATTCGGAACGTCTCGGAAGATAGAACCGAGAGTATATTGATCTATGCAGATCGTATACCCAGAGAACCGAGTGCAGCTCAACCAGACAACCTATTCCTTATTGACCCCCAAGGAGACGAATGGATACTTCGAGCCGAATTCGAAGAGCCCTACCTTGACCACTTCTTGGGCCTTTTCGACGATCTCCTTGATGACATTGAGTTGAGTATAGACGATTTAACTGTGATCTCTATTTTTGATAGAGGATTCGATACGATAGATGCTGAAATTGATGTCCCAGACGAATTTTCAACCTCTGGGATTCAGGTGGTGCATGAATCCATCAGCCATACGATTCAATCCTCTGATCAGGTTGAATCCGCTATTCAGGAGTCAAGCGACGAAATTCTAGAGGAATATGAAGATGATGAGGTCTGCATAGTTGTGTCCGTAGCTACTGAGAGAATCACCGCAACAGACAACACCTTCCTACAGGAGAACCTAGAACAGGTTGAAGAAACCTTGTCGCAAGTGTTCCCACAGGAAGATGGTTAACAAAACCCACGGATACAGCTTCTCGGAGAATAAGAGGCGGCCCGAGATCAGTGTCGGTGGCGGACAGCACCACTTGTCTGTCGATTGGCTAACTGCCGAACAACCAGAGATATACATTTCATTTGAAGAGGTCGAAGAGGAACCAATCGCCAACACTGCTGACGAGCTTGTGGCTAAAACTCAGACGCAGCCGCAGCAGTCTTTCAAAGGACCCTTCATTCAGCAAGCTGCGCCTTCAGCAGGCACCAGTGTATATGTTAGCTATGAGAAGGATGAGGAGCGTCAAGAAGGGGCTATTCCAGAAGTAGAAGCTCGTACTAGAGCAGAGTACTTTGGTACTCTACTCGCAAGGTGGGCGGTGTCAGATTCTGCCGAAGACCTAGCATCTGATCAAGAGCTCTCAGAGTTTGATGTGTCTCCGACGATGGTTGAACGAGACATCAGTCGGTTACGCCAAAGTTTAAGTGAAGATAGTCTCCCAGAGGATGCCCTTGATGAGATCGTAGGCCAAGTGGTTTCCCAACATTTGAACTTCATTAGAGGAGTGACAGGAGATGGTGAGACCGGAGACTATGAAGGTGCAAAAGAGGCGTTGAAGCGAATACTCCGGAATAGCTCCTGAGCGGTTAGTCGTTGCACTTTGGGCCACGTTCTAGAACGTATTTAATCCAAAGGCGAGCAGCCTCACTCGCTTTTTCTGAAGGTACTGATTGACCGGGTACACAATACGCTTCGCGAATATGCTCCACAAAAGCCTCATCTTTTTTCTGAAACTCAGATATACCTATCTTGTCTAGATAATCGTCCAAATCATCAGGATCGACGGAGCCGTTGAATTCTACAATCTGTAGTTCTTCGTACAGACTGAGATAACGGTTGTTTTGCTTGAACTCACCATAATCTGTATGCCAATACTTTGGATACAAGCGGTGGTTGCTATCGGGTTTTTCTGGTTTAGACTCAATGCCGTATCTATATTTACCGAGTAAATACCGTTCTTCAACCCGAACTTCCTCACTCGGTGGAATCAATCGTCCATTGTCTATGTCATCTCTAAATCCCGTCATTAACTCCGATCACCTTCACACATGGAGGATAAGGCTTCAGTAATGGACCGTAGGTCACCCAATTGTACAAAGTGTCGGTATATAAAAACTGTCATAGAAACAGTCATAACGGCGATTCCGAGAGAAAGCAGAAAGATTGCGATATTTAATCCAGATAGCACAGGTCCGGGGAAACCATCGAAGAAATATGATACATAATCAACTAACACATTAAGTGATATCAGATATGTCCAAACAATCAGATACATACCCCCGAGTAGTCCGAAAATAGCGCGCCGGTGCCAATTTAACTCCCAGCGCCTGCCAGTAAATTCGGAATACCGTTGACGGTTATACGAGCTGAGGAGGAGGGCGACCGCAGAAGGCAAGAAGGCTAGAAAAGCTAAGGAAGAGGTGATTAGCAGTCGGGCGAGGGCCTGATCATCCATCATTAGCGTGTCTTACATATACCCGTATAATTGTTAGCACTCATTTCCGGATATAGATGAGAAAGACCTCAAGGATACTATCTCACCGATTCCGAGAGTCTATACCAGGAGAAACATATTTAGCTGGTCAAGCAGGCGCCACTTGATGAAGCCTTTCTCAGTCGTCTTCGAACCCCTGTCCATCGTCCGTGTATCGAAGGGGAGAATTCACAGTCATTAGCTTGACCACGCCGATTGGCGGCTACTCTGACGGGGCGTCTTAACATACCATAGACTTCCTGCAACAACAGCCCCGAGAGCAATCTGCATAACGACTTGTTCTACCGAAGTCGGTGGCAAGTACTCCGATAGGAAGTAGTAGAAGACCCCTTGAACCAGCCCCTCTCCGAAGGTGTGTTCAACTCCCTCGAGAACTGAGAGAATTCCCCCTCCGAAGATGTACATCGGGATGGTGTTGAACAACATCGACATGATCACGTATCGAACCGCTCCGCGCTCATAGCCGAGGATTTTCGCCATTCTAGCTCCCACCACTGAAGACCGCTGCCGCTCCTATAGCTGCAACCGCCGTGTACGCGGCCGCGTCAGTCACCACGTGTGCGAGTGCGCTTCCATCGTCCGGGTTGTGGCGGTCCATCTCCACCGTGTAATGGTCGTCGTACTCACGAATCTGGAAGCTGTCCGTCGGTTGCTGGTCACGGTACACCTGATTAGCTCCCATCGGGAGCGACATTGGTGAGTCTGTAAACTGCGGCGGGACTGGACCAGCGACTGCTTTTTGGAGCCTGATCTTTCGGCCGTACTCTTCTTCTGCCATGCGGAACGCGGAGTTCCACGAGTGGGCTTCTTCCATCATGTCGGGGTTTGTGAGATTGTTACTTAGTCGTTTTCCATACATTTCTAATAGAGAATATCGTCTTTACTACTTCTGAGTAGTAGTACCCTTCACCACAGGTTTGATGTATTACCCTTTTATGATAGCAGATGTAAGATGGACCAACTGGGTGATGAACTACGCGACCTCGGATGGGGAAAGTACGAAGCGGCTTGCTATCATGCATTAGTGAAATTCGGGGAGATGAAAGCGAGCAATATCGCTTCCCGAATCGACTCACAACCATCTAAAGTCTACCAGCCGCTGAACAGCCTACAAGACGAGGGCTACGTCAAAGTTCGAGGGGAAAACCCGAAACGATTCGTCGCCCAAAATCCCCGATACGTAATCGAACAGGAACAAGCTCGCTTCGAATCAGAAGCCGACGATATCCTCGAAGGGTTAGAAGAAGCATGGGAGGTCCAAATCGAACGCGGACCAGACTTGGATGATTCCGCGTATGTCCTATCAGGGCAGGACGGGTTGAACACGGAGTTACGGAACGTTCTCGAGGACGCCGAAGACTCAATCACCGCATTCGATACCCGGCTTACGTGGGCGACCCGCGAGGTCCTTGAAGCAATAGAAGACGCGATTGACAGAGGTGTCGATGCTGAAATCATCGGGACGTCTCACAGTGAAGAGACGCTGGATCGTCTAGCTGAAGCGGGAGCGACGACATACGTAACGGACGAAATCAACCGTTCCTCGTACTATGTGGTAGATGACGACCGTGTTGTCCTGAATATTGGTGGCGAGGAAGCCACGATCTCGCTTGTGGACGCTGACGTTGCAAGGATTATAGTAGATGACTTCCGAACGTACGCGCAAGAAGGTGAGACCCACTCATGAACACTAGGAAGATGCTCCCGCTCGCGCTGTTGTACGCTGACGAAGAGCATCGTATTGATGGTCGAACCCGTTTTCAGAAACTCATTTTCCTGATGCAGAAGGAAGGAAACCTTGACGACCTTGATCCAACGGACACCTATCGGTTCAAGGCGTACGACTACGGGCCGTTCTCCAGCGAGCTTTACGATGACTTAGACGAACATATTGAACAGGACTTGATTGATGATTCGATGGAGCATTTGGATCAAGAGGAGGATATCGTGAAGTATCAATATGAGCTTGAAACGGATGGTGAGCAGTTCGTGGACGACCGCCTTTCGAGTAGTGAGTTCGCACGGATTGTTGGCGAAGCGGAGCGTATTCTAGCAGATTATGGGGACCTGCCACTGCCAGACCTAATTGACGTGGTATATTCGAAGTACCCTGATTACGCGGAGAACAGCGTCCTCCGATAACCGAGACAGTCTGAGCGTATTTCCGTCATATTCTCTTCCGATCAGTGTCGGGTGAATAGGACTCAGATGCCGGGGCGTTATCTTTAGCTATAACCTGTTCTCCACCTTATGATCCCTGTGAGTTCGTTGTCCGTGCATAGACAACGAACTCACAAAACATTCTGTTCTACCTAACGAGAAACATAGCTCCATCCCGAAGCTAGCTGGAACACCGGGAGAAGAGGGCATAGCCTGCTGAGAATAGTACTCTCCGACATCGTCGAGAGACTTGATCCGGTCGAACACATTAATCGGGAGGAAATTGCATTAGCGATACCGGACATTCATACACAAACGGTAGCAACCCACATACGCCGATGACACGCATAAATATCGAACTCCCGGACGACCTGCATCAGAACATCAAGACCGCGAGCGACGAACAAAGAGTGACGATAAAAGCCCTCGTCATCAACGCGCTCAAGAAAGAATACGGAGACCGCGAAGAGTCCGGCGTTGATCTCTCGCCGGAATAACCAGCTCGCCAATATCTGTTCGAATTGCGGGGCAATCTCAGCCCACAGCTCCCGATAGCCGAGGAAATGCGACGGCTCAACGCGGAAAGCTACGGTGTACCCCCGAGCTAGCTTCGGTTCGAACTCACTAGCTGACCAGACGGCTGAATCGAGAATCCAGCCAACATGACTGAGTTCCAGAGCGACGACAATACGCTCCTCGTTTGGATGTTTACGGCACACACTCAGTAGCTCCTCCAGTAACGGGGTCGGCTCTCCAATAATGACGCTGGCACGCGAGCGATGATACAAGCTATCCAGTAACTGGTCCTCGTCGATCATTCTTAGACCTCCATATCGTCAAAGACGGTCCGTGAGAGCCGTTCAAGCACGTCCAGATGGTTCTGCTTTGCTGCCTGTTCCAGCGTCCACTCTCCAGCAGCATCGGCCAGTGCAGTATTGAGCAGTGTCAGTCGCCAAAGATCGCTATAATCTCCATATCGGGAATGCTCACCCTCTAATTGCTGTGTCCGACGCTCTATCTCCTGTAACCGGTCATGGAGGTCTTTCATTTTCTCGCCCTGTTCGCTCACAAAGGCACTAATCCGTTCATCGACCGCCTCTTCAAGATCGTCGACGCGTTTCTCCGTTTCCTCGACTCGGTTATCGATCTCCCGATACGCGGGCAATTCACGGTCCCCATCCCGGGCTTCGAGTTTGTTGAGCCGCCGGATAACCGCGCCAAGACGGCCAGCAAGACTATCGAGACGATGAGACAGCTGGACAATATCGTCATCATCGAGCGATTCTGCAAGCGCCCCCTCATCTTGTGCTATCGCAGTCAACTCCGAAACCTCGCTTTTCAGACGGTTCATATCCGCCAAGAGAACTGCTAGCCGACGTTCCTCAGAAAGCGCACTGAGATCATTCCGCTCCTCACGGAGGTCCTCGACGAGGCCGTCCCCAAAGAGAAGGTCGACTGCGTCGTCCGTCAGATAGTATTCGTTGTATGGGACACCGTTGTCGGCGGTCCGGTCGGATTCACGCGTCTCGATGAGGTCAGTTTTGTCGGCGCGATAGCTAATCTTGGACCCGAGACCATCCTCACCGAGTATAGGTTCGAGGTCATCGCGGAGATTCGGCAGCGTAGCCGTCCCGCCTGCGTCAGCTATGGCGAGCAGGACCATGCGGTCCTTCCATTTATCGAGGTTCAGAGAGTCAGTCATAGCAGTCTCCGGTGGCATCCCAGCGAAGATAAGGCTGAATCCGAACCCCAAAATCACGGTTAATTAGCCGTGACGAGAGGTGGTGGCATCTCGGCCAGTAGCCCCAATAGGGGCGGAGAGGGGTAGTTCGAAGTAGCGAAGAAGGGGGTGGCAGTAGCCACCGGACACTCGAAATGGGGTGTCGGGACCGACATGATAGGCATTCTACTGCTGGACGTGTTCGACTGATATGGTTTCAGCAGAGGTACTCTGACCTGATTCTCGATTCCCGACGAGAGTGGCTAACTGGCTAACCCCTAACCAGCAGTCGCTCAAACGGAGTATTGTAGAAGGCACTGAACCAGCAATTCAGACGCTGCACCGGCATAAAACCAGAGTCTGCAGTCTAAACATCCCACCTACCCAAAGATGACGCGATCTCCGAATTCGCCCGAACACCTCGATGCAGGTATCACCTTCCAACCGATTACCCCCACATTCGACTCGACCATCATCATCGACGACGTCGGGCCGACAGCCTCCGATTGGCTCCCCCAGTGTCTCAAGAGACTCCTTCCCAGCCTCGCCGACGATCTTCTCACCGGCTGTCAAACCACCCTTAATCTTGACCCAGCCAAAGGTTGCGAGAAAGAGCTAGCTGATTCCCTCCAAAACAACAGCATGGAAGCCTACGACGGAGAGTTCGCCCGCCTTCTCGCCCGCTATACACTACGCTATCACCGACTGGAGGAACTTGGCGAGGGCCGTCAACGGCAGAAAGCTAGTGCAGAATCCCTCCTCTCGAACTTCGCAACCGGACGACCGACCCACCTACTCGGCGACCCAACGTGGGAAGAATTCCGGCTAGGATACGGAATCCTGTTCCTCATCCTCGAGAAAAACTTGGACGAGTGGACGCTCCCACACCTCGTCTTCGACTTCGACGATGACGAGTGGCTAGACTCGACTCACCCCGGAACACGTAATCGTTCGCTCCAATATCTGCTCGCACTCGGACGAGTCGGCCCAATCACCATCTGTACGACACCAGCAGTCGAACGGCGCATCCGCTTACGGCACGCCGACTGGATTGAGGCTGTTACCGAATATTGCAACCCGGCACACCGGCCGCCACACGGTGTCACATCTACACCCCTCCGGGAAGCCTACAACCAGCTCGTTACGATGAAGAGCCGAGCAGGGAAGGTCAGCGCCCTCACACGGTTCGAAAACCGGTCCACCGCTCCGCTAAGCCATCTCTATGGAGTTCTTGGAGATACGTATTCCCGGAGTACAATCCGCCGATATGCAGGCGAGCTATCTGACAACCATGAATTCCTCCGGCACACGCAGAACGGTAATACAACTCGGTATGCGGTAACCGCACGAGGAAGAGCTGCTATCGAGCTTGTTGACGACGATTCCGGTGAGATTCGGTTACGACACCCTCTGTCCTTGTCGGGGGGAGCCGGTTACAACTCGGCAGCATGTACAGTGTATGGGACGCGCTGCGACAAGACCGGGTTACAACCCGACAGGATGTACAGTGGGAAGGAAGAGCACCCCACGGAGGGAGACCTATGACGACTCCCGAACAGCAACTGGCCAAGACTGGGACTGCTGGGGAGACATCGAGGTTTGTGCAGTGGATTCCGAAGTATAACGGGAGTTCGTGGCCGCTCCATGCTCGGGTACTTGCGGCCACTCAAAACGAGGGTGTAAGCTTCGTTGATCACCCGGCCGAGGAGTGGAATGACCCACGGGTGGCCTATGTGAGTCTCCTTGATGATTCACTTGTTGTCTCGGTGCAGTATACGGGAGCGTTCCAGACGTTGTTGCGGTTGGCGTCAGCTGTGTTTTCGGATAAGCTGTGGCGGAAGGGGTTGACGGCCGATAACCTGTGGGCTACCGACGGGGGCGGGTTGGAATCTAAGGTAACGCGGGAACTGCTTCGGGATGCCAGACAGGTCGGCTATCTCCAGCAAGACGACTCGTATGAATCATTCCGTGAGCGGGTGAAAACCGTACGTAATCGGTTGCGTGGTGCCCTCGGGAAAGTGTCGAGAAAAGAGGGTGCAGAGCGGGCGGCGTTGCTCGAAAAGGCTCACGGGTTGTTCGCGTCTGCAACCGCGCTCTACGATCATCTGGGGATTGATGTGGCGGTCGAGATTCGGGTTCCGGACCGTAATCGAACGGAAGACGATGAGTTCCTTGAGTTCTTGACGAAGACAGTTCCGAAGCACGCCCTCTATAGCGGGCATAGTTTCTATCGGCACGTCTACGAGTCGGATTCAGCAAAGCGAGAGCAGACGGAACCACTCGCGGAAGAACGGTTCCGACAGGCAACGACGACCGTCTCATGGGTAGTTTCCGGGAATCGAGTCAGTGGCTATGTCGAGCCGTTACAGGCTCGATTAGCGGCGTTTGATGAGGCGAATCGACAGGACAACCGGGAGGACCATGTCTCGATGCGCCTGCCGATAATGGTCGCAGATACGTGGTCAGAAGACGGAATCAAAAGGGCAGTCCGGATAGCTCTGAACCGGAAGGGGCTGTGTCCGGAGCCAGATTCCATGACCATGCAGAATCTGGTCGGATTCCTTCGTGGACTAACAGGGTCTGTCTATGACGTTGTAGACGCCTTACTCCAGCTAGATGGGTCACTCGTTGACGAGCTTGGATATCAAGACGTAATTGCGGCGTTAGCGTCACTGCCAGCAGACCGGCTGCTTCCCGAGCATTCACCGACAGCGGGCGCTCTGCTCAAAACGCTCCTCGTAGCGGACGGACCACTCTCCCCGACGGACGTTCTGGACCACGATTCGTTCACCAAGTCCCAAGGGTCCTATTACAATAACAAGGACGAGATCGAGGCTTTCGGAGTGGCCGAGGAGACGGCACAGGGCTGGGAGATTCGGCTTGACGAGTATTGGGATGAAGCAAGCGATGAATTACGGCCACACCGGGCGAGCGAGATTCTTTGGGACGCAGCAACCGAACTGGACTGTGACGTTGATTCCTCGCTGTTTGCCTTCCCACCTGCGTTTGATGAGCTAGCGAATGGGGACACCGAGTTAGGTTCGTGGGTTCCGACGGTGACCGCGCTAAGTGGGATACCCACGGGGGATCATGACTCGGGTATTGTTGTCCTTGGAGCGGAGTACCCGCAGGCAAGTCTCGGAGCGAGTAGCGAGACAGCGGCCAACAGCTAACTTACGGTTTCTACCGCCCGGTTACACTCGACACACTGGGGTGTACCCCGGAGAGGACACCAGCTAGCTGGTGGCGTCGATTACGAGATTTGCACAACCCGCTGTGAAGAGTCCGTTATGAACACTCGACACGGTGGGGTGTAAGGCAGACAACCACAAATATAACCGTTATGGTGCAAGTTAGGTGAAGGAGGATTTCAGACACTATTAGATGGTTTTAGCATCCTCTAGTAGGCGGTATTATATGTCTCCAGTCGGGTTGCTAGAGGTATGGCGCAAGACTTTGACAACGGTCGGCGTGACAATCATGACGTCCATCAAGAGCTATCTATTGGGTCAAAGCCGCGTAATATCGACATCCTGCGGAAGTTACACGCCGCTGACACTCCTGCTGACCCGATGGACGATGATGGACCGGGACTGCTGCTCAACGAGCTTGCCGACCAAGTAGGCCGCAACCGAGACGCTGTCAGAGAGGATATTGAAGAGATTGCTGAGTTAGGTCTCGTATCTACCGAAGTGGTAGATGGCGGGCTACACGTCGACATCACCGATACGGGCGATGTTGTTAGACTCGGAGCGTCTAAGCTGCATGATTTGGAGCTAGGAGAGTCGTCTGACGGATTTTTCTGAGATGACTGATCCAAACCCTCTGGACTGGCTAGACGACCGGTTCCTCAGCGATGGCAACCTCAACGGCCTCCAGTTCTACCTTGTGAACAACTGGAAGGAGAACACTTCCGACCAGACGACGGCGGCAGCGGCGGAGACAGCTAGCTAATATGACGGACAACGGCCGTGACGAGGATGTTGCTGTAGTCGTCGCCCACCGGGAGGAGAGTGACGTCATCGAGGACTTCATTGACGAACACGGAATCGACAAGCTCCCAGAATTTGTTGACCACGCGCACTATCACGCGGAAGGAACGACGACCATCCGAATTATCGCTGACCAGCTCAACCTCTCTCATAGGGAGGCATATCATATGCTCGCGGAGGTTCAGGATATTCTCGGAATTAAGCCCGATCCAGAATCGTCGTCCGGTCGGTGAACTAACTCGAAGCGGGATGTGGAAAGCAATCGCCACGGTGGAAGTGGGTAGGAGTCCAGAACTCCGGTGAATAATCCCTTAGGGACACTCGACACCGTGAGGATGTGATACGAACACGAAACAGCGGTGAGAAGTCAGCTATTCATCGGGAGTTCAGGAATATAGCCCTCCCACGGTGTCTAAACACTCGGCATAATGGAGGGAGTGCGTAGCTTTTCAACAGTTTCCAAGCGCGAGGAAGAGCGTTGACTTCGACAGTGGCTGATTCTTATCACCCGTTGGGATGCCGGGAAGCGATTAGGCAGAACTGGGATCGTACGAAACCTCGGGGAGACTCCCGCTAGCGAACACCGATTGAACGAACTGTCGGACGTCGGCTAACGCCTCCATCAAAGACGCAACTTCCGATTCCACATCCAAATCGTCTGGCGTTGGGTTAGTCGATACGCCGAACACCTCGGGCGTAACAGAGTGCTGTTGGAGATGACCGCTCTGAAGTGCGAAATTAACATTCACTTCTTCCTCGAGGGCATCGGTAGTAGTCTGGAATTCAACACGTGCGATGAAATCAAGTGGAGAACGACTGCCTGTTTCCCGGTTCCGGCAGTCAGTGATCGAAAGAAGAAGCCGCTCGTAGCCGGTGCGGTCGTGTTCTGAATACTTGTAGGTAACCGACTCGTTGACGCGGATGAGAGCCGGCTCAAGCTTGAATCGAGCAAACGTCAGCACGGAGTTGTTTAATCGCGTTTTCACCCACTTGGGGAGACCCCCAAGCGAGGTGTCATCAACGTGGATTGTGTTGTTCGACTCATCATCGAAATAGCAGAGGTTAGTATCCCACTGGTGGATGGCGTAGATGACATCATCATCAATAGAGGTCGAGGCTTCGACAGCGTCTTTTGGCAGTTCCGCGTCGAATTCTATCGCCGCATCAGAGTTGTCTGACTTATCGGCCGCTTCCTCGGCGGGATGCCGCGTATTAAACAGATCATTGATGGTGTCTGTAGAGATGCTATCATCGAATGAGTCCGTAACCTTGTCGAGAGCGTCACTGGCGGTTTGCTGGCCACTCTTGCCTGTTGTGTTCTTGCGGTTGGGAAGCGCGTCATCGTCCTCAAGAATAGACTTGAGTTTGGAGATTTTCGCTGCGTCACTATACTGATCAAGCAAGGATAGGAGGCGGTTACGTTGCTCTGTGCTGAGGTCGAGCGTGGAGAGGCTGTCCGACAAGTTACCTCGAATAGTGTCGTCGTCGTGGTTCTCGAGTGAGTTGTCGGTATAGAGGAGGTCAGCCTCATACATGGCCCAACAGAGGTTGTGGGTGATGGTTGCACGTTCTCCGAACCCGAGTTCATTGAACAGTTGGTCGGCAAGTGGGCGGGCTTTGATATTGATCGGGTGCGGCCCACCGATGTAGGCAGTGACGTAATAGCCCGAATTATCCGACGACGTGGCGTATCGCTTGACCGTTGGCATCGTTGAGGGGTGTGGGTTAAACGTGTTAATTGGTAGGAATCCGGTAGGGCGTGAGTGCGACGAAGGACTTTGGGGGCCCTATACGTTCGAGATTATCGCCTGATTCTGTGTCAAGTATAAGCGAAGACGGGGCTGCACTCGGAGATGCCTTAGACGTCTTTGCTGGTTGTACCGTCACAAACGTCTTAGACGTCTTCGACCGCGTTCCCGGTCTCGACGTCGAAACCTACTGACGATACCCCTGAGCAAATTCATAGGGTCCGAAGAGGAATTCCACCGACCGCTTGGAAACGCCGAAATCCTCGCGAAGTCAATTCGCTCAACCGCGTGGAAACCGGTTTGCGTCTGAGCGCTTGGGGATTTCGCGTCACGAAAGCGAGTTTCCCGATAGTGGCCACGAATTCGAGAAGGTCTGTGGCCACCAACTGTACCAGCGGGCTGCAAGCTAGCTCTGGTCGCCGGCAGTTCCAACCACCGTCCGAAGGGTGTACTTAAAGAAAGAGCTGTTCAGGACCTCGATGGAACTAGGTGTCTGCGAGTCGTGGCCACGAGTATGGACCGAGATATCCCGACACAGGTTCGCGTACGTACTGGCCCCAGTGACGGCTATGGTCATCGCTACGATGTCATCCAGCAAGCGAAAGCAACCTTCGACGCTGGGAACAATACTGAGGCATGCGACCTCGCAGGCTATCCATAGAGGATCTATTCAGCAGATGCGCTATTTCGTGAGAGGATCAAAACTTAGAGTTTAGGGAAGCGAAGTATCTTTCCCCACCTATTGCAGAATCACCCGAAATTAGGACTAGGGCTGCCTAAGAGAGATGATTAAGAAATGGATTTTAGCCCTAGTTTTATACTCTGACATAACAAATGGTAGAATATCTCCCACTAAACTCGAGGCACCCTGAAAACACACGCCTCGTTCAGGAAACAAGCCGGGAGACAACGACGAATGATTCAATCCGAAGCCCAGCAGTCTGTTCCGAACCTCGTAACGTCAGTCAATGCACCGAGTGGGTGTATTCCTCTCGTTGAACCATACGACGCCCACCTCCGGTTTGTAGAAAACTGTCCAGAAGGGACAGTTGTTCTCACCCGTATTAGTGATATTGAGCCGTTCATCCGCCGGGGCGAAACGGCTTCAACACTCTTCCCCAAGAAAATCACTGTAGCGACGACGACGACGGTTAATGACGAATATCTCGATGAGCTAAGTTGGCAGCGTGAAGCCGATCTCATCCACAAATTCGAGCCGACGTTCCACATCCCCTGTGACATACCAGTTTACGAAGGAACCGACCGCCCGGAACGTCGTGAGCGTATTGAGGGGTATCTCGACAGGACGGTTGCAGTGGCGCTAGAGCTGGCTGAAACCGACGTTGAACTCATCCCGTTACTGAAAGGTGTCAACGTCGAGGAGTGGCGAATCGTTCGCCGCATTTTCGACCTGCTCGGTGTTGAGTACTATGCCTATTACGGCACCCAATATTTCCTTAGTGGGGCGGGGTTCGGCAGTCTGCTGGAAGACCTCCGAAGCGTCGTTAGCGAAATGCCTGACCGGAAAATTTTCCTGATCGGGCTGCTCGCCCCCGACCTGTTGGAGCGACTTCCGCCACAGGTTGTAGCAGCATCTGGACTACACCAGTGGCGGACGTGGGTTAACCTTAGAGAAGTCCCCGCGATTGTCTCACGGTCGCGGTATGAATCGCTTCGGACAGAGGTCAAATCGGCACTATCCGAGGGACAGACACCCATTGGCATTTGGACGGGCACTTCGCAAAAGGAGGTCGTGTAATATGGGAGACACACATTCAACCGGACACACGTACTCGGGTGGAGGTCGAGGGACGACGAATACCGGACAGATCGGCAATACCATTCGAAATACAGTCCGAGAGGGAGATGGAGTAGACGAAGCGTATCGTGACTTCGCTGAGGATAGCGGTCTGACCGACCGGCAGGGCGAGACGATCTCCAACCGACGTGATGTCTTAGAGGAGATTCTCCGCGAAGAACTGGGCGTTCACGACTCCCGGCTTATCGGCTCTTTCACACGGCGGACGGTAACCGGGCCGATGACCAGAGAAACAGACGCCGACATGATGGTCGTTCTTGACGCGCAAGAACACCGGCACTGGATTGAACAAGAGAACGGGCCGCGAAACTGTCTACGAGCAATTAAGCGGCGAATCAAGAGTGACGCCCGGTTCTCTGAGACTGCTGTTGAGATTGACCAAAATGCGGTTCGAGTGAAGTACCACGATTCCACCATCGAAATCGTTCCTGCATTCCGATATTCCGAAGTCCCGCACGCGGAGCATCCACGGGACGGGGTCAATCTGTTTAATGATGCCAGTGACGGGTACGCTATTCCCGACACCCATGGGCAAGAGTCATGGATTGGGACGAATCCCAGAGCGTACAAGCAGCGTTTTGACGCACGAAATGAAGCACACAACGGACGAGTTGCTGGGTTAACTCGGGTGATGAAGAAATGGGCGGAGAACAACGATGTTCCCACTAGGGGATACGCGATGGAGGTGATGGTCTACAACTACTTCGCCGAAAAGGCTGAAACGGGGGGAGCAGTCCCAGAGAACTATCACGATCTAGCGCGAGACTTCGTTGACTCACTTCCGGGACGAGTTCGTGGTACTCCTCGAGAGCCCGTGTATGACGGAGCTGTCGATAACAACTGGAGTAGTGAGGAAAGGCAGGAAGCAGCAGAGAAAGCGGAACAAGCTGCGCAAACACTTGAGGAAGCGAAGCGATTGAAGGAGCAAGGACGAACACAGGAGGCGAAAGAAAAGCTTCGAGAAGAGTACGGTGAGGGGTTTCAGGACTGATATGGCCGCCCTCTCTAACTCATAGCCTTGTCAATGGAGACGATTGATGGCGAGGAACGGCGAGAGCGGGTCCGAAAGCGTACGATAGACCAAGCGTCGAGTGCATGGTACACGTACAACCAGCACTATAAAGCAGCCAATTTCTACAAATTCCTTAGTTTAGGATTCTCATCCATCACCGCAGTTATTGGTGGAGTGCTTTCCTATGGCCTAATCTGGGATGGGGTCCCGAATTGGCAGATGATTGTGTTAGCCGTCTCAGTATCGGTGGTTTCCGGGATACAATTAGTAGTTGAACCGGGTGAGAAGCGTGATCATCTCGAGAATTCGGCTCAGCAATACCATGCTTTGTTTGATGATCTCGTAGATTTTCTGTCGTTACGAGTTCCGTACGAGAACGACCGTGATGACGCAATTGTAGCGGAGTATGAAGAATTCCGTAAACGGCGGGAAGAGCTGAACGAAGAGATGCCAGACGTCAGCAGCATCTGGTATCGTTACATCAAGTGGACGAAAGGACCTGAAGGGATGCAAGAAGCCTTCGCCGATGACGTCGCCGAAGAGCTATTTGATTAACAGCCTGATAAATAATGCTTGACGACCTCATTTCTGCACTCCGGTATTCCCGGAACACGGATTCGAATTCTCCAAGGACGACACTCGGAAGAGGACGAAATGTTGTTCGAAAATATCTGGCTGCGATAGCCTGTTTAATGATACTGGGAGTGGGTCTCGGATTCTTGAAGGTTCCAGATGCTGCTCTGCTATCGGCATATTTGTCGGCGCCCTTCGCTGTAGAATCGCCCCTAGTTCTTCGATCTCTCCCTCTTATTGGCCGGATTCTCCCCCGGGCAACGATCCTAGTAGAAATTGGGATGAATGTCGGAACGGTTGGTTTCGGGCTCAGTTTGTCTGCTATTTTCTGGTGCCTTCGGAAAATCGGGATGCTATCTCTGACATGGTCTTGGTTTAGATCGCAGCGGTAAGACTGGCAACGATATGAAACACCAGTGACGGACACACACGAGGTCAGTTATAGCATCCTCGAAATATAATTTCTACACTCTCAGGGACAGAGAGGCTCGTTGAAAAGGAAAACTCGACTAGCAGAGCTACGACATACTAACTGACAGAGTCAGCGAAATCACTGCATGTCGAGACTGGAAATAACAGCACATCGGTCTCGACACCCCATTCGTCGATTACAGTCGGGGCTAGAGGTTCAACAGGTCTTCCAGCTTTTCTCGATTTTCTAAGCCGGCCTTGATGAGCGCGGGATAGTAATCGCGATTTTTCTCTAACGCAGTCCCATGCACGCGTTTGTGCTGGAGATTCAACTCGTCGAAGGTCAGAGCCAATTCTTCGAGCAGTTCCGACGGGAGATACATCATCAGGTGGGGTCGGTCTTTCACCGTCCGGGTCTCGCTTTCTCCTGTTTTTACCGGTTCAGACGTCTTTACCGTTTTAGACGTCTTTTCTGTCTTTACCGGTTCAGACGGTTGTTCTGTCTTAGATGTCTCAGACGGTTCGTCGGTATTAGATGAGGTATCACCGTCGGAGAAACGCCCGTTGAGACGGTCAAAGTCAGTGTCTCGCTCCGTCATGCTGCAACCTCCTCGAGTCGAGTTGCAATCGCCTCAAACACCGCCGCCATATCGCAATCCTCGCTGTGCTGGTGAATCGAAACACCCGCACTCCACGCGCGTTGCAGTGCGACTCGCTTGCGGACTTCCCAGACTGGGATACCATCGACGTTGTCCGCGAACCACTGCATCATCTCCTCGCTTTGTCCATCTGGTTCGACGCGATTCGCAACGATTCCAATCTCCTCGATGGACGTCTCGAAGTTCTGCTCGAGAGTGTCCATCTGTCCGTGGACTAGCTCTAACGCGCGGATTGAGGTCGATTCCGCTAGCGCAGGAACCAGTGCATGCTCACATGCGAGTAGTGCGTTGTCAGTGAGTTGTCCGAGCGACGGAGGGCAATCCACGAAGATGAAATCGTAGTCGTTGTTGAGGGAGTCGAGAGCTAGCTGGAGTCGGTGACGGCTCCGCATCGCAGTTGTTAACTCGGATTCAGCGGCGAACAAGTCGATATTCGATGGAAGAACATCGAACTCTTCGTGCTGATGAATCAGCTCGTTAATCTGGTCTTGGTCATCGTGATCAAGCAGGACGTCGTGGAGGTTCGGTGACTCCGATTCATATTCCGCTTGCAGACCCAGTCCTTCTGTGCCGTGGCCCTGTGGGTCAAGGTCCACGAGTAGGACGTCGTGATTGCGGGCAGCAAGCGCCCCTGCGACGTTGATTGCGATGGTAGTCTTGCCAACTCCGCCTTTCTGATTCGTAATCGCGATTTTTGAAGTCATTGACTGCAAAAAGATGCAGGGGCGTCCCGGCTTTTGGAGTGGCGCGTTTCAACCCGTAGCTTTATCCGTAATTCACCGGTGCAAGGCTCTTATCCCGGGTTTGGAGAAACACAGCTAGCTGGTTGCCGGATGTTCGACTTGAAACGTCGTTCCGACTCGAAACGGCGTGTGTTAGCCAGCTAGCTGGATGGAATCAGACGGTTGGAGAGAATTCTCGTTCGGCCTCCCGAACGTCCGTCTGACGATACTTCAGATATCGGTCCCGGGTCGTAGATATGTCCTCGTGGCCTAACAGGTCTTGGAGATACGGGAGCGGCATCGAACCGCCGCCCGTATCCGACCGAATTCGGTGGACGGCATACGACTTCCTCAAGACGTGCGTATGCACCTTCCGGCGATCTCGTCCGCTCTTATCGGTATACAGGACTTCCTGAATACCGGCCTTCTCTGCGGTTTCCCGGACGATGTCAGCCAACCGCCCGGGGGTGAGTGCCGGTGACGACTTAGACGGTAACAGGCGGTCGCCACGGTGCGCCCCAGCGTGCTGTTTCCGGCGCCCCCCATCCAACCATTTCGTCAGCGACCGCGCAAAGTCCCGCGAATAGTATACGTCACGGGGTTTTGTAGATTCGTGCCGCCCACCCTTAGCGCCCCGCAGGTGAATGGTTCGGTCGTCACGGTTGATATCGGAGAGACGGACTTTGACGGCTTCAGAAGCTCTGGCTCCAGTCTCCCACAACAGTTTGATGGCCAACCGGTTGCGATGTGTGTCGGCGGCGTCACGCAACTGCTTGTACTCCTCAATCGTGAGGTATTGGTCGTCTTGATACTTATCCAGCTGCGTTTGTTCAAGGTGCGCAACGTCGATGTCGGCGGTCGGATCGTCGTCAATGACCCCGTCTCGTTCCAGACGCTGATATAGCGTCCCGACGTTATACGTCCGAGTGCGGACGGAGCGTGGGGCATAGCCGTCTGCGAGACCTTGATCAACCCAGTGTTGGATGTCGCGGGGTTCGACGTCCGAGAGTGATAGTCCGTTGTCGTCGAGATACTGAGTGTACGTTCTGATGGACGACCTGTAGTTATCAACTGTCGATTCAGATTTGTGGCCGCTGAGGTGCGTCAGGTACCGGGTAAGTGTTCGTTCTTCTGCGTCAGTGAGGTCGATCGCGAGCGAGTTGATGTAGTCGGTCCAGTCAGACATGGTTAAGATTCGTCGTCGTGTTCAGCGTCCTCTTCGTTGTCGGTGCCTTCGTCAACGTGTTCCTCGAAGAAGTCGGCGGCAGCATCAACATCCCCCAGTGCAAACCGCGTGGATGGGTTGAGTCCAGCTTCCTCTGCCATCACTGAGAAGTCACCTGCGTCTGTGACGGTGCGCACACTATAGTCCGCGTCTTCGACGACTTCGGCATCGTCGGCGTCGCCAAGCCGGACGATAACCTCCTCGATGAGCTGCTGCATGATGTCGTCTATCTCGTCTATATCGACGGCTTCAGTACGGTGAGCCTGCACTTTCGTCTTGGTTTGGTCGATGGACTCTTCGAGGTCGTTCAATCGGTGATGTAGGTCGTCAAGTGCGGCATCGTTAAGGGTGTCTCCACCCGAGTTACCAGCATCAGCGATGTGTTCTTCAACGGCTAATTTGATGAGCGCGGTGCGGGTCTCGACGTGCCCGTTATCTTCGACAAAATCGTCCCAACGATCACGTTGTTCGTCGGGCAATCGGAACTGGATTTTCGCCACACCGTCCCGGTCGTGGAAGATTAAAGAAGTGAGTTCTGATGTATGGACAGGAGGTGTACAAATTGACTGACTGGACGGAGAAGTACCGTCCGTCGTCGCTCTCCGAAGTGCGGGGCAACGACAAGGCCCGGGACGCACTGGCGGAGTGGGCGGAGACGTGGGCGGACCACCGGGAAGCGGTCGTCGTCCACGGCAGCCCCGGCGTCGGGAAGACGTCGGCCGCCCACGCGCTCGCGAGCGACGCCGGCTGGGACGTCGTGGAGTTGAACGCCAGCGACCAGCGCACGGCCGACGTGGTCGAGCGCGTCGCGGGCGAGGCGGCGAAGTCGGGGACGCTCACGGGCGGGTCCGGGGGGAAGAAACTCGTCTTGCTGGACGAAGCGGACAACCTCCACGGGAACGTCGACCGCGGCGGGAGCGCGGCAATCACGCGGCTCGTCAAGGAGTCCCCGCAGCCCATCGTCCTCGTCGCGAACGAGTACTACGACATGAGTTCAGCGCTCCGGAACGCCACGCAGGACATCGAGTTCCGGGACGTCTCGAAGCGCTCCATCGTCCCCGTGCTCCGGGACATCTGCCGGCGGGAGGACATCGACTACGACGAGGACGCGCTGAAAGCCATCGCGGAGCAGAACTCCGGGGACCTGCGGTCCGCTGTCAACGACCTGCAGGCGCTCGCGGAGACCGACCGCAGGCTCACCGAGGACGACGTGGTGATGGGGGAGCGCGACCGCTCGCAGGGCGTCTTCGACTTCCTCGACGGCCTCATCAAGACCCACGGCGCGGAGGAGGCGCTGCAGGCGGCCTACGAGGTGGACGAGACGCCGGACGACCTCCTGAACTGGGTGGAGGACAACGTCCCGAAAGACTACTACGGCGACGAGCTCGCGACGGCCTACGAGTTCCTCTCGAACGCCGACATCTGGCTGGGCCGCGTGCGGGCGACCCAGGACTACTCGTACTGGCGGTACGCGACGGACAACATCGCCGCCGGCGTCGCGGCCTCGCGCCAGCACGACCACGGCGGCTGGACGCGCTACGGTCCGCCGAGCTACTGGCGGAAGCTCGGGAGCTCGCGGGCGACCCGAGAGAAACGCGACTACGTCGCTCGCCACATCGCCGAGACGGCCGGCTGCAGCATGGCGACCGCGCGCAACGACGTGCTGCCGTTCCTCGCGGCGATGACCCACCACTGCAAGAACCGGGAGCTGACGGTCGCGATGGCGGCCGCTTACGAGATGCAGGAAGAACACGTCTCCTTCGTCACGGGGTCGGGAGAGACGACGAACAAGGTTGAGTCCATCGTCGCGGACGCGGAGGGACTCCGCGAGGAGGCGGCCGTCGACCACTCCGGCGGCGCCTTCGAGGGGGCGGTCGGGAACGACGAGGCAGACGAAGACGTACTGGTGG
>Ga0207754_100310_pt1 | contig 20969 bp, 20 predicted proteins | sample A23E1SouthBayCA_FD_187728 | JGI IMG/M metagenome (GOLD analysis project Ga0207754, IMG submission 187728) | Aerobic enrichment media microbial communities from Eden Landing Ponds, California, USA - A23 E1 (SPAdes) | ecosystem: Environmental > Aquatic > Marine > Unclassified | place: Emeryville... | reverse complement strand
CCCGAGCCGTTCTCCTCTCGGGGTCCCACCGCGGACGGTCGGACCGGCGTCGACGTGGTCGCGCCCGATCGCCTGCCGGCTGCACAGCGGCCCGACGGCTTCGTCGGCTCTTCTGCCGGCGCTCCGTACGTCGGCGGACTGGCTGCCCTGCTCCTCGACGTGGATCCGGACCGATCGCCGACGGCCGTCGAACGCGCCCTCGAACGACACGCGCGCGACGTGGGCCGTGACGGCGTCGACATGCAGACCGGGCACGGACTGGTCCGCCCGGCCCCGACGGTGCGGGCCGTGGCCAACGACACCGGGTGACGCCGGTGATCCGCGCGTTCAATCTCGTTTTAACCTTCACGTACTGCTTAGTAGGTCGCGTCTCTACCACCGAGTACGACGGCCATGTCGGGACTCATCGACCGCATTCAGGACCGGGCGACGACGACCAGCCAGCGGGCTCGCGTCCTCGAAATGACCGAGGGCGACGCCGACGAGGTACTCGACGCGCTGGCGTCTGATACCGGCCGGGCGACGTTTCAGGCACTGTTCGAGGAACCCCGGACGCCCTCGGAGATCGCCGACCGGGTCGACACGTCGGTCCAGAACGTCCACTACCACCTCTCGAATCTCGAAGACGCGGAGCTGGTCGAGCCCGTCGACACGATCTATTCGGAGAAGGGCAACGAGATGACGGTGTACGGCCCGGCCAGCGACCCGCTGGTGTTCGTCGGTGACGACGCTCGAACGCCGGCAGTCAGGCAGTCGGTGACCGACGTGGTCGGCGGGATCGGCGTCCTCGCCGCGGCGTCGCTGTTCGTCCAGTGGGGTGCCGAGCGACTGATGCGACGGAGCGTCCGCCCGCCGAGTGCCGTCGGCCCCGCGAGCCCGGACACGACCGTCGCACCGCCGGACGGTTCGATCGCCTGGGTCGTCTTCGAGGTCGTCGAACCCGGCGTCCTCTTTTTCTTCGGAGCACTGCTGGTCGCGACGGTCGCGCTCCTGGCCGTTCGACGCGCACCGTCCGACTGAGAGGACGGTCGTAGCGATCTCTCGGTGGCGACACCCGCGGTCAGCAACGACAACCGTCCGTATCACTCCCCGCGCCCGCCCCTGGCGAGTCCGAGCAAGAGCGCGATCCCGACGATTCCCAGCAGTCCGCCGACGGTGAGCGCGCCGATTCCACCCAGATCGACACCGCGATCGGTCGCTGGCGTCGTCTCGTTCAGGGGTGGCGTCGACGTGGTCTCTTCTGGTGGTTCGGGCGCGTCCGTGCGCTCGCTCTGATCGAAGACGACCAGGGTCCCGATCGAGAGTCTCGTCCCGTTTTCGCCGGCACCGAGCAGCGTGAGATCGTACTCGGTGGGGTCGAGTCCGTCCGACAGCGTCGTTTCGCTGTCCGTGGTCACTCGGTCGTCGTCGTCGACCGGCGACAGGGTCGGCGCGTCTCGACCCGCACTGACCGAGTCGAACGAGACGACTGCACGACCGTCACCGTCGCCGTCTGTCACCGTCGCGTTGAGCCGGTAGTTGGTCCGGTCGCTACCGATCGACAGCCGCACGCGCTCGCGGTCGCCGACGGCGATCGGAATTTCGGTCGTCCCGCCCTGTCGGACCTGCACGACGGGCCGTGGCAGGGCCGGGTCGTCGGTGGAAAACGCCGTCGGCGTGTCGCTGCTTCTCGGCGTGGCCGTACAGTCGCTCGTACAGGGGACGATCTGCCCGCTCTGTCTGTCGATCACGGTCGCGTTGTACACCACGGCCGCCTCCAACGCGGTGTCTGGTGGGAGGTCGCTGAGGTCGCCGGTCGCCGTGAACGTGCCGTCGTCGGCGACCGTCGCCTCCAGGCGCTTGAGGAACGGCGAGGCGCTGTTGGCCGACTTGATCCGCACGGTCAGCCGCGTTCCCGGTGGGAGTGTCGTCTCGCCGCTGATCTGCTCGCCCGGCGCGGCTTCGACCGTCAGTTCCTCGCCCTCGTAGTCGATCGTCGCGGTCGGCGTCGTCTGTGCCCCGATCGCGGCACACGGGACGACGAGGAGGAGCGCGACGATCGCGGGGACCGTTTGCTGTCTCATGGGTCGTCGTGGTTGCGCGTGTCCCTAAGCGGTCCCGGTAGCTTAAACCTGATTTGAACGACGCCGCTGGCCGAGTCCCAACAGTTTATCTCCGGGCGACCCAGCGACCGATATGGACGAGACGCTGCTGGGGGTCGACGTCGGCGGCACCTTCACGGACGTGGTGGTCGTCGCCGACGGACGGCTGACGACGGCGAAAGTACCCACGACGGCAGACCAGAGCGAGGGCGTGCTCGACGGCGTCGAACGCGCCTGCGACCGGGCCGGTGTCGGGGCGACCGCCGTCGACCGCTTTCGCCACGCCACGACCGTCGCGGTCAACGCCATGCTCGAACGGTCGGGCGCGACGACGGCACTGGTCACGACCGAGGGCTTCGCCGACGTGCTCGCGATCGGCCGACAGGACCGTCCCAGTCTCTACGATCTAGACGCGCGCGGACCGACGCCGCTCGTTCCCGCGGCGCGACGGTACGAACTCGACGAGCGTGCGACGACCGACGGCATCGAGCGCTCGGTCGATCCCGACGAGGTGCGGGCACTGGCCACAGAGATCGACGCCGACGCGGTCGCGGTCGCCTTCCTCCACGCGTACGCTCACCCGGAGAACGAGCGGCGTGCGGCGTCGATCCTCCGGTCTGAACTCGACGTGCCCGTCTCGGCCAGCCACGAGGTGCTGTCCGAGTTCCGCGAGTACGAACGCACGGCCACGACGGTCGCCGACGCCGTGCTCACGCCGGTCGTCGACGACTACCTCGACCGGCTGGCCGACCGGGCGACCGACCGCGGGCTCCCGGCACCACGGGTCATGCAGGCAAACGGCGGCATCGCCGATCCGGCCACGGTCCGCGAGCGAGCGGTGACGACCGTCATGTCCGGCCCCGCTGCCGGCGTCGTCGGTGCCGCCGCCTTCGAGCCCGACGACGCCGACGGCGTGATCACGTTCGACATGGGCGGGACCTCCAGCGACGTGTCGCTGGTCCGGGACGGCTCTGTCGAGCGGACGACGGAGGCGGCCGTCGGCGGTCACCCGATCCGGATTCCGATGGTCGACGTCGAGACCGTGGGCGCGGGCGGGGGATCGATCGCCAGCGTCGACGCCGGGGGTGCGCTCCGCGTCGGCCCGGCGTCGGCCGGTGCCGACCCCGGTCCGGCCTGCTACGGCCGGGGCGGGACCGAACCGACGGTGACCGACGCCGCGCTCGTGCTGGGGTATCTCGGCCCCGACACGACGCTCGGTGCCGACCTCGGTCTCGACGCCGACGCCGCGGTGGCCGCGCTGGACGACCTCGCGACGGCGGCGGATCTCGACGGTCCGGTCGACGCGGCGCGGGGAGTCTTCCGGGTCGCCAACGCGACGATGACACGAGCGATCCGCGGTGTGACGACCGAGCGCGGACACGACCCTCGCCGGTTCGCGCTGGCCGCCTTCGGCGGTGCCGGGCCGATGCACGCCGCTCCGCTGGCCGATCGCCTCGGCGTCGATCGAGTGGTGGTCCCGCGAGCCAGCGGCGTCCTCTCGGCGTTCGGGCTGCTGGCGGCGGCCGAGCACCACGACGCTGTCAGGACCCATCGGACGACGCTCGGCGACGCGACGCGGGCGACGATCGAGGACCTCTACGAGGACCTCCGCGACCGCGTCCGTGCGGACGTGAGCGACCCCGGCGCGGCGACGTATCGACGACAGGCGGACCTCCGCTACGTCGGCCAGAGCCACGAACTCACCGTCGACGTGAGCGAGCCGTTCCGTCCTGCCGACCTGCGAGAGCGGTTCCACGCGGCCCACGAGCGAGCGCGGGACTACCGGCTCGACGACGAGCCCGTCGAGCTGGTCAACTGCCGCGTCACGGCGACGATCGAGGGGACGGCTCCGGAGCGATCCTTCGAAGGCAGCGGCGAGCCTCGGGTCGGGACTCGCGACGCGGTCTTCGACGACGGGCGTCGTGAGACGGCGATCTACGACTGGCCGGCACTGGTGCCCGAGCGGGCGATCGACGGCCCCGCGATCGTCGAGGGCGGCGAGAGCACCGTCGTCTGCCCGCCGGGGTGGACGCTCGTCGTCGACGACGAGGGGACGATCCGTCTGGAGGGGTCGGCGTGACCGACGACGCCGTCGACGCGGTCGAGCTCGAAATCCTCCGGAACCAGCTGGAGAGCGTCGCCGAGGAGATGGGCGAGGTGCTGATTCGGGGTGCCTACTCGCCCAACATCACCGAGCGCCGGGACTGCTCGACCGCGCTGTTCGACGCCGACGGGCGGCTGGTCGCACAGGCCGAACACATCCCGGTCCACCTCGGGGCGATGCCCCGTGCCGTCGACGCGATCCGGGACCGGGACCCACGGCCCGGCGACGTGTTCGCGCTCAACGACCCCTTCGCCGGTGGCACCCACCTCCCGGACGTGACCTTCGTCTCCCCGATCGGGGCGGGAGCAGGCGGCCGTCGGTTCCGGTCCGGCGACCGGCCCACCGGAGACGACGAGATCGTCGCGTACGCCGTCTCGCGGGCCCACCACGCCGACGTGGGCGGGATGGCTCCCGGCAGCATGCCCGCCGGAGCACGAGAGATCCAGCAGGAGGGGCTGCGCGTGCCGCCGGTCCGGATCGTCGCCGACGGGACGGTGGTCTCAGACGTGTTAGAGCTGGTGCTGGCGAACGTCCGCAATCCGGCCCAGCGCCGGGCCGACGTGCAGGCCCAACTGGCCGCCAACGAGCGCGGTGCCCGTCGGATCGGAGAGTTGCTCGACGACCACGGCGAGGGGCTGCTCGCGGCCTTCGACGCCGTCGTCGACTACTCGCGAGCGCGGATGGAGCGAGAGCTGTCGGCCCTCGAACCGGGCACCTACGAGGCCTCGGGGACGATCGAGGGCGACGGCGTGACCGACACGGCGGTGCCGATCGAGGCGACCGTAACCGTCGAGGACGGCGCGGTGACGGTCGACTTCGCGGGGACCGCCCCGCAGGTCGCGGGCAACGTGAACGCGCCGCTCGCCGTCGCCGAGAGCGCCGTCTACTACGTCATACGATGTATTACAGATCCGGAGATCCCGCCGAACCAGGGCTGTTACGACCCCGTCACGGTCGCGGCACCCGAGGGATCGCTGCTGAACCCCACGCCGCCCGCGGCGGTCGTCGGCGGCAACGTCGAGACGAGCCAGCGGGTCACCGAGGTCGTCTTCGACGCGCTCGCGGCGGCCGCACCCGACCGCGTCCCGGCCGAGAGCCAGGGGACGATGAACAATCTCGTCGTCGGGGGACCGGAGTTCACCTACTACGAGACCATCGGCGGCGGCGCGGGCGCGACGCCGAACCGGGACGGTGCCTCCGGCGTCCAGGTGGGGATGACGAACACGCGAAACACGCCGGTCGAGGCGCTTGAGGCGGCGTACCCGCTGCGGGTCGCCGAGTACTCGCTGCGCTCTGACACGGGCGGTCCCGGCCGCCATCGCGGCGGTGACGGACTCGTCCGGGAGATCGTCGTCGAGACCGACGCCACCGTCTCGCTGCTGACCGATCGCCGCCAGACGCCGCCAGCGGGCCGAGCCGGGGGGACAGACGGGACCGTCGGCGAGAACTTCGTCGACGGCGAGGCCGTTGCCTCGAAGCTCACCCGCGCGGTCGAGGCCGGCACCACCGTCAGAGTCGAGACGCCGGGCGGTGGCGGCTACGGCGACCCAGACGACGCCTGATGCGTGTCACCCTCGACTGTCTCCCGGGACCGTCTCTCCGTGGAACACTACTGCGGGCAGTTCGTGACCGTCCGCTTTCGGTCGCCGATCGCGACACTGTAATTTTACATACAGCCCCCTCGAACGTGGGATCGATGACTGTCGACCGCATCGGACCGGTGCTCGTCGTCGTGTTGGGGGTCCTCGCGGTTTCGGCCGCCGCAGCGGGGCTCGACAGCCCCGAGACGGCCACGGCGGTCGGAACCGGCGAGGGTGAGGGCGAGGGAGCAGGTTCCTCGGACGGTACCGGCTACACCGCCGAGGCGATGGCCGATACGGCCGCTCCGAACGCCTCGTCTCCGTTCGGCAACTGGGTTAGCCCCGTGTTGCAACTCCTGCTCGTCGGTGGCATCGTCGCGTACCTGGCGTGGGTCGGGTACCGACTGTGGAGAGAGGGTGCCAGCGCGGTGCCCGAACTGCTCAAACACGCCGTCACCACCATCGTCCCCGCCGGTGTCGCCTGGCTCGTGCTGTTTGGCTCCCAGCTGTTCACGCTCTCCTGGGGCGAGCCCGAAACCGACCGCTCGACCTCCGGATCGCCCGAGCACGTCGAAGGTGGTGGCTCCGCCAGCGCCGTCGCCGCCGACACGGCGACCGACGCGCTCCCGCTGGTCGCGCTCGTGATCGGTGCGGTCGTCCTCGTCGCCGGTCTCGTCGTGCTCGCGTCGCGGCTGACGCCAGACGCCGACGAGTCGACGGAATCGGTCGCCGACGCTCCCGACCCGTCCCGCGAGCCGGACACCCTCGCGGACTCACGCGCGAGCGGCCGGTTCGAAGACGCCGACGCCGAGGCGACCAACGCGGTCTATCGGGCCTGGCGGGAGCTGGAAAGCGAGGTCGAGGACGCCGACCGCCGGACCCAGACGCCCGCAGAGATCGCCGCCCGCGCACGGGCAGCGGGCTTCGATCGAGACGCCGTAGCGACCCTGACCGACCGCTTCCGCGAGGTCCGGTACGGCCAGCGCCCGCCGACCAGCGAGCGCGAGACGAGCGCGCGGTCCGCGCTGGATCGGCTGCGATCGGAGGGCGACCGATGAACCGCCGCAGGCTCCTGTTGGCAGTCGCGACCGGTGCCGCCGTCGTCGGGCTCGTGCTCGCGTTCGCTCCCGACGCCGTCGCCGTCGCTTCGCTGCCGTCGCTGCTCCCGACCGTACTCGCCGGCTTCGCGGTCCTCGCGGGGCTGTCCCGCGCCTACAAGTGGTTCGGGCGGGACTCAGACGCCGGCCCGCTCCCCGAGCCAGAGCGTGGCCGGCCGGCCGCCGTGCCGGGCGACGAGTTCGACGCCTTGCTCTCGCAGGCTCCCTCGTTCGGCGTCTCCGGTGGGGACCAGCAGGCGCTCGCGGTCCGGAGCGACCTCGAAGACGCGGCGCTGTCGGTGCTGACACAGTACCGCGGGCTCTCCGAGGCGGAAGCGCGCCGCCGCCTCGACGAGGGCACCTGGACCGACGACGAGTTGGCCGCCGAGTTCTTCGCGTCCGCCAGCGGTGCCGGCTCGTCGCTCCGCGAGTCCGTCACCGGCACGTTCTGGGGGTCGGGGCCGTTCCCGCGACGCGCCGGCCGCGTGGCCGCGGAGCTCGATCGCATCGTCGAGGCCGGTGGTGAGGCCTGATGTCGTTCAGCTCGATTCCGGCCGCGGCCACCCGCGCTGCCGGCGCGACCGACGAAGCTGCCGAGTTCGAGATCGAACCGGGGACGGTCGTCGACCGCCGGACGAGGCGGTGGTACGGCGTCACCGTCTTCGCGCTCCTGGCGCTCGGAGTGGGCGTCCTGACCCGCGAGCCCGGCCTCCTGCTGACCAGTGCCTTCGGGATCGCCTTCGCGGGCTACGGGCAGTTCACCTCGCCGCCGCCGGTCGAGGTGAGCGTCGAGCGCTCGATCAGCGACGACGCTCCCGACACCGACGACACCGTCGCGGTGACCGTGACGGTGCGCAACGAGAGCGACCGGACGATGCCGGACCTGCGGCTCGTCGACGGCGTCCCGCCGAAGATGACCGTCGTCGAGGGGTCGCCCCGCGTCGCGACCGCGCTCCGACCGGGCCAGGAGACGACGTTCTCCTACTCGCTGCGGGCTCGGCGGGGCCGTCACGAGTTCGAGCCGACGACGGTCCTCGCCCGGGACGCGTCCGGGGCCACGGAGCGACGCGGCACGGTCGACGCGCCCGACACCGTCGGCTGCGAGGCGTCGCTGCCGAGCCAGAGCGTCGCCTTTCCGCTGCGATCACAGACCACCCGTCACACGGGCCGGTTCCCGGCAGACACCGGCGGGCCCGGCGTGGAGTTCTACGCGACCCGCGAGTACCGTCCGGGCGACCCGCTGAACCGTGTCGACTGGAACCGAACCGCCCGAACCGGGGACCTCACGACCGTCCAGTACCGGGTCGAACGCAGCGTCTCGGTCGTGCTGGTCGTCGACGCCCGACAGGCGGCGTACGCCGCCCCAGCGCCACAGGCCCGGACGGCGCTCGACGCGGCCGTCGACGCGGCGGGCCACGCCTACGTCTCGCTGACCGACGCGGGCCACGACGTGGGGCTGACGGCGCTGTCGCCGACGGACTGCTGGCTCTCGCCGGGCAACGGGGACGAACACCGCGTTCGAGCACGCGAGTTCCTCTCGACGGAGCCGGCGCTCTCGCCGTCTGGGCCCGACGCGGAGACCAACCTCTACGCCGCGGTCCAGCGGATCAGGCGTCGCGCGCCCACGGACGCCCAGATCGTCGTGTTCTCGCCGCTGACCGACGACCACGTGGCCGGCGCTGCGATCCGGCTCGACGCCAACGGTCACCGGACGACGGTAGTCTCGCCGGACCCGACGGCCGACGACTCCGCCGGGCACCGACTGGCCGGAGTCTGGCGGTCGCTGCGCCTCGCCGACCTCCGTCAGCGCGACATTCCGGTCGTCGACTGGGACGGGACGGAACCGTTCCCGCACGCGCTCGCCCGCTGGGACGGGGGGTCGCGATGAGCACCCGCGCCACCGACGCCGACTCGCTCGACACCCGGCCGGGCACGGCCTCGGTCGCGGTCGCCGTCGCCGCCGGGCTCGTGACCGTGCTGGTCAGCGCGACGACGCTGCTTGCCGGTGCCGTCGGCCTGTGCGCGCTCGTCGTGGTCTCGTTCGGCGTGCGCCGGGGGTCGCGACTGCTCCACCGGATCGGCTCCGCGGGGCTGTTCGGGGCCGTCCTGCTGGCCGGCGTCGCAGGGACCGAACCGGTCCCGATGCTGGTCGCTGCGGGGGCGGCGGTCGTCGCGTGGGACGCGGGTGAGCACGGCATCGACCTCGGTCGGCAACTCGGACACGCGGCGGTCTCGACGCGGGCCCAGCTCGCACACGTGGGTGTGACGGTCGCCGTCGGCTCCGCGGTCGCGGTCGTCGGCTACGTCGTCTACGACGCCGCGAGCACCGGCCAGCCCACGACCGCGATCGCCCTGTCGCTCGGTGCGGCGCTGCTGTTTACCTACGCGCTCGATCGGTGACGCTACTGGCGAGCCACGGTCGGCACGGGCACGTCGTCCAGCACGCTCTCGACGACGGCCGCCTCGGCGACGTTCTCGACGCGGGCCTCCGGCGTCAGCACGACTCGATGGGCCAGCACCGGCTGTGCGACGGCCTTCACGTCGTCGGGCGTCACGAACTCCCGACCGCGGATCAGCGCCCGAGCACGGACCGCCTCGAAGAGTCGCTGGGTGCCACGAGGCGAGACACCCACGTCCACGTGGCGGTGCTCTCGGGTCGCCCGGGCGACGTTCGAGACGTAGCGCAACACGTCGTCTTCGACGGTGATCGACTCCGGTAGCGCTCGCAGTTCGTCGACTTCCTCGGGCGACAGCACCGTCTCGACGGAGGGGCTCTGCTCGACGCGGCCGGCCCGACGCTGGAGCAACTCGAACTCGCCGTCCTCGTCGGGGTACCCGATCGACGTCTTCGCGAGGAAGCGATCGACCTGCGCCTCGGGCAGCTCGAAGGTGCCCTCCATCTCGACCGGGTTCTGGGTCGCGATGACGAAGAAGGGCCGTGGCAGCTCGTAGGTGTCGCCGTCGACGGTGACTTGCCCCTCCTCCATGGCCTCAAGTAGCGCCGACTGGGTCTTGGGCGGCGCGCGGTTGATCTCGTCGGCCAGCACGACGTTGGCGAAGATCGGCCCTTCGTTGAACTCGAAGCTCCGCTCGCGCTCGTTGAACACGTGTGTCCCGGTGATATCTGCCGGCAGCAGGTCGGGAGTGAACTGGATCCGGGAGAAGCTGAGTCCCAGGGTCTGGGCCATCGTCTGGGCCGTCAGCGTCTTGCCCGTCCCCGGCACGTCCTCCAGGAGGACGTGGCCGCGGCCGACGACGCCCAGTAACACGGTCTCGAAGAACGATCGCTCGCCGATCACTGCCGATCCCATCTCGTCTAACACCCGTGAACACACGTCGCTGGCTTCTGGCACGTCCATAATTTCCACTGTCAGCCACACACAATATTACTGTCGGAGGAATCGGGGTGGCGCTGTCCAACGCTTGTCACTCCCGGCTCGAACCGAAACCGATAAAGAGCACATCGCGCTACGATGAAGTGAGCCGAGGTAGCCTAGCCCGGCCAAGGCGGTTGCTTCGAGAGCAACTGTCCGTTCAGGACACAGGAGTTCAAATCTCCTCCTCGGCGTTTTCCTGCGAATACCAGCCTTCGAGCGACCGCTGTGCGTGTCGATCGACCTGTGAGCAGGAAACGCCACACGCGGAGATTTGAACCCCGGAAGTCGCAGCCCGCGCAACGAAGTGATACTACCGGCTGTAAGTCTGTGAATGATTTCGCCACCCCGGGGTGGCGAAGATCTTCACGAAGTGACAGCCGGCAGTATGAGCAGGAACGTCTTCCTCCGGTTCAAATCTCCTCCTCGGCGTTCTATGGAGTGAAACGAGATAGAGCACGAGAAGCTTCACTTCTCGGCGTTTCTTCCGCACACGACATCGCGAGAGTGGTCCCTATCCGCCGGTCACGAGGAAGATCCCGATACTGACCGTGAAGACGGTGAGGATGAACGTCACCGCGAGCGCGCCGCCCAGCGAGACGACGGCGTTGGCCGTCGAGGCCAGCGTCTCGGTCCGGTCGTTGCCAAAGACCGTGACGGTCGCCTTCTCGCTGGCCATCCCGGCCTCGACGGGTTCGAGGTCGTCGATCGCCCGCTCGGTCAACTCGGCGATCAGCGCGATCAGATCGTCGTCGGGAATCGAGCTGCCGACCTGATTCTCCGCCTCGACGGTGTTGACGATGTGGGTGTCGGTCGTCATCACCTCGGCGTCGTCGACGCCGTCGAGTTCGGCGAGGATGTCGCCCCGCAGCCCCGGCTCCATGTTGTTGCCGTCGATCAGGACGTAGGCGGTTCTGGTCCCCGCGACCTCGAAGACGGCGACGCGGATCCCGAGCGGCCCGATCCCCTCCTGGGGTTCCCAGGGCGTCTCGTCCCAGGCGACGCCACAGCGGAGCCGGCCACGGTCGGCGGCGGCCAGCTCCGCCCCGAGTTTCCCGGCTCCGTCGATCATGTCGAACGAGCGTTCGCTGCCGGGGACGACGTGGCCCAGGTCCTCGCCTTCCAGACCGTCGTTGCTGTTGTGGGCGTCGACCAGCAGGATCTCGTCCAGCGAGCCAGCCCGCGCTTCGGCCGCCGCCGAGAGGCCGACGGCGTACTCCACGTCGTCGGCGAACCCCGGCGCGAACGTCGAGACGATCACGGCGTCGTCGCCGACCGCCTGGCCCAGCAGCGACGCGTCACCCTCCTCGACTCGCTGGCTCGCCGTCGCCTGGTCGGTGTATTCGAGGTCCCGATAGGCCGACCGCGCCGCCGCGAGGATCGCGTCGACCTCGCGTTCGGTGACGAGGTTGAAGTCGTGACCCGCGGTGGCGTGGGGCGGGAAGGCGACCCCGTCGGCCTCGGTAGCGACCCGTTTGGGGAGGTTCCCGCCGCCGATCTCGCCCATCGGTCCCGGATGGATCATCGGGAGGACGAACCGGGCCTTCTCTTCGCCGTCCGGGCGGCGAACCGACAGCACCGTCACCGGGACGAGCGCCTCCTCGCCGAGTTCTTCGAAGAAGTCCTCCAGTTCGCGGCTCCCCTCTGCGATGTGCCCGATGAAGCCCTGGATAAAATCCAGCACCGAGACGCCCAGACTGGAGCGCCACGGGCGATCCAGCAGGACGAGGAAGAGCCACACCGCACCGGCGTACAGCACGCACATGACCGCGAGTAGCCCGAAATCGACCGGCTGGAGGAACTGTAGCTCCGGCGGTGCGTGATCCGGCCGTGAGAGGAATCGTCGGAGCGTCGGATCGTCGAGCAGCGCCGAAGTCGCACCCGTATACACCGCGAGCAGCGCGGCTGCCGCCGCCGGCTGGATACTCGCGGCGATCGCTGCGACCGGGAGCGAGCGCCGGGAGACGGCGATCACGACCAGCAGACGGAGTGCGAAGATCGCGGCGAGACTCACCAGCAGCGAATCGAGGACGAACTCCTGATCGAAGGCCGTCAGCACCGAGACGACGCCGGCACCGACGACGAAGGCGATGACGATCAGCTCGCAAAACAGCGCCAGCAGCGACGCGCGATTGGGCGTCAGCTGCCCGCCCAGAGCGTTGTCGACGTAGGCCGTGCCGACACTCGCGAGGACGGTCGGAATGCCCACGAAGAACACGCCCTGCCAGGCGTCGTCCAAGACGAACCGCGAGTCGAAGGCGGCGATGCCCGTGACAGCCGCCAGCACCAGCGCGAACGTCACGCTCGTGTACCAGCGCGGTGCCCGGAAGATAAAGCGCGAGAGCCCCGCGAGGTTTCCTTGCGTCGCTGTCATACTGTAGTTCTCCCTATCGATCCGGTTAAATGTACTCGTCTGCGCCCTCCCGCGATGGGGCCGATGGCTCTGACGAGCTACTCTCCGTTACAGACGGCGAGGAAGTTCTCGAAGACTTCCTCTCCCTCTTCGGTGTGGGCGACTTCGGGGTGCCACTGGACGCCGAAGCGATCGGTCCCGTTGCTCATGGCCTCGACGTCGCACACGTCGGACTGTGCGGTGCGTTCGAACCCGTCGGGCACTTCCTTGACCTCGTCGGCGTGGCTCGCCCAGACGCGCGTCTCCGGGGCCAGCGATCCGATCAGCGGGTCCTTCTCGTCGTCGATCTGGACGGTCACGTCGGCGTAGCCGCCGTACTCGCCGCCACCGACGCGGCCACCGAGCTGGTCGGCCATCAGCTGCATCCCCAGACAGATCCCCAGAATCGGTACGTCCATGTCGAGGTACGCCGGGCAGTTGCCGATGCGGTCCATGTCGGGGCCACCGGAGAGGACGAGGCCGTCGGCCTCGATCTCGCCGGGCGGCGTGTCGTTGTCGACGAGTTCCGCGTCGACGCCGATGTCGCGCAGCGCACGCTGTTCGAGGTGCGTGAACTGGCCGTGATTGTCGATGACGGCGATCTGAGTCATTACGCGAACGGAGGCCGTCTGTCCGTATATATTTCTTGGAACTGGCCGGTCACTCCTCGTACCGGTCGGCGGCCGACTCGAACCCGAGTTCGGACTGTTCGCGCGTGCGCCGGCCCTCCCGCTCGGCGATGGCGTCCGCGTCCGGGTTCGCGTCGTCGTCGATCCGCGCCCACGACTGGTGGACTTTCGCGTGACACCACCGACAGAGGTAGATCGTGATCTCGTGGTTCAGGTCGTCGTCGCTGCCCTCGCGATAGGACAGGTGGTGTTCTTCCAGCAGCGGCCCCTCGTCGGTGTGGGCCATCCGTCGCTCTTCGAGCCCGCAGCGGGTACACGCCCGGTCGCGCTCTCGCCGCCGGAAGTGCGGGCAGTCTCGCCACTCCCAGCGGCCCGCGGCCGCTTCCGTCGCGGAGACGCTGGGGTCGTGGTCGTCTCCCCCGGCGACGACGGGACACTGGAACTCCTCGGCACTGCGGGCGTCGGCGAACTCGGGGTCGTGGTGGCCGTGTTCGACTGCCCACCGGCACTTCCCGTCGTCCGTGATCCAGTCACAGCGGTCGACGTGTGCGTAGGGGTCGTCGACGCCGACGCTCGTCCCGCCGGGTGCTTTCTCCATACCCCCACTGACGAATCGAGACGCTTGAATCTGTCTCGGGCCAGCAAGGGTTTTGCCCCGCGGCGTCCACCAACGGCCATGCGCGTCGTCCACGAGGATGGAGACGAACGGCGGACGCTCGCCGACACCGTCGAGGTGGCCGAGTCGACCGTCGAACAGGCGAAGGGACTGATGTTTCGGGCCTCGATCCCGGACGACTACGCGCTGGTCTTCCGGCTCCACGGGCCGCCCTGGCCGCTCTCGGCACTGCTCGGCGACTATGGCTACCAGTCGATCCACATGCTGTTCGTCCGGTTTCCCATCGACGTGGTCTGGCTCCGGGACGAGACCGTCGCACAGGTGAAGACCCTCTCGCCCTGGACCGGGCTGGGGATGGCCCGCGCGGACACCGTCGTCGAGCTACCGGCCGGCGCGGCCGACGGCGTCGAACCCGGCGACCGCGTCCTGATCGAGTCGTGATCCGACCGTGCGAACCGATCCCAACAGATTAATCAGCGGTGGCCGCTTGACCTTCGAGTACTATGTCGGATTCCGACAACGAGGATAGAGGAAGTCGCCTCACGGCGGCTGGGCGCGAAATTCGCCAGCGACGATAACTCGCAGGACACAACCGTGACAGAGACGACATTGTTCGGGGGTCACCCGCTGACGCGGGACCTCTCTGATGCTGCCGGCGTACAGTTCCTTGATACCACGCTTCGAGACGGGGAGCAGGCCCCCGGCATCTCGCTGTCGCCCGACGAGAAGGCACGGATCGCCCGCCAGCTCGACGCGGCCGAGATCGACGTGATCGAGGCGGGCAGCGCCTGTACCGGGCCGGGCGAGCGAAAGACCATCTCCCGCGTCGCCGATCTCGACCTCGACGCGACGGTGACGAGCTTCTGCCGTGGCATTCGCGACGACATCGACCTCGCGCTGGAGTGTGGCGTCGACGGGATCAACCTCGTCGTCCCCGCCAGCGACCGCCACATCGAGGACAAGGTCGGCACCTCCCGGGCCGACAACGTCGACTCGACCGTCGAGCTGGTCGAGTACGCCAAAGCGCAGGGGCTGTGGGTCGAAGTCATCGGCGAGGACGGCTCGCGTGCGGATCTGGACTACCTCGAGGAACTGCTCGGTGCCGCCATCGACGCCGGTGCGGACCGGATCTGCTGGGCCGACACCGTCGGCCACGCGACGCCGGACGGCGCGCTCGAAGCCGTCTCCCGTCTCTCGGAGCTGGGGCCGGTCAGCACGCACACCCACGACGACCTCGGGCTCGCGGTGATGAACGCGCTGGTCTCGATCGCCGCCGGTGCGGACATGGTCCACGGGACCATCAACGGCATCGGCGAGCGAGCCGGCAACGTCGCCCTGGAGGAGGTCGCCATCGCACTCGATCACGGCTACGGCGTCGAGACGATGGACCTGACCGAGGTGTACGACCTCGCACAGCTGATCGCCAACACGACGGGGATCCAGCTGGCTCCGAACAAGGCCGTCGTCGGCCAGAACGCATTCACCCACGAGTCGGGCATCCACACCGACGGGACGCTGAAAGACGACGCGATGTACGAGCCCTACCGGCCAGAGAAGGTGGGTCGCGAGCGCCGCCTCGCGCTGGGCAAACACGCCGGGCGCGCGGGCGTCGCCGCCGCGCTCGACGAGCACGACATCGACGTGAGCGACGACGAACTCGCGACGATCGTCCAGCGGGTCAAGGAGATCGGCGACCGCGGCCGACGGGTCACCGACGCCGACCTGCTGACCATCGCCGAGGAGGTCAAGGGCACCGACCGCGAGCGCCGCGTCGAACTGCTGGACCTGACGACCATCGCCGGTGGCGGCACTCCCACGGCCAGCGTCCGACTCGCCGTCGACGGCGAGGAACGCGAGCCCGCGAGTTCGACCGGCTCCGGCCCGGTCGACGCCGCGATGGGCGCTATCGAGGGGGCGCTGGGTCACTCCGTCGACTGGAATCTCGACTCCTACCACGTCGACGCCATCACCGGCAACACCGACGCCGTCGTCACCGTCGAGGTCGAGATGTCTCGGGGCGACCGGACGGTGACGGTCTCGAACAGCGACTCGGACATCACCCGGGCCTCCGTCCACGCGATGGTCGACGCCATCGACCTCCTCATCGCCGACGAGGACGAGCCCGTCGTCGCCGACGACTAGGACCTACCACCTTTTTCGGCTGCGGGTGGCTCGCTTCGCTCGCCACCGCTTGCGCAAAAACGTGGGCGAAAAAGGCCGCGAGCGCGCCGAAGGCGCGCTCGCGGGTGAATCGCGCGAACTACCGGGTTCTTCGAACCGCTCGTTCGCGCGAATGCTCGACGGTCGACTCTCGTGTGGCACGGAAACAGCGTTGGAATTCGCCGAGGAAAGCGACATTTCTGGGGCGAGCGAGATGCTCGTCGGCCATAGTACATATACCTGCACATCAATGTATATGTTTGACCATCGTGGCTGTCTCAGACCGCAACTGTTTCACTCGGTCGTACTACTGGCTAATACATGGTCGAACGGGTCACACTGTACCGGGCACCGACGACGGTCGCCGACGTGGACGCCATCGCCGACTGGCTGGCCGAGCGGATCGCGGCGAGCGTCGACGTTCGGGATCGCTTCCTCGATCTGTGCGCCGACGAGGAGCTGGCCGAAGCGTTCGCCTCCGCGCGGGTGCTCTCGCCGTACGAACGCGAGACGGGCAACACGATGCTGGGGATCGTTCGCTACGAGCAGCGGGCGCTGGACCACCCCGAGCGGGCCGGCGGCGTCATCTACGACGGCTTCCAGGTCCAGGAGTTGCTCGGAGAGCGACTGCCAGCCGACGAGCGCGGGCTCGATCACCTCCACGTTCCAGTGCTCGATCGCGTGCTCGGCACGTGGGGCGACCACGACGGCCGGTGGCACAAGCGCGTCAACGTCCTCGGCCAGCCCGCGCTCGTGTCGGTTCCGGGGCTGTACGAGGCCCCGGCCAAGCCAGAACAGTACTACAAGGAAAAACAGAAACACGCGATGGTCTCGGGAGACTCCCCGCCCCGAGAGGTCCTCGAAAGCGAAGTCGAGGGCGAGTTCCTCGTCGAGGACGACCGGCGGACGACCGAGGCGCTGAAGGGGTACGTCCTCCAGGCGTATCACTACCTGGAGACCGGCGAGGACTTCTGCGACGAGGACGGGTGCCGGCTGGCGAACCCCCACCGCCAGCCCGGCGTCGTCGCCGCACAGCTTCGAGGCACCGACTTCTGTCCGGCCCACGCCGAACGGTACCGTCCGTGACTGGCCGCCAGCGCCGTCGGAGTTACTCGACGCGGCCACTCGCCAGCCGGAGGTAACCACCCGCCAGCCGTCGCTCGCGGTAGTCTGCCGTCCGGTCGGCCAGCCGTCGATAGGCGTCCTCGACGCGGCGCTCGTGACTGTCGGCCACGTCCGTCTGTCGCTTGTCCGTCGAGGACGCCCAGACGAACGCCCGGTAACAGGCGTCGATCGGGCGCGCCCACGCACGCTGGCTCCGGCTAAAGTGCAACAGTGCGACCCGGTGGCCGGGTTCGACGAGGGTACACCACTCGTCGACGACCGATCGCGGATCGGCGAACATGCCGACGACGAAACAGCCCAACAGTCCCTCGATCGATCCCGAAAGCGGCGGTCGGGTCGCGTCCCCCCACAGCAAGTCGGCGTCGCCGCGCCCCCGTGCGCGACTGAGCATCTCCCTGGTCACGTCCAGCCCGAGGACACGCCCCTCGGGGCCGACCGCTGCCCGCAGGTGTGGGAGGTTCGCGCCGGTGCCACAGCCCATCTCGACGACGGTCGCCCCCCTCGACAGCGAGAGTTCGGCCGCGGCCGCGCGCCGCCACGACCGGACGCCTGGCAGTGTCGCCAGCAGGTCGTAGATGGTCGCCCACCGACCGTAGAACGCGCGCACGTCGCCCATTACGCGATCTCGCGGACGATCTCCGCGACGGCGCTGGCGTCGGGTCCGATCACGTAGCTGATCGGCTCGATCCCCATGCCGCCGGTCTGGTAGAGCACGTCGGCGTCTGGACACTCGTCGAGTGCGGCCGCGATCGCGGTCTCGGTGTCGGCCTCGGCGTCGAACGCGACCGTCGTGTACCCCGCGGCTTCGAGGTCGTCGATGACGCCGTCGTCGTAGCGGATGTTCACCATCGCGTTCGCGTCCGCGCCGCCGGCCCGTGCCGCGAGCAACACGCCCGCGACGTGTTCGCTGACGCCGAACTCCGGCTCGGCCGGGATCGTCGCCCGCCCCTTCACGTCGAGGATCCGGCCGGGGACGCCGGCCACGTCTTCGATGCCCGTCGCGTCGCTGAGGGCCTCGACGAGGTTGGAGCCGACCGCCGGAATGAGCGTGGCGAAGCCACTGGTGTTCTCCAGGAGGCGCAGCCCACGCCGAACCGACGAGCGGGTCTGTTCTGCCTCCCGGAGATTGCTGTCGGGGTCGTGGACCGCGAAGTCGCCGCCGTACTCGGCGAGTTCCGGCACGGCGTCCTCGTGCAGCGCCGCCAGTGTGCCCCCCTGTTCGAGTTCGCGGACGACCACTTCCGTCTCGATCAACGCCTGGACGGGCGTCATCTCGCCGCTGGCCAGCCCGTCGGCCAGTTCTTCGATCAGCGCCGCCAGCCGGCCGTTCTCCAGCAGCCGCTCGTTGCGCTCGACCTCTCCGTGGGCGTACTTCGAGACGGCGCTCTGGCTGATCCCCAGCAGTTCGGCCACCTCCGACTGGGTGAGGTCACGCTCGCGCAACGCCTCCGCGAGCAGCGACCTGAAGGTCGGCAGGAACTCGTCGACGACGATCTCCTCGACGAACCTCACGGCGCTCGCCCTCCGTTCGTGGACACGCCCGTCATTTCTGGTCGCCTCCGAACTCGCACCGAGTTCTCGCCGACAGGCCGCTGACAGCCACGGCCGTCATTTCTGGTCGCCTCCGAACTCGTGATCCTTCTCGATCTTCGAGGCCTGCGGTCCGGTCTGGCCCTGATACTTCGAGCCACGTTCCTCGCCGTAGGGTCGCTCTGCGGGCGTCTTCAGCTCGGTGAAGGTCAGCTGCGAGATCCGCATGCCGGGCGACAGCGCGACGGGCGCGGTCCCGAGGTTCGACAGTTCGAGGGTGATCTGGCCCTCGTAGCCCGGATCGGCCAGACCGGCAGTCGCGTGGACGACGATCGCCAGCCGTCCCAGCGAGGAGCGCCCCTCGACGTGGGCGATCAGGTCGGCCGGGATCTCGACGCGCTCGTACGTCGTCCCCAGCACGAAGTCGCCGGGGTGGAGGATGTACTCGTCGTCGTCCTCGACCGTGACGCGGTCGGTGTACTCCTCGGTCTCTTGCTCGCTGTTTGGGTGGATGCAGGGGATGTTTGCGTGCTGAAACTCCAGGAACTCCCGGCCCAGTCGGAGGTCGACGCTGGCGGGCTGGACCTGCAGATCGATGTCGTCGAGTGGCTCGATCACCAGATCGCCGGCTTCGAGCCGTCGCAGGATGTCCGTATCCGAGAGGATCATACGCGTACTCGCGAGCGCGGTCGTGAAAACGTTCCGTTCCGCGCTCGCAGGGCACTCTCCGCTCGCGTGGGGTAGTTTCCCGTGGAGATGGCGGCGAAAAGCGTAGCGGGGACCAGACATATACCTGCCCGGGTCCACCCCAATGGCATGAAGCAGGCCATCGTCGCCCGGACCGACATCGGGATGGGTGAAGGCAAGCTGGCGGCCCAGGTCGCCCACGCCTCGCTCATGGCCTACGAGGACGCCGATCGACAGGCCACGTCCGAGTGGAAAGGGCAGGGTCAGAAGAAGGTCGTCCTCGCGGCCGCGGGCGAGGATGCGCTGTTCCGCCTGGCCGACGACGCCGAGCGGAAGGGCCTGCCGAATGCGATCGTCAGGGACGCCGGTCACACGCAACTCGATCCGGGCACCGTCACGGCGCTGGCCGTCGGGCCGGCGGCCGACGACCGGATCGACGCAGTCACGGGTGACCTCTCCCTGTACTAACCCCAAGCGAGCGACACTGCTGTCGGCAATAGCCGTCTGTGACACAAGGGTTATGGCTGGCAGCCCCTTACCCAAGGTGAACGAAACCAATGCAAGGACAAAATCAACAGCAGGCGTACGACCGAGGGATCACTATCTTCTCCCCGGACGGACGCCTCTACCAGGTCGAGTACGCACGCGAAGCAGTCAAGCGCGGCACGGCGAGTGTCGGGGTCCGCACGGCAGACGGCGTCGTGCTGGCCGCCGACCGACACGCCCGTTCCCCGCTGCTGGAACGTGACAGCATCGAGAAGATCCACAAGGCCGACGACCACGTCGGCATCGCCAGCGCGGGCCACGTCGCCGACGCCCGCCAGCTGATCGACCTGGCGCGTCGACAGGCTCAGGTCAACCACCTGCGCTACGGCGAGGAGATCGGCGTCGAATCGCTCACCAAGGAAGTCACCGACTACATCCAGCAGTACACCCAGACCGGCGGGGCACGCCCGTTCGGCGTCGCGCTGCTGGTCGGCGGCATCGAGGACGGCGAACCGCGCCTCTTCGAGACCGACCCGTCGGGGACTCCCTACGAGTGGCAGGCCGTCGCGATCGGCGGCGACCGCGACGAGATCCAGACGTTCCTCGAAGAGGAGTACGAGGAGGAGATGGACCTCGAAGCCGGGCTCTCGCTGGCGCTGCGAGCGCTGGGATCGGTCAGCGACGACGGCCTCGACGCGACGGGCGTCGACGTAGCCACGATCGACGTCGAGTCCGAGCAGTTCACGGCGCTCTCGGAGGACGAGATCGCCGAACGAGTTACCGAGCTGGAACTCGAAGGTGATGACGATGAGTAAGTTCCCCGACCTCCCTGGTATGAAGAACCTCGACGCGAACCCGTACGAACCGGAACTCGCATCGTTCGACGACATGGACGCCGACGCTGGCGACGGCGACGCCGTCGCGAAGACCGGCACGACGACCATCGGCATCACGACCGACGAGGGCGTCGTCATCGCGACGGACATGCGAGCGTCGCTGGGCGGTCGCTTCGTCTCGAACAAGTCCGTCCAGAAGGTCGAGCAGATCCACCCGTCGGCCGCGCTCACCCTCGTGGGCAGCGTCGGCGGCGCGCAGTCGTTCATCCGGA
>Ga0207754_100309_pt1 | contig 21033 bp, 15 predicted proteins | sample A23E1SouthBayCA_FD_187728 | JGI IMG/M metagenome (GOLD analysis project Ga0207754, IMG submission 187728) | Aerobic enrichment media microbial communities from Eden Landing Ponds, California, USA - A23 E1 (SPAdes) | ecosystem: Environmental > Aquatic > Marine > Unclassified | place: Emeryville... | reverse complement strand
GGCGAGAGCCTCTCGTGGGAGGCGTTTCGGACCGGCGAGGTCCGCGTATTCGAGGACGTCAGCGACGAACCCGGCCGCTACAATCCCGAGACGGCCTTCGGCGCCGAGATCATCCTGCCGCTGGGCGATCACGGGGTGATGTACGCCGCCGCGACCGAGGCCGGGGCCTTCGACGAGTCCGATGTCACGCTCGCGCGAACGCTCGCTGCCAACACCGAGGAAGCCCTCTCCCGGATCGAACGCGAACGGACGCTCCGCGAGAGCCGCCGTCGGTACCGTACACTCGTCGAACAGTTCCCCGACGGTGCCGTCTTTCTCTTCGACGAGAACCGCGAGTTCGTCCTCGCCGGCGGGGCCGAACTCGACACCATCGGGCTGGACCCCGGGTCGTTCATCGGCCGAACCGTCACGGACGTCTTCGGCACCGACGTGAGCGACGCCCAAGACTCACACTACCGCGCGGCCCTCGACGGCGAGGAACGGGTGTTCGAGCAACTCTTCGGCGGAGAGTGGTACCGCGTCCACATCGTCCCCGTCGACCACCTCGACTCGACAGAGGGCATGGTGGTCGTGCGGAACGTGACCGAACAAAAGGAGTACGTCCGACGTCTAGAGACGCTGATCAGCAACCTCCCGGGGATGACGTACCGCTGTCGGAACGAACCGGGGTGGCCGATGGAGGACCTCCGTGGAGAGGTCGAGGCGCTCACGGGCTACACCGCCGACGAACTGGAATCAGACGCCGTGAACTGGGGGAAAGACGTCCTTCACCCCGCGGACCGGGAGAAGTCCTGGGAGGCCGTCCAAGACGCCCTCGAAGACGGCGACTCCTTCGAAGTCACCTACCGCATCCGCACCGCGGACGGCACGATCAAGTGGCTCTGGGAACGCGGCCGGGCCGTCTTCGACGCCGACGGCGAACCGACCGTCTTGGAGGGGTTTATCACCGACATCACCGAGCGCAAAGAGCGGGAGGCGACGCTCCGCGCCGAGCGCAAGAAGATCCGACGGCTGTTCGAGACCAGCCCCGTCGGGATCATCATCGTCGACCCTGACGGATCGATCCGCCGAGCGAACGAACGCGCCGAGGCGATCCTCGGGCTTTCGCGGGCGACCATCACGAACCGCACCTACGACGACGCGGCCTGGGGTGTCGTCGACGAAAACGGCGACCCCGTGCCCCGGTCGAAACACCCCGCCAGGCGCGTCCTCGAAACCGGTGAGCCGGTGATGAACCACGAACTGGGGATCGACCGCCCGGACGGCGAACGCCGATGGCTCTCGGTCAACGCCGCCCCTGTAACCACGGCCGACGGTGAGGTTGAGGCGGTCGTCGGCGCCATGATGGACGTTACCGAGCGACGCGAACGGGAGAGCGAACTCAGACGCCGGACCGCGGAACTCGAGACGACGACGAGCCGACTCCGAGCACAGTATCGCCGCCTCTTCGAGGAGGCGCCGGTCATGGCAGTCGTCACCCGTGCGGAAGACGACACACTGGTGATCGAGGACTGCAATCGGCTGTTCGCCGAGACGGTTGGCTACGACCGGGCGGACGTCATCGGCCGCGAACTCGCATCGTTCTACACCGCTGACTCGCGCCGTCGCATCCACGAAGACGACGGCGACGAACTCGTGACCGCGGGCGAACTCGTCCGCACCGACCGAAAGCTCCGCACCGCCGACGGTGACGTCGTCGAGACGCTCCTCCGGTCGGTCCCCCGGCGAGACGGCGAGACCACCGGCACGCTCACCTTCTACATCGACGTCAGCGAGCGACGGGAACTGGAACGCGAGAAAGAACGGCTCGACGAGTTCACGAGCATCGTCTCACACGACCTCCGCACCCCGCTCAACGTCGCCCAGGGACAGGCGAAACTGGCACAGGAGGCCTGCGAGGCGGGCCACGACAACCTCGATTCGGTGATCCGGGCCCACGAACGCATGGAGACGCTGATCGACGACCTGCTCACGCTCGCCCGGAGCGGGACGGGCATCGACGACGTGGAACCGGTCGCGCTCGACACCCTCGTCGAGACGTGTTGGGCCACCGTCGAGACGGGCGCGGCCGAACTCGTCGTCGCCACCGACCGAACGCTCAAGGCCGATCAGAGCCGACTCCGACAACTGCTGGAGAATCTGATCCGGAACAGCGTCGAACATGGTTCGACGGGCAGTCGGACGGAGTCCGACGACAGCGTGGAGCACGGCTCCACGGACAACCGGACAGGGTCCGGTGACAGCGTCGAACATGGTTCGACGAGCAGTCGGCCGGGAGCCGACGACAGCGTGGAGCACGGCTCCACGGACAACCGGACAGGGTCCGGGAACAGCGAGGGATCGGACACTCCTCAAGACGCCGGTCACGCTACCGACCCCGGCAGGGGCGCGAACGTGACGGTCACCGTCGGGACACTTGACGACGACCGGGGATTCTACGTCGCCGACGACGGCCCCGGCATCCCCGCCGCCGAGCGTACGAACGTCTTCGAGGCGGGCTACTCGACTGCCGCGGACGGCACCGGCTTCGGCCTCAGCATCGTCGACGGCGTCGCCGAGGCCCACGGCTGGGACGTCTCGATCACCGAGAGTGCGGCGGGCGGCGCCCGCTTCGAGATCACCGGCGTCGAGTTCGTCGCGTAGGGCGTCGGGTCAGTCGCCGCCGACCGCGTCCTCGACGATTTCGATTTCCTCGTCGGTCAGCCCGTAGAGGTCGTAGACGATTTGATCGATCAGATCGTCGGTGCGCTCGATCTTCGCGTCGAGTTCCTCGGCTCGTTCCACGGCGTCCCGGTATCGTTCGAGGTCCTCGGCCACGTCGTCGGGGTCCGGGAGCGTCATCGCCTCCAGACGGTCGACCAGCGAGTTCGTCTTCGTGGCGTTCTCGCGGAACCCGGCGAAGCCGCCAGCTTCCTCGACGGCGACCGGCACGAACGCCGCCACGAGGTCGGCCTCGGTCTCGGAGAGATCGGTCAGCCGCATCGCTGGCATCGGCTCGGTTTCAGTGTAGCCCCACCGGTCGGTCTCGTAGGCATCCTCGTCGTCGGGCTTGTAGCGAGCCGCGGCGTAGATGACGACGGTTGATTCCGTCTCGCGCTGCGTCGTTACCGTTCCAACTCGGAGGTTCCCGTAATCCTCCTTCGTCGCCGCTAACTTTGTTCCGCTGACCCCCTCTGGCGGCTGATACATTCCTAATTCAGTGACTGAGGGGCCATCGGAGTACGATCCGAGGTAGTCCAAGAGATCGAGGTTAATCGCCTCCCGCTGGTTGTGGTAGTCCGCCATCGTCTCGGCCAGTTCCGAGAGTGATGACCCAGATTCGTCGCGTACCTCGTTGAACGACGGCGCGATGGGGAGTTTCTTCATATACTGTCGGCGGAACTCGTAGTAGACGCTGTCCGCAGAGCTCCCCTCTAACTTCGCAAGGACTTGTGTGAGGTAGAAAACCGAGAGGGTGCTGTTCAACAGCGGTACGTACGCTTTCTCCTCTGTCGGGAGGAAGAAGCACTTGTTGTTCGGGTAGAGAGGCCCATCGCCGAAGGCAAAACGAGCTTCGGGCGCTATCTCTGGATATACGACTTTGGGAGTTTCAAAGAACTCTACGTACTCACCCTGCGGTTGTTGAAGTTCGTACCAAGGTTGTTCCGTCGCTCGACCTTCGAGATCATCTTTGTACTGGTGGAGGTGTTGTTCTACCGCTGGATACTGGTCTATGTCGACTCCCTCATCCATGTACAGCATCCACTGCTGCTCGTCTCGAATATGGTATCGACGAATATTTTCCCCTCTTACCATCGGCTCAATTACTTCCTTGCTATTCGAATCCTGCTCAATCAATTGCTCACGAGTTTCGTCGCTTATAAAGAACGCCTCGTTTCGTCCAGTAACAATACCCCTACAGATTTCACCGGAAGCCAGAGATTCGTCCAACCGAGCTCCCCTCTTTTCCACCTTCTCCATTATTTGGGACACCTTTCGGTTGACAAGTCTCCAGTCGCTCCCCTGTAACCCGTCAGGGTTGACTTCAAATCCGGATCTCTCGACCTTTGAGGACAGCGAGCTAAGTTCGAGAGAATCTATGGGCGCGTACACAGGCTGATCTGCTTCCGCAGTCTTGTTTCTGATGAGCAGGACTGTGGACCGGACCGTTGCGTCGGGGAACACGGGTAATCCGCCGAAGTCGACAATCTCCCTTAGGGCCGTCTCCGAGGCGAGGAGGGAACGGATGGAAGCACCGTAGTTCGCCCGGAGGAACTTGTTCGACACGATAACACCGTACTCTCCGTCAGATCGGAGTAGGTCGCCCACAGTTCGCTCCATGAAGTACACATAGAGGTCGGTTCGAGCACTGTGGGTCTTGTACTCCGCTTCGAGGAACTCCTTCAGTTGTTTGAACTCCTCCATTCGGACGTATGGTGGATTACCGACAACAGCGTCGAAGCCTGCATCGTCCAGTTGCTCGCCGGTCTCCTCGTAGAATGCCTCGGGGAACGCTAACTTCCAATGGAGGAACCTCGTAGAATGCCTCGGGGAACGCTAACTTCCAATGGAGGAAGTCCCATTCCACGCTCATCGCCTGGGCGGATTCGTACCAGTCCGCCTCTTTTATTTCAGCCCACTCCTCATCGTCTTCCAGCGCCTTCGCCATCCGCTGGTAGGCTCCACCCGGCACGTCGAGATCAAATCGCTCCGCCGTATGCACGTTTGCCATCGCGACAAGGCGCTTACGGAGTTCGTCCTGCTCGATTTCGGCGTACTTCCGTTTCATCGCCCGTACGTCCTCTACCGTCTCGTTCTCGATAATCAGGAACTCGCCGTAGATGTCCATCAGGTGCTCGATGGTTCCCTCGCGAGTCGCGCCGAACTCCGCCAGTGAGTACTGGTCGTCGTCGTCGCTTGCGTCGGACTCCAGTTGCTCGATATCCTCGATGTCCGACCCAACCAGCGAGTTGCCCTCCTTGAAGTGGTGGTCGAGGAACGCGAGCGGGCGGTCAGCGGCCAGCGTCTCCAACCACATCGAGAGCTTCGCCAACTCGACGGCCATCCCATTCAGATCGACGCCGTAGATACACTCTTTGGCGATTTCGCGGCGGACGTGCTGTTCGTCGAACGCCACGCCGAACTCCGTTTCCGCCTCCCGGACCTCGGCCATTACCTGCTCGGACAGATAGCCTGTCGCCTTCGTCAGGAAGTGACCGCTCCCCATCGCGGGGTCAAGAATCCGCAGGTCGGTCACGCGTCGGAAGAACGGCCCGATGTACTCCTGTGTGCCCGGTTCGAAGCCCTGGTCGATCAGGTCCTCGCGTATCTCCTCAACCAGCGGCCCGACCGTCTCCTCAACGATGTAGGTCACCACGTAGTCGGGCGTGTAGTACGCCCCTGTTGCCTTGCGTTCCCCCTCGTCGTTGACGACGTAGAGGCCGCCCTCGGGCACCGTTTCGACGGCCGCGGCGACGCTGACCTCGGTGGCGGGCTTCCAGACTTGGCCGCCGTCCTCGGAGACCGCCGCGTACTCCGCGGGTGCGATGCGGAACTGGTGTTCGAGCAGACCCTCGTAGACACTCCCGAGGTGGCGGGTGTCGAGGTCAGCGTAATCGGCGAGGACGTACCGGCCTTCGTCGTTTCGTGTCGTCGACAGGCGGTAGATGACCTCCACGAGATAGCGGTTGCTCACCTCGTGGTCGGTCAGGAAGTCGTGGGCCTCGTGGTCGAACAGGCCGCCGTTGTACGGTGGGATGCCCAGGTCCTCCTCGCCCTCGTCGATGAGCCGAAACAGGTCCTCCAGCCGACTCCACATCGTCGTTGAGTAGTCGCTGAACTCCTCGTCGAACCCCTCATCGACCTCGCCGATGGCGTCGTGGATCTCCAGGCGGAGCGTATCGAGGCTGAAGTTCTCCTCGTACTCGTCCTGTGCCGACTGATTCTCGGGGTGGATGAGACCGCGTGACTCAGCGTAGAGGACGAACATCAGCCGATAGAGAAAGACGAGCGACTGCTCTTTCAGTTCGTCCAGCGCCGCTTCGTCGTCGGGGTCGATATCGAGGCTGTCGTTTGTCTCGACGAACCCCCGGCCGAGCACGCGGAGCGCGGTGAAGACGTTGTCCTGAAGATTCTCCCCGAGTTCCTGTGACGCCGTCTCACTCTCGGACCACACCTCATCGAGGAACGTCGCCCCCGCCGATTCACGGAACGCGGCGGGCCGGAAGAAGACGTAGAAATATTTGAACGCCTCCAGGTCGCCCCGTTCGAGGAGTTCGGGAAGATCGACCTCGTAGTACGTCTGCGTCTCGTAGTCGTTGGTACCGTAAAGCCGCCACTTCCGCCCGTTCGTCAGCACGCCCCACTGGATGTTCGGCGGCGTGTTCTCCAGGTAGTGTTTGGTCTGGTGGGAGGCGTTACGGTAGGGACGCCGCTCGCTGAACTGGACGTCGAAGGCGGCATCCCACTGCTTGGCCTCGACGATGCCGACGCCGCGCTTGAACAGGTCGGTCGTGTCCTCCGTATCGAGATAGACTTCGGCGGCGTCCCGGCGAGCGGTCGGCGTCTCGAAGAGCAGTTCGTCGACGAAGCCACCACCGTCTGGGAGCGTCACCTCTTCCTGTGTCCCGAATCCGAGTACGTCCAGCACCTCGTCGATCCAATTGTCGACGAGGGCATCCTCGCCGTAGCCTTCGACCAAGGACCCCTCCAACCCGTACAGCGACTCCAGTTCGGCCATCGCCTCGCGGGCATTCTCGTCGCAGTCCCACTCGTCGCGTTCGCGGATCCGCTCGTCCAGATAATGCCCGGAAAACAGGTTGGAGTTGACGTACGGTCGCTCGGGGAGGGTGGCCTGACTCATTCGGAACACTCCACATGGTCCGGGGCACTCACAAATAGATGACGCACGGCGGGATCGATCACGCCCGCTCTCTGCTTCGCAGATCCCTGTACAGGCCCGGATTCGACCTCGACTACCCCGCTTCGCGCCGTCTTTCACGCTCCACCGGGCACACTCCCGGCTCTCTGGTTCGTTCGTGCCCATCTACGCGCAGTCGGATTCGAAGCCGACGAAGCCTCGCTCCGCTCGGTTTCCAGGGGTCAAATCGATCCTGCTCGCTCGTCGCTTCGCTCTTTCGCTCAGTGCGCGGGACCGGATTTGTAGCCAAGGTTCAAATGCCGTTGTATGAATAATGTGGGTGTGGAGTCATGTCTGACACGACAAAAGCAGACATCGAGGCCCTTCGTGACCGTATCCGCGATCCCGATCCAACGGTAGAGGGAATCGATCCGGAAGATTACGCAGAGGATCGGGATCTCCTGCTCAAGTTCTCGAAAAGTATCAGCCCCTATCGTTCTGAATGGGGATATAAACGGCAAAGAAGCCTCCTGACGCGGCTTATAGTTCTGTCGTGGGGTGGAACAGATGCCCGCGGATATACTGAAGAAGAGATACATAACAGTTCTCTCAGCGCCGCGTTGGAGGACCGAGAGGCCACCGAAGAGATCGTTGAGTGGATACACGACACGTATCCAAACGAGGAGACGAACAGAGACATGCGCGGCGCTCTTCGAGCCTTTGGAAAAGTACTCACGAATGATGATCCGACAGACAAAGAGGCCACTCCGCCGCCGAGCATTAATTGGGTGCCCTCGAACCTCCCCGAAAACTACAATCGGGTTCCCAACCGAGCCGACATGATCACATGGGGAGAGGTTCGAGAGATGTGCGATCATCCGGAAACAAATGCCCGAGATGCCGCTCTTCTTGCTGTTGCATGGGACGCAGGTCCGAGGAGCGGAGAACTCCAAAACATTAGGGTTGGTGACATCTCTGACCACGAACTCGGGAAAACCATTCAAGTCGATGGGAAGACTGGGCAGCGAAATGTAACTATCACGAACGCTGTTCCATACGTTCGGCAGTGGCTCAATAACCACCCTGCACCCGATGATCCCTCTGCACCTCTGTGGTCGAAACTCAAGAAAGCGGACGAAATCTCCTATCGGATGTACCGGGATATCTTCAAGAACGCTGCGAAGCGTATCGGGCTTGAAAAGCCGAACAACCCTACTAACTTCCGAAAATCGAGCGCCAGTGCTCTCGCGAGCAAGAACGTATCTCAAGCCCACCTGGAAAACCGATATGGATGGAAGCGAGGTAGTGACGCAGCTTCGCGGTACATTCGCATCTTTGGGAAAGACGCGGACCGGGAACTGGCGAAGGCACGCGGTATGGAAATTGACTGGGAACCGGAGGATGATATCGAGGGACCGGTTGACTGCAAGCGGTGTGGTGTGCTCATCGATGCCGACGCGGACAAATGCGACAATTGCGGCTTCATTCAAGATCGTGAGAAGGCTATCCAGACAGTCTCTACTGGTGGGTCGGAGCTGATAGAGAAGATCCGAGATGTTGTTCAGGAGGAGATCGAACAACACGACTTCGGACCAGATCCGAGAGTATCGGAGATGGGTGAACTCAAAGACGCCGATGAGGTTAGGGAGTACTTCGAGACAAATCCGGCTGAACCCACTAACTTGGAAGAGCTGGCCGAAAGAGCGGAGAGTGAGGACTGATCTATCGGTTGCGAACAACGCGACCGCCATTGTCGGGGCGAAACGCCCTTGATGACGGGCGGTGTAGGAGGACGCGCGGAACCTGCCCGAACCCAACGGCGGTTCCCTTCCGGTCGGGCCGATGGCGCGGCCCGGCCGGTCGCGTCCCGGCCCCACACCGGGACTGTCTTTCACGTTTGAGTCGTACGTTCGTTCCTACTCCGTGCTACTACCCCGAGGATATAATTCTTGGCCTGATTTCTGGGCCGAGATGGGTGTTTCGTCGGGATCTGTTTCCTACTCCTCCTTAGTGAAAGTCGGAAATTCGCGCTTCATTTGGGTTCGCCTCCACCCGCTGTAACACCCGAAATTAGCCGGTTCAGCGGGGGCAATCTCAGGCGCGTTCCAACTTGCCGGACAATCGAGAAGGAATTCACAGATCAGAGAACCGGCAAATGGATATCGGCCACTCACCTGCGTAAGAACGACAGGAGGCCTCCCTTTCTCGACGGTTGCGCCTGTTGCCGCTGACGGGTCTTTTGCCGGCGCTCGATCTCCTCCTGAGCCAGCGACTGCAGTTCTTCCCGAGTTGGTTCGATGTCAAATTCGGCAGCCCGCGAAAGATACGGGCCAAGATTCTGCCTTTCTGCAAGTGAGACAATTTCTTCCAGTACTTCATCGTCAAGACCGCGGACGAACTTGCGCCGGGCCTGCTTCCGTCGACGAAGATCCTGCTGAGCCGCCTCTTGCTTTTTGCCCGCTCCATAGTAGGCGTGCGTCTCAACTGTCCCGCGAGGCCACTGCCTCGGCTGATATTTACTCATAGTGATCACCCTCAAAAGCGCCAAACCGATGCTTGACACCCAACTCGTCGAGGAGAATTAGAACCCAAGCATCATCGCGGTAGTGCTGCTTAAACACTCTTTCAGGCACTTCTTCGTTCTCGACCATGGCAACCTTCATCTCGTCCGAAAGGGTATCCTTGAGAAATCGAAAGAGCTCCCGCTTGTCTGGGTGCTTAAACAGATCGTCGACTATGTACTCGAAATAGTGGTTAAGCTTCCGAACAGCATCGGGATTTTCACCGAGATGGTTTAGGAACGTTTCACCGTCCTCGAAGCCAAAACGCTGGGCCACCTCTTGCATTCCCTCTGGATTTTCGTGGAGGGCGCGGAGGATACCATCGGGATGTTCCCGATTCATTCAGATCACCTCCGCGATCTCATCTGGTGAGGGGTTCTCACTGGTTGATTCTTGCTTGTCGGTGTTGTTCTCCGTTGTTTCGGAGTTGATTTCGTTCATCGTCTGAGTATCGTCTGAGTCGTTGCCTTTGTCATCCGATTCCTCAACGTGGAGGTCGTCAAGCGTCGATGGACCGCTGTCGACTCCACCGGACACCTTCGACTCGCCATTCTCGGACGGAGCGGGAACGTCGAGACTGTCAAGAGTTGTCTCGATCCCACTATGCTCACTTTCGTTGGAGTCATCGGTGGCGATCCCCTCCCGCATTCCCTCTCCAAATGATTGCCCGAGGGTCGACGCGAGATTGCCCGCGAGACTGGCATATTCGCTTGCTCGTTCCGGATCTGAGCGAATCTCATGTAGAGCCATCTGGAATTCGCTGTCGATCTGGTAATCGACGGATGGGCCACCATTAGTAAAGGCAGATTCGAGCGCCCGAGCGAGGATCTCGTCACCGTGGCGTGACATGATCTCCTCGTCCGTGACGGCTGCCGACACTACCTTATAGGCGAGGTGGTCGAACGGGTCCTCAAAGCGCGGCGTAGTTCGCTTCCCCGAGCGTTGCTGCGCCTCTCGCTCCGCCTGTTTTGCCTTCTGCTCGGCGCGGGCGGCGCGGTCGAGCGCCTCGTTAGCCGGGTCGTCGCCGATCTGCTCTTTCCAGATCAGTTCGCCAAATTGGCCGTTATTGACGATCTGAAGTTGGTATGTTCCAGGTGGGAGGTCTTCGTTGAGTTTGACGTATTGTGGCTCTACAGGGTCGTCATACGACTTAATTTTCGTTCGATTGGGTGACGAACGGATAAGAGCGTATTCATCCGCATCGTCAGGAGGCTCATCGTTCCACCCAAAGATCCGGTCCAACATATCTGAAAGAGTCCAGTCAAAATACAAAAAGACTGGGCGGGTTAATCTCAATTTCCAGCAGGATCAGATCTTCCAAGTGCTCGAACGGCTACCGGTCGGGAACCGATACCGGTCAAAATCGGTTAACGGCCGGACTTATTCGGGACAAACAGGGGTATCCCACCGTCCCCAATAGACCCGACCGTCGGTAATCGACTTGGTACCGGACGGTCGGCTGCTGATTATGGGTGAGTGTTTGTTGAATCCGCTCAGCAAAAGACTCAGGTCATAGCACGGAAAATCTATTGTATCCGTGTCTGACACGATAAGCGAGGCAGGACAGACAGACTACAAAACCAGTGGCAACATCACATATCGCCCACACTCTCTAATGCATAAGGCCATCGTCGAGATGGACGAAATCAAGCTTGAGATGCTTGATAACTTTGAACGCATCGACGCTGGACACAAATTCATACCCAATAACTCAAATGTCCGTGTCATTATTAGTGGTCGCGATTGGTCAGAAAAACGCCTCCTCATCTACGGCTGCATGTCATCGGACAAGGCGATGAAACACGTTGAGACCATAATCAATCGTGTCTCCGAGATTGGACATAATGCAGAACTTGTCAGCAAACCTTCGATCACAAATATAGCTGTCAGTGGCGATTTAGATACTACCCTTCAATTAGACACTTTGCTCCACCGATTCCGACAGAAGGGTATCGATGCTGAATATGAACCTGAACAGTTCCCTGCCTTGATCGTCAAAATCGAGCCACCATCAGCTACGTTTCTGCTATTCTCCACCGGAAAGTTCGGAATTCAAGGAATCAAACGATTTGAGGATATTGAGCCGGCTATCCAACAAGTAATCTCTCATATTCCAGATATTGGGCAATCTGAATGATAGTCACCATGTCGAACGCTCTCCCGCCAGTAGGTTCTTACAAAGATATTCTGCCTCTCAGGAGAAGTCGTCAAGCGTACTACGGGAATCACCCGCCCCAAAGTACTCTGAGGACCACTCGGCAGTTGCGTCGATATCGCGGAGTAACACCTCTGACTCGAATTCACCTTGGAGTCGCTGGTGAGTCATTACTTTCCGCATTTCGATAAGTTCCTCTGGTGTAATCGAATCGATCCCGACAGCATCGAGTACGGCCCGGTTGAGATCCTCTTTCGCACCCTCTTGGCCTGCAATTAGTGACTCAGTTGCAGATACAATATCGCCGATATCTTCATCGCTGAAGTTTCGAATGTCCGGAACTGGAAGACTCTCTAATTCATAAGTCATCAATTGCAAAGCCCCGTTTCCTTCGATTCTCCCCCAACATTCCAGAATTGCTGCATATAGACTGGAATTCATAACCCCAATAACGACATTTGAATCGTATTCGTTCTTTACGTACACACAATCTACCGCATTTGTTGTCAGAGCTTTAGCTCGATTCAGGACTGTGAAGGCTCTCCATTTGAAAAATTTCGGATGGAACAATCTTGGGGGAGTCTCCTCTCCCAAGTCAAACCACACTGTTCGCTGAGCACAGCTGGTTCTTTCATTAATTCCTTCGTCTTCTCCCTCTCGAATGTATTGAAGCAGTTCGGTATATCCGTCGCGTTTCAACGCCGCCTTAACATCCTCTTCCAACGTGGTATCTGTCCCAAATGTGGATGTGCCTGCTTCGATCTCTGCGACGTAGTTATGTACATCTAGTATATACTTATTTACGTCATCTGCATCGAAAACCTCTGAGTCCATTCCCTTGATACTCTTGACTACTGGCGAAAGGAACCGCTCGTTGATCCCTCGACGTTCGGCTTCGTCTTGGTCAAGAATGAAAAATTTGTTCGCACCAGTCATCACCCCTCTATGGATGTCGACAAATGTTTCGAGAGGAACGAAATCATCGCGCTCGATCAGGTTGATTAGTTGCAACGGAGCGTTCAAGTAGTACCCGAGTTTCTTCGGCCCCGTATCCTCAAGATATTCTTGTCTAACGGAGACGATTCGGTAGTTCGGCCGCGTGCGAACGTCGATCGGTTCATCGGTCATCGGCATCTCGAAGGAAATCGTGTCGTAGAGGTCCGACGGCTCCATCTCATCCTGAACGCGGATAAATTGCGTCGTGGTCTCGCGTCGTTTTTGTCTATTCTCGCAGCGCTCAATAAGCAACAGACAAGTATCGACGAACGCGTCCTCAAAGGCCCGTTCTGCAAAAACCACAACAGCCTTAATCTGATAGTGGTCGAAGAGGAACTGCTGAAGGTCAAGACCATATCGCGCGCTCATCCATTTTGGTGGAATCACGAATCCCAGACGGCCGTGGTCGCGAAGGAACTGGGTCGCATGAGTGATGAAGTAGACGTAGGCGTCGCTCTTCTTGCTGATCTTCTTGCTTCCGTCTAAGTACATCGACGAGTTCGTAGGCCCGAATGCATCCAGATGTCTACGGAAGGCATCTTTATTCGGGATGTTCCGATTTCGGATGTACGGAGGATTTCCGACGACGCCGTCAAAGTACCCAATCTCGCCCGTGTTGCGATTATCCAAGCGCGCCGACGATAGCATCGTCGAGTCTGGATCAACATCAAAAAACGAGGTATTGTACGCATGAAGCGTGTCAATGTTCTCTTCAAGATTCTGGCTTGCTAAGTTCAGAGCGGTCAAATGCAGGGGGAATTTGTTGATATCGATAGCAGTTATGGCATCCAGCAATTCCTGATGGGAAGCCTCTCGATGGTTATGTTTTAGCTCTGTGTATACTTCAACCGGAAACGTCCCGCTACCAGATGCTGGATCAAGAACACGCGGGATTGTCTCATTTGTGTTGGCATCGAGAACCCACATCGAGACCGCTTCAGCGATCGTTGGCGGCGTGTAGTACTGACCGAGCTTTTTGCGTTCGCTTTCCGGGATCAGCTCCTCAAATACCTCACCCAGTAGGTCTTCATCAATCCCCGATATCTTGCGCTCTTCGATGTTCTCTGCAAGTGATTGAATATTTTTGAGCGTCTTCGTGTTGTGGGGGAACTCCTCAAACAGTTTAGAATTTCTAAATATGGGCTTGTAGTCAATTTTCTCGATGATCTCCTCAAAACGGCGCCTGATATGCTCGTCAAGGAAGTCGAGGCTTGAGACGCCCACAAGCGACTGAAGTTTTTTCCCGTCAGTAGGCTCAATCGGTTCTGGTGTCTGCTCTCGGACGACCTCGTAGAAGAGAATCTTGTTCGTTAGCAGGTATGCGTACTGCTTCGCTGCTGTCTCCAGTTGCTCGTCCTTGTCGAGGTCGGTGAAGTCGTTTTCGAGTACCCACGAATCGAAGATTTGTATGAATTTCTCATTTCGATTGTATTTTTCTTTAGCCAATTCTTTATATGCTGGCCAGATCGTTGAGTGGAACGTCCGGAGCAATCCGACTACCTGCTCCTTCTCATCCTGTTCGGGCAGTTCCCCATTCTGGTAGAGGTGATCAACGCCAGCGAGCAGTTGCGGAACAAATCCATCTAATTCCTCGTCCGAGAGATTAATTGGCCTGAGATTCGCGTAATTGTAGGGAATATCCTGCAGTTCCATCTGCCCTCGGTAATTGAAGAGATAGAAGTCGTTGGAATTACACGTCGCAAAGAAATCAGCACCGACATCCCGTGTATAGTCTCGTGCCTGTTTGATAACGTCCTTGTCGTAGGGTGAAATGTCATCGCGCTTTACCTCGATAACAAGACTTCCAGTAGTGTGACTTTCGAGGTGAATATCCGCACGTCGACCGTCGATATCTTTCTCTATAGTGACCGTGGAAAACTTCGTGTCGTTGTTCTCAACATACCGGAACAGCGCTGAATACAGAAGGCTATGGAACTTCTGTTCCGCTGGTGTCTCTGTCATATCCTTGCGTATCGTTGATTGTATAATAAACTCGGGGCTCTAAATCCGTTCTTTGCGTCTCACACTCCCAAGGTCGTGACAGAAACCTCTCACAAAAGCTCCGCGAACGCCGCTCTCGCGTCTTTCTCAGTACGTGGACGCTTCAGTCCCGGCGGAGGCTCCACCCGGCCGAGACGCCAATCACGCGCCATTCTCATCTTTTCACTGACTTCGGGCGGTGGGTCGTTGTGCCGGAGATATGCACTCACGTCGAACACGTTGATCAACACCCCGCCGCAGTCCTCAACTGGACAGTCGCCCACGTCGTCGCTCTCTGGCCGTGCATCTCCATCGTCGTCATCCTCTGTCGTCCCGGCCACCGCCTCTATTTCTCGCTTCAGCGCCGACACAACGCCATCTGAGGGCTTCTCGTGTTGCCAGTCTTCGGTGGCGTCCTCGACAAACACGCTGTTCGCTAAATCACCGTACCACGTCAGGGCCTGCTTGGTTGAACCCTCACGGAATCCAGTGTGTGATAGCAGATACCGAAATGCCCCGTATAGGTCCTCATGGCTGTCTCTATCTCGAATCCCGTCGAACCGAGAGAGTGATCGCTTGAACTGGTACACCCACCCGCCGTCTCCGTCACCCCCCGGCTCCATATTCTGGCCTGTGAATCCGATGATGTGGTAGTGTGGCGACCACTTGATGAACCGTTCTATACCCTCTATATCGTTGCGTAACCACACCCAAATGCCGTAATCTGGGTCTTCCTTGCGGAACCGTTCTTTCGCTTCCTCGGTCGGTCGATACGGATGCGGTATCACCGTGAATCCACGCCAGCCCTTCGCCTTCGCAATCTCCGCTGCTTTCGAGCGACCGTCCCAATAGTCGTTTGCTGTCCGAATCGATCCCTCAGGTGGCGACACGTAGGCATGAGCCACCTGCCTACGCCAGTCGTCCGGTTGCTTATATCGGAACGACTGAACACGCAGAGACGCCCGTACAGACGCTTCTTTCGCCCATGCTCCCCAGCAGTCCGGGCACGAACGCGCCCCACAGACACGGGCCTTGAACCGCGTCTTTCCACACGTCTCGCAAACCGCTTCTGGATACCACTCTCCACACCCGCTACCCCGTTCTCCCTGACCGGGTAGCACCCACGTTGCTTGTCCGAATGGTTCCAGTCCTTCCGACCATTCTCCCGGCGAAGATGCATCCGCTCTCTCTGCAGGTCTCGATGGCCCCGAGCTCGATGAGGAATCAAGCGGCCGCCGGTCAGACATGAGTATATCGCTACTCATGAGAATCACCGGCTAAGCGCCGCTCTCGGTGGAAATCTACACTTTGAGGGTTACTTTCCCGCAAGTGCAGGATATAGTACCGCGACCACTCCGCCCCACGTTCACGGCCTCCGGCCAGAGCCTCCGGCCGTCTGTCCGCCCATCTCCCGGCCCTCCTCGCCCGCCCACCTCCACGTTCCTGCTCCGGCGGGACACCGCGGCGCGAGCGCCGCTCGCCGCCTCCGCGGGCTTTCGCAGGCGGCTTACTGAAAGCTTTCTGACAGTCTGGGGGGTCCGTACGGTATTGAGAAACTTCGCCCTCGGCTACAGGATAAACTGTGCTATCAGAGAAAGGAGAGCTGCCTCTAAAGACAGTATTTGAACCTGAGGAGTTATGCGCGGGACCGGATTTGAACCGGCGGACCCCTACGGGACAGCGTCCTAAGCGCTGCGCCTTTTCCTGGCTTGGCTACCCGCGCTCGTACTCTGTTTGCCGGTTTTCACCCCGGCAAGCGGATTTAGCGGCTATAACTTTATAAACTTACTATGTCGCAGGGCTACCCGCTGTGGACATTTTCACCAATGAGCCGACTTTGTCGTGGTGTTCCTACGCCTGTTTCGCCTGCCCCGCCCTTCGTCCACCGTAATCGGTCGTCCAACCAGCGAAAGAAGTGCACGTCTCGCGGCCGATAGTATGAGTATGAACGACGGACAGTCCAAGAATCCACCAGTCCACGTCCCACAGTCGGCGGAAGCGGCCGAAGAACTCGCGTTAGAGGACGCCGACGAGAAACTGACTGACGACGAAGAGTGGAAGCGGCGCAATCTCGCGGTGGCGTGCGCTCGGAAGATTGGGGACATTGACTGACGAGTAGCCCAACGACGAACTCCGGCCCATGACTCCCGACGAATCGTCTCTCGGTCGTTGCCCGGACTGCGGCGAGTGTATCCCTACTGCGTGGCGTCTCATTTAACTAGAAGGACGACGGCACCGAGCGCATGTGGGCCGAGTGTCCGGCGTATAATGACTCCGGAGTGATGCCGCGTCGAATAGTATTTCTCACCGGACAAAGACCGTCTTGAATCGTTCCGTGGTTCGGGTTGAACAATCCCTGTGAGGTGGGCGATTACCGAACTCATTATGTGGTTGTCAGATCGTGGATGAAAAGTTAGTAATGCGCATGAACATAGTCCCGAATACGCTATGGTGGAATTTGTTTCAGCCCAAGTTCTACTCTCTATACTGTTGTGGGCCGCTCTCGTCGTGTACGGCTTTTCTTCTCTCTGGTGGATTATCGAAACATTCGTTCTTTCGCACGGGTGGAAGTCAGATAGCACTGAAATATGGGGATTAGACGACATTCAAGTCCGTATCCTTACAATTGACGCCGAGCCGGTCGTCCAACAGACCGTCAACGCGATACCGGACGGCCTGACAGATGTTCGTGTCATTGCCGAAGCCGATATTGCTATCGACGGGGCGACAGTCCACGTCGTGCCAGACGAGTTCATTTGTGACGCAACGAACAAGGGACGTGCTGTCGAATGGGCGCGGCGCAACGTAGCCTGTGACGAGGAGTACGTTCTCTATCTCGACGAGGATACCCTCGTGACGGATTTCACCGGACTCCCGGACGCCGATTTCATCCAGTTCACGGAGAAACCGATATACACTGGCTCTCGGCTGACGTATCTCTGTGAGGTCTTCCGGACTGGCTACCAGTTCGAGCAACTCGGGTTTCATCGACTGTCGTATCCGCTCTACGCGTGGGGCGGTGGGTTTGCTATCCGCCACGAAATCGAACAGGAAATCGGATGGGACGTAGCGACGATTACCGAGGATACGAATCTGATATGGCGTGCCGCGAAAGAGTACGACCTTACATACCAACTTGTGGATTTACGCTTCCGGAATCAAGCCCCACCATCGGTCAAATCAATGCTCAAACAGCGGCGTCGATGGATGTCCGGGACAGTCAAAGACGACTATCTCCTTCCGTTGTTGTACCGACCACTCTACTTCACCCGCATCATTGCGTGGGCGTTCTCTCCGTTCGTGCCGTTGTTGGCCATCGCTTCGTATCTGCTTCCCGGTACGGCCCCCGGCGTTGAACTCTACAGTCTAATTTCAACGGCTTTGCTCGGTATCTTGTTCGTGTATATGTTCCTCGGCGTCATTGCATATCGGAAACATCCGATACTCTGGCCTATCTTCTTGTTTCTGACGCCGTTGGCTGTCGTGCTTCATGCAGTTGGGGCGCTGTGGGGTGTCGTCCGGCCTGTCGAAGAGTTCGAGGTAACGGAGAAAGTAACGGCTGAAACCATCGAAGAAGTCAACCAAAGTCTCGAAGAAGGAGAACTTCAGAACCACGACGGGACAGAACGGTTACTTCGTGAATCGAGTGACGCCTACGAGACACACATATTCGATGATTGACCGTCGCGAGAGCGTGTCGGCCGAGGGGACGGTGTGCGAAGACGGTGTAGCACTGAAGTAGTCGGAGACAGTAGAAGTCAAGTGTTTTTTTGTCGCCTATGTCGTTCAAGACACTACTGATGGAAATATCGGAGCAACTTCGCTGTCTGTTTTCTGCGACCGTCGAAGAACGGGGTGACTCCTACGTTGTCAAGGTTCCCGAGCGAGAGGTTCGCCTTGGCGACCTTCAGGACGGCGAGACGTATCGAGTGGCGCTTCTACCAGCCTCGTCCAAGGACGAACCCGACGAGACCGAAACCGAAACAGAGCGCGAACATGACCCACAGAAGCCACCTGTCGAAGAAGGCGAACAGCGCACCGTCGAAATCGAAGACATTGGCGAACAGGGCGACGGTATCACTCGCGTCGAGCGTGGATTCGTCGTCATTGTCCCCGACACCGAACAGGGCGAGCGTGTCACCGTCGAGATTACTGACGTGAGCGAGAACGTCGCCTTCGCAGAAGTTGTCGAGCGCGTGAGCTACTACGACTGACATTCTCTTACTCCGAGATTCGTTCGCAGGGTTTGATAAGCCGCCGCTGTGACGTGACAGAACGACATGGATAGGGACCTGTTAGGGAGTATGTCGAACAATCTGACGCCGTTCTCGACTCTTCCCCGCAGATGGACGAGGCCAACACGAAGGCCGCTGTTCTTCGTGATTTCTTGAGCCTTCTTGACTGGCAGATTCCGCAGAATACCCAATTAGAATACTCCGTTGAGGCGTTCGGGCAGACGTACAAGGTCGATTATGCACTGATTCTTGACGGAACCCCCGTCGCATTTCTCGAAGCCAAAGGGGCGGACACAGCCCTGACTGCCGACCACGACGAACAACTCTCGTCCTATATGATGAATAAGAACGTTAACTACTGGATTCTGACGAACGGGAAGCAGTACCGCTTCTTTCAGCGTCGTGTGGACGCCTCGAACGTGAATGTTCAGCAGGTTGGTAGCCCTCGAAGACCTGCCTAATCGTCTCGCCGTTCTCAAAGCCTATGAGAAGGACGCTATCGAGTCAGGGGAATCGGGGAAGATACTCGGTCGAATCAACGAACTCCGTGAAGCCCGCCGAACCCTCGAAGCGGACAAGGACGACTTGGGGGTTGAACTCTCGAACCTGCTGGTTGACGAGGTTTCTGACTCTATCTCGTCACTTGCGGAAACACAAGCGAAGGAAATGATTGACCGGCTCGTGGAAGACATAGACGCAGAAATTGACGCCGATAGGACTCAATCAAGGCAGGACACAGACAATTCGATTAGCGAGCAAGGTAGCGCTACTGACTTTTCCGATGTTGAGGGGAGGTACATAGTTGAGGTCAAAGATGGACATGATAGACTCGCCCTTTCTCACGGAGACAATCAAAGCGAAGTAATGGCAGAGGCGGTGAATTATCTGATTCAGAATCGCGACCTGATTTCTAAAATCAATCCACTACCGTATATTCCCGGAAGAGAGAAGGCCATAATCAATGATAAACCTGCTTCTCCGCATGATGAACAAGCTATGAGACACTTTCAGGAATTGGTACAGGGCTACTATCTTGACACGCATATGGATAAGGAGACCAAAAGGCGTCATATTCGGGGTGTAGCTGATCGGTGCGGACTTGATGTTGAGTTTTCAGGGGAATGGTGACGGACCAATACACCCTTGAGTGCCAATCCAGGTACGCTTCTGCTGAACTGTTATTGGTTTGAACAACCTGCCATCCGATATGTCGTTTCGTCTTTCCGAGGACCGAATTCCCGAATCTGAACCCTGGCGTGACCGCGAGTTTCTCGAATGGACGTACAGGGAGCGCGGTCTGTCCCCACGGCGATTCGCCGCCGAGCGGCGTAAGTAGCTGTCGTCTCGTTCGGAAAGTTAAATGCCCCGGCGACGAAGGGTAGGACATGTATCGGGCGCGGGACCGCGTCGACAACGAGGAGTGGGTGGCCCGACTGACGCGGGCGGCGGACGGGCTTGATCTCGGTTCCGAGGCGCGGTCCAACGCGGTGGATCTCTTCCTCTCGAACGTCCCCGACGAGGACCGCTCGAAACCGGCCGTCGCGGCCGCCAGTCTCTACGCCGGCGCCTTGATCGCTGGCGAGGAACGATCCCAGAGGGCGGTGGCGGCGGCGATGGACGTGACGCGACTGAGCGTCCAGGGGCGGTGGAAGGAACTGCTGTCGGACTCGGGGTTCCGCCCGCCGGAGTGGTGAGGCGTCATACGGGTTATCGTAAGTCATTACCAGTGGTTCGCCGGACCGTCTCGGCGAACTACTGGTAAACAGTTACAACAATTCGTATCAGTCCGTCTCGGGGGTGCGTTCGGGCGTAAGGTTGCCGTGGCGGTCGATTTCGCCGCGGACGATCCGCGTCGAGGAGATGCGTTCGCCGTCCTCGGCGGGGACGTGATCGACCATCTCGACCCGGAGAGGGGCGAGTCCGCGGTCCGCCCGAATCTCGTTGATACGCTCGGCGCCGTCCCGGGTCTCCGGCGAGACGACGATGGCGTCGAAGCCCAATTCGGTGGCGATGCCGGTGGGTTCGTCGAGTCGTCGGATGCGGTAGGAGCGGTCGTACGCCGCAGCGAGGGGGTCGAGTTCGGCGTCGATGTCCGCCCGCCGTTTCTCGAAGGGGCGTACGCGCCGGGGTACCTTCCGCGTCTCGGCGGCAAGGTCGTCGCTCGTGAGTCCGACGGTGACGTCGCCGAGTTCGAACGCCCGGTCGAACAGGGCTCGGTGTCCGTCGTGCACCGGGTCGAACGTCCCGCCAAGCGCGACCTGCATATCC
>Ga0207754_100308_pt1 | contig 21075 bp, 21 predicted proteins | sample A23E1SouthBayCA_FD_187728 | JGI IMG/M metagenome (GOLD analysis project Ga0207754, IMG submission 187728) | Aerobic enrichment media microbial communities from Eden Landing Ponds, California, USA - A23 E1 (SPAdes) | ecosystem: Environmental > Aquatic > Marine > Unclassified | place: Emeryville... | reverse complement strand
ACGAGCACGCCGACGAGCTGCGCGACCGGCTCACCGACCACCAGCGGGGCGTCCTCATCTCGGGCTCGCCCGGTGCCGGGAAGTCGACGTTCGCCCAGGCCGTCGGGGAGTTCCTCGTCGACGCCGACTACGCCGTCAAGACGATGGAAAAGCCCCGCGACCTCCAGGTCGGCGACGAGATCACCCAGTACACCGAGCTGGGCGGCTCCATGGAGAAGACCGCCGACTCGCTGTTGATGGTCCGGCCGGACTACACCATCTACGACGAGGTGCGCAAGACCGACGACTTCGAGGTCTTCGCCGACATGCGACTGGCCGGCGTCGGGATGATCGGCGTCGTCCACGCGACGCGGGCCATCGACGCCCTGCAACGGCTGATCGGCCGTGTCGAACTCGGGCTGATCCCACAGATCGTCGACACCGTCATCTACATCGAGGCCGGCGAGGTCCACACCGTCTACGACGTGACGACGGAGGTCAAGGTCCCCGACGGCCTGATGGAGGAGGACCTGGCCCGCCCGGTCATCCTCATCCGGGACTTCGAGACCGGCGAGCCCAAGTACGAGATCTACACGTTCAACCGGCAGGTCGTCACGGTGCCACTGGATGACGGTGACGGCGGGCCGGGCACCGACTCGGGCGTCGACCGCATCGCGAAACAGGAGATCGAGCGAGAGATCCGCTCGATCGCACACGGCCACGTCGAGGTCGAACTCAAGAGTCCCGACACCGCCGTCGTCTGGGTCGAAGAGAGCGACATCTCGCAGGTCATCGGCAAGGGCGGCGGGCGCATCACGGACGTGGAGAACCGCCTGGGCATCGACATCGACGTGCGCACGCTGGCCGAGAAGCCGAGCGGCTCCTCGGCATCGAGTACCTCGGGGTCGGGCGCGAACGCGCCGGGCCAGATCGTCACCCCGGAGATCACCTCCCGGCACGTCCAGATCCCGATGGACGGCCACCAGGGCGACACCGTGGAAGTGCAGGCCGACGGCGAGTACCTCTTCACCGCGACGGTCTCGCGGGGCGGCGAGATCCAGGTCTCGCGTGGCTCCGCCATCGCCGAAGAGCTAGAGCAGGCCATCGACCGCGGCAAGACGATCACGGTCGTTCCATCGTAGCGAACGCATCCGCGCCGGAGGCGCGGTTCACGGGCCCGAACGGAGTGAGGGCCAGCTTTTTCATCGACGTTTTTGCAAGTGGGGTGCCCGCAGCGAACGGAGTGAGCGAGGACATCCCCCGCAGCAAAAAGGTCGTGGAGCAGGCGATCGACCGCGGCAAAACGATCACGGTCGTCCCCGTCTAGACGAGCGGGGACGGGACAGCTGCCGTTGTGAGTAGCTCCCGCGACTACCGGAATCGGACGCCGAGGTCGTGGAGGCCGTCGTTGTGTCGGGCGACGTTGATCAGCAGCGGCGTCAGTCCCTCGATCTCCGCGGCGTTGGCCAGCGGGCCGCCGTCGAGCGCGCGCAGGCCCTCGATCGACTCCGCCAGTTCGATCACGGTGTCTTTGGCGTCGGACTCGTCGCCGACGACGACTGTGTCCCAGTCGAGATCGGCGTCGAGGTCGGCGAGCCGGCCGGCCGCGAGGTTGTGGAACGCGCCGACGACGGGTACGTCGTCGGGCGCGGCGTTGGCCGCGAGCTGCGTGACGCTGCCGACGCCGGGCCGGTTGTAGTGGAAGCCGTCCTCGTCGCGTTTCATCCCGACCGCGGGGGAGACGAGCACGTCGTCCGAGGAGAGTTCGTCCGCGATGGACTCGACGGTGTCGGTGAGGTGGTAGGCCGGGACTGCGGTGACGATCACGTCCGCGCGCTGGGCGGCCTCGACGTTGCCCAGTCCCTCGACGCTCGCGTCACGGCCGCGCTCGTCGAGTGCCGTCGCGTACTCCGTCGCTTTCGCTGCTGCGCGTTCCGGATCGCGCGAGCCGACGAGCACGTCGTGGGCGGAGTCAGCGGCCCACCGCAGTGCCAGTCCCTCGCCGATGTCGCCAGTGCCACCGAGTAGGGCGATTTCCATACCGAAAGGCTGGAGCGAACACCGAATAAGTGTTGTCACACTCCCGCTACTTGCCGATGTCTGGCGCTCGTGTGTCGCCCAGACAGCTGTAGAGAGAGTCGTCGTACGGTCGACCGGGCGAACGGCGACGAGACTCCGTCTCGTACTGCCGGCTGTACCTTCGTGAAGAGCTTCGCCACCCGGGGTGGCGAAATCGGTCACAGATGTACAGCCGGTCGTGTCAGTCGTCGCTCAGGAGCGGCGGTCCCGGCTCGCCCCGGAGCACGATCAGGTACGCGAGGACGAGCGACAGCACGACCCACTGGACGCCGACGAACAGCTGCGAGGCGGGGTCCGGGGGGACGACGAGTACGCCGAGGACGAGCCCGAAGACCGCGAGCGTCACGGTGAGGCCGACGAACCACAGCAGATCCGTTCGATCCATACCGTTCGATCGGCCCCGAACGGGAAAAAAGAGCGACCCTAACGGTCCGTCGACCGCGGGGAGAGCAGGTCGGGGAGGTCGTCGACGCTCTCGACGACGGCGGCCGCGCCGGCACGGCTGAACTTCTGTCGTCCCGTCTCGCCCGTGAGTCCACCGGTGAGGACGCCGATACCGTCGTACACTCGGTCGTCGGCCTCGTTGGCGTTGACGGCCGTTCGCACGTCGTCGAGCGTGTCCCCGGCGAAGGCGATCCGGTCGGCGTCGAAGCGCTCGGCCAGCGTCACCAGCGCGTGGGGGTCGGGCTTGCCGGCCTCCCAGTCGTCCATGGTGAAGCGGTGCTCGTCGGCCACGTCGAGGCCGGCCCGTTCCAGCGCGATGTCGGCCTCCGCGGCCGGGCGGCCGGTGACGACGCCCACGTCGTAGTCGGCCTGCAGGGCCGCGACCGTCTCCGGATCGACGATGACCGGCTCGTCGTTGACGAACCCCGGCTCGGCGATGCGGGGCTCGTGGCCCTCGATCTCGCGGTACAGCTCCGCGCCCAGATAGAGCAGCTGGAACACGTCCCGGAGCTGGTCGGGGTCCCAGGCGTCGAAGACGTCCGCGCGGGCGTTTGGCGTCAGCGCCTCCCGGACGATCGCCTCGGCGGCGTCTCGCCCACCGCCCCGCTTGGCGATCCCGTCGGTGAAGGTCTCGACCGTCTGGTCGAGCCCCTCGCGGCTCGCGAGCACGTACAGCGCCCCGGCGTGTGTCAGCTCCCAGTCGTTGTTGAACCCGCCAGCGTCCTTGAACGACTGGATCGCCGACCGGTCGATCGTCTCGCCGTACAGCCGCTCGATGGACTCGACGATGGCCCGTCGGTAGGAGTCGGCCACGTCGACGAGCACGCCGTCGATGTCCAGGACGACCGCATCCACGTGCATACCAGCCGGAAGGGGGCCGCCGGTCATTTCACTTGCCTTTCGGACCGTCCGCGCGGACGCGGTACAGCGTCTCGCTGCCGGGCAGTTGCTCGCGGTCGACCGCGACGGCGGGCGGGTCGCCGCCGAGCGTCGTGAAGAAACACGCCAGACCGTGCTCGCGGGCGAGGGCGCGCAGCGGACGGTGCAGTTCGGGCGGGCAGTTCAGCGCGTAGGCGGCCTCGGCGTCGGCGTAGACGCCCGGTGCTGGATCGGTCACGTCGTCCAGGACGAAGGTGAGCCCCCGTGGCACGTCTCGCCGAACCACGTCCGTGACGGTCACGTCGACGCCCCGCTGGGCGAGTCGTCGCGCCACGTCCGGCCGTCGGCCGACGCCGACCTCGACGACGCGCTCGAAGCCGGCCAATCGAGCGACGAGAGCGCTGCGTGGGTCGTTCACGGCGGGATGTTTATGTCACATCGGCACATATGGCTTTGCATGCACGTTGACGTCGTGCCGGTGGGAGACGTCTCGGCACGGGTCAAGCGCGAGGCCTCCAAGGGATTGCGGACCGTCTACGACTGCGAGGTCTCGATGCACGAACCCCAGCCGATCCCCACCGGTGCGTACGACGGCAACCGGGACCAGTACCGGGCCGAGGAGTTCATCGATCTCGCCCAGCGGATCGGGAGCGGCGAGAAGAACATCGCGATCACACCACAGGACCTGTACTACCGGCGGCGCAACTACGTCTTCGGCCTGGCCTACCTCAGTGGCAGCGGGAGCGTCATCTCGACACACCGGCTCCAGACCTCCTCCGACGGCGGCTTCTCGAATCGGTCGGCGAGCGACATCTTCGGCGACCGGGTCCGGAAGGAGGTCGTCCACGAGATCGGCCACACGCTGGGCCTGGAACACTGTGACAACGAACGCTGCGTGATGAAGTTCTCCCCCACGGTCCGCGAAGTCGACGTCAAAGAGCAGTCGCTGTGTGGCTCCTGTGCGACACAGGTGACGTAGTCGTCCCCTCGTGCGGTCTCGTCGCTGACTCCCGTCGACGAGCAGCCGCTGACGACGACGAGAGGCGATGGTGCCAACTCAGTTAGGTATCGTCGTTATTGTGCATGTTAACTTATGGCATGGTGTATGAGCAAGACACAGGAGTCCGCCCGTATCGACGAACTCGGAGACATCTTCGTGTCGGTCACCGGTGACGACGCCGTGACCGAGTCACAGGACCGGGCGGCCAAGCGCAGCGACCGCGAGCTCCCAGACGACGGCGGCGGCGTCGACATCGAGGACGGACTCGACGACGCCGTCGACGGGGCAGAGGTCGGAGAACCGGATCCCGTGTCCTAGAGCCGCGGGTCTCTCGATCACCACTTACTCGGCCGGATCGAACCCACCGAGCCCCAGCGCGGTCCCGGCGGTGCTACAGAGATAGCCAAGCGCCGCGAGCGGCCGGTTCGGTTCCCCGAAGCACGTGTATCCCAGCTGCGTCTCCTGGGGCCATCCGAAGTAGAAGACGTTTGCACCCCAGTCGTACGCGAACTGCCAGGTCGCGTCCCCCCGGAGCAGCGGCTGTCGACACGCGCCACCGGCGACGCCGATCCAGAACACGAGCACGCCGAGGAAGAAGAGACCGGCGGGACGACGATACCCCAGGAACCGTCCGATGGCAGCCACTCCGAGCGGGAGCGCCGAGAGCAGGACGACCGCGCGGAAGAACTGGCGGTCCCACCCCCACTCCGTCCCGAACGTGACGAACAGCGACCCACCGAGTAGGACCGCTGTGAGGACGAAGGATAGGAGCAGACGGGCGGGGCGAACGTCACTCGCTTCGCCCGGAATCATCTACGGCGCGTAGTAGTACTCGCCGTCGCGTTTCTGCTGGCGGTCGAGCTGCGAGCCCGGTTTGTTGATCCGGGGCCGGGAGGTCCGTTCGTCCCGACGGAAGGTCACGTCGAGGTTCGAGAGGAACTGGTTCATCCCCTCGCGCATCTCGACGGGCGGGCTGGCGTGGCCCTGCTTTGCCGGCTCGCCGTCGAAGACCAGCAGTCGATCCGAGAGGAGATCGATCATGTAGATGTCGTGGTCGATGACCATCGCCGTCGCGTCGTGGTTCTCCGCGTACCGTCGGATCGCGCTCGTCGCGAGCACGCGCTGTTCCACGTCGAGGTGGGCCGAGGGCTCGTCCAGCAGGTAGAGGTCGGCGTCCTCCGAGAGACACGCCGCGATGGCGACGCGCTGGCGCTCCCCGCCAGAGAGGTCGGTGAGTTGCTGCTCCATCACCGCGTCGAGCTGGAGGGGCTGGGCGATCTCGGTGTTCCAGTACGACGAGCCAAAGTCGTCCGTGATCGAGGACAGGAAGGCGTCGACCCGCATCGGCTGGTCGATCTCGATGTACTGGGGCTTGTACGCGATGTCGAGGTCGGCGTCGACGGTTCCCGCGTCGGGTTCGAGCCGCCCGGCCAGCAGCTTCGCGAACGTCGACTTCCCGATCCCGTTCGGGCCGACGACGCCCAGCACCTCGCTCTCGCGGATCTGGCCGGCCTCGACGTCCAGCGAGAACTCGCCGTCGCCGTAGGACTTCGTGAGGTCGGGGTACTCGGCGACCACGTCGCCCGTCGAGACCGAGCGTGGGGCGTGTTCCTCGAACTCGATCTCCTGCTGGCGAAAGCGCATGTTCTCGTTGTCGAGATAGCCAGAGAGGTACTCGTTGATGCCGTTTTTCGTCGACTTCGGGCTGGTGATTATACCGTACGCGCCGGGCTCACCGTAGGCGACGTGGAGCGCGTCGGCCAGCAGGTCCAGGATCGCCAGGTCGTGCTCGACGACCAGCATCGACCGGTCCTCGTCCTCGGCCAGCTCCTGGATCAGCTGGGCGGCGGTCATCCGCTGTCCGATGTCCAGGTACGGCGTGATCTCGTCGAGGAAGTAGAAGTCGGCGTCGCGAGCGAGCGTCGCGACCAGCGCGACCCGCTGGAGCTCCCCGCCAGAGAGGTCGTCGATGTGGTTGTCGACGACCGGGGCGATCCCCGTCCGCTCGATCAGGTCGTCCAGCGCACCGCGTTCGTCCGTGCGTTCGAGCAGCTCGCTGGCTGTCCCGTCGAACTGATCGGGGATCTGGTCGACGTACTGGGGCTTGCGTGCGACGGTCATGTCGCCGTCCCGCAGGTCTTCGAGGTAGTCCTGCAGTTCGGTGCCCCGATACTCGTCGATGACGGCCTCCCAGGCCGGCTCCTCGTCGAACCGACCGAGGTTCGGCGTCATCTCGTCGGCGAGGATGTGGACGGCCGTCGTCTTCCCGATCCCGTTCGGGCCGAGGATCCCAGTGACCCGACCCTCCTGAGGGGCAGGCAGACCGTACAGCGCGAAGGAGTTCTCGCCGTAGCGGTGGACCGGCTCGTCGCCGAGTTCCTGTGGGAGGTTGATGATCTCGATGGCGTCGAAGGGGCACTTCTCGACGCAGATCCCACAGGACTCGCCCAGACAGATCTCCTCGGAGATCCACACCTGGTCGTCGCTCCCGGCGTAGTTGTCGTCCTCGTCGTACGCGTCGCCGCGCTTGACGATGCACTCCTTGCCCGTCCGGTTGGGCGGGCAGAAGTTCATACACTCGTAGTTACAGCGGTCGGGCTGACATCGGTCGAGGTCGACGACCGCAATGCTATCGTCGGCCATGTTAGAGTGTCGCCGTTGTCAGGAGGATTCCCCACGAGACGAACCAGAGCGAGAACGTCATGAACGCGACGAACAGGTAGTCCTTCGCGGAGAAGTCGTCGATGTCGACGCCCAGTACACTCAGGATCGGGAACTGAACGACGATCGCTGCGATCAGCACGGCGACCGCGAGTCGATCACCCGCGCCGGCCGCTATCTCGTTGGCCGCGACACCGGCGGCTAACCCAGAGAGGGCCGCCAGTGTCGTGACAGTGAGTCCGCGCAAGTGCGAACTCATGCCCTCGACCGTGTCCGTTGCCATACGCTATGGTCCGCCGTCGGGGACCAAAAGCCGCCCGGTTCGGGCACGCTCGATGGCGCGGTCACGAGGGGTCGGCGTCGAGCACGGTCGCGAGTCGAGCCCCACCCAGAACGCCCGCGATACGGAGCAGTACGGGCAGCACAGTTCGTTGCTCGGCCCAACTCCTCAATCTTTATGGAGCCCGCGCCACTCGTGACAGGTGATGACCGAAACCGACGGGGAGGCCATCGCGGACCTTCCACCGAGCGCGAAGCTCGTGTACAAGGTTCTGGAGTACGACGGTCCACTCACCCAGAAGGGGATCGTCGAGGAGTCGATGCTCTCGGCGCGGACCGTCCGCTACGCGCTCGAACGCCTCGACGAGGTCGGCGTCATCGAGGAAGACGTCTACTTCGCAGACGCGAGACAGAACCTCTACGAGATCACTGACTCCGGAGCCGAACAGGCCGACGCAGCCGTCTCTGACTGACTCGTTTTCGCGGCCGGATGTGTACGTGAACGGTGAGAACGGGGAGACTACGCCGAAGCCTGCTGGAGGGCGTCTTCGAGATCTTCGCGCTGGGTGACGCCGACGAACCGTTCGACGATGCCGTCGTCGTTCTCGACGATCAGCGTCGGCAGCGAGCGGACCTGATACTCGTTGGCCACGTCCTGCTCTTCGTCGACGTTGATCTTCTCGAAGCTCACGTCGCCCCAGTCGGCTTCCAGTTCTTCGAGGATCGGATCCTGCGTCTTGCACGGACCACACCAGTCTGCGTAGAAGTCCTTGAGCGTGACTGTCATCGGTACTCGTTGGAGGTAGCCGGTGGGCCCAGATAAGGATTGTCACCACGACGGATCCTGCCCGTGGCGGGGGACGAAAGGGAAAGGCTTACTCGGTGGGACCGACGACGGTTCTGTATGAGCAGCAGCGACAGCGGCGGACTGATGTCCAGTGCCGGACTCGTCCGGTACTTCGACGCGGAAGACAACAACACGATCCGAATGGATCCCCGGTCGGTCGTGGCATTCGGCGTCCTCTTTGGCGTGTTGATCCTCATGCTCAACGCGCTGTTCATGCTGGGCGCAGTGTAACAGCGGGCTTTTCATCGCTCCGTCGCAACGGCCGTCCATGCACTTCAGCCAGCGCGAGCAGCAGGCACTGGCCGAGGCCGGCCTCTCGACCGACGAGATCGCCGCCGCCTCGGAGGCCGTCGTCGCGGCCACCGACGAGGCAGCCACGGCCCTAGAGGCGTTTTTCGCGGACCGAGAGACGATCTACTCTGACATGGATATGGCACACAGCGCCAGCGACGTGCAGGAACACGCCGTAGAGTATCTGGACCTCTTTACCCACGCCGACGACATCCGGGGCTACCTCCGCTTTGACTCGTGGGGCGTCCCGGTCGAGGGCGGACGCGTCCTGGGTGAGGACGTGGTGGAACTGACGCTCGGTCCGACCGTCGACGGCCGCGTGCGCTTCGCGCACGACGACGACGCGCTATGACCGTCCGGATCAGGGGGATCTACACGACCGCACTGACCGAGTTGTTCCGGGACGAACCCGGCGTCGTCCAGCCATCGCCGCCGATCGTCGACCGGTTCGACGCCGAGTTCACCCACGAACCGGCGACGGCGACAGTCGAGACGACAGCCGACCGGCAGGGCGTTCGCGTGACCGGCGTGCCCGACGCCGTCGAGGCGGTCTCCGAGCGCCTGGCGGACGTGGGTCGGGACGCGCTGGTCTGGCCGGATCCGACCCCCCGCGGCGCGATCTACGACGGAGCGGTGACCGAGACGCTGGGCGGGGGCGCGATCGTGTCCCTCGGAGACGGCGAGGGGTACCTGCCCTACGGCGAGACCGATCACCGGATCGAGGACGGCGATCGGCTCCGCGTCCAGGTCGACGAGCCGAGCCCGCCCTGGAGCGGCGACCGCGCGACGCTGTCCACGACGATCCGGGCCCACGGCTCGCTGGTGACGCTCGTCCGCGGCGAGACGATCGAGCACACCGGTCCGGAACTCGCCGACATCCTCCCGGCCGATCCCGTCGACGGCTGGGGAAGCTCCTGGCACCGCCACAGCGACGACGCCGGCCTCGACGCACTGGGCGATGCGCTGGAACAGGCCAACGACCGCGCGGCGGCGCTGGACGACGCCCTCGCCGACGCGCCCGCACCGGCCGACGACGCACCGCAGCGCCACGCCGCCCCCGAGTCGACGGCGTGGGTCTGGTTCGGCCGCGAGAGTCGCTTCGCACTGGACGACGCGCGGGACGCGGTGACGGCGACGATGCCGGGCCACCACCGGATCAAGGCGGGCTCGCGGAGCGCCTCGGCCGGCGTCGACCTGGCCGAAGCGGTCGCCGACGGCTTTCGGACCGGCGAGCAGGACTTTCCCTTCACCGCGGTCGCGAGCCAGTTCGGCCCCGCGGCCGGCGACACGGTCCGCCTCGACCACGGCAAGCCCGACGGTCGGCTGTACACGCTGGGCGACGCGGCGGTCCAGTCCGTCGAGCCCGACGGCACGGTGACCGTCGAGCGGGAGATGTCGCCGGGGGGCACCTACGACGCGCTCGGCGTCGACCGCCAGGCCGGCGACGTGGCGACGACGAAGGTCAAGGAAGGGCGCTGGTGGTATCCGACCGTCTACGAGGGGGCCGACGGGACCAAACGAGGCACCTACGTCAACGTCTGTACGCCCGTGGAGGTGTTCCCCGACGCGGTCCGCTACGTCGACCTCCACGTCGACGTGGTCAAACACGCCGACGGTCGCGTCGAACGGGTCGACGACGACGAACTCGACGCCGCGGTCGAGGCGGGCCACGTCTCAGCGGCACTGGCCGAGAAGGCCCGCAGTGTCGCGAAGGCCGTCAAACACGGCCTATCGTAGCTGGCGATACGCTTTTTCCCGAGACAGTCGAAGCGCCGTCTGTGCCCTCCACCGATCGCTTCGAAACGAAGCGCGGCGAGTGTCGGATCGAAAACGAGGAACTGGTACTAGACGAATCACGGCTCAAATACCTCGAGAGCCTGTACAGCGGCTACTGGCAGGCCGACGAATGGTGGCGGAAAATCGTGTTTCTCGGGATAGTACTCGCGGTCCCGACTGGCGTCGCGAGCATCGTCCTGTCCGCACTGGATGGATCACTGGACACCCGGACGGTGGCAGTCGGTCTCGCAGTGATCGTTGGCCTCGTCGCAGCGCTCCAGTGCTATCAGCGCTGGGTCCGAGGATTCACGAGTCGGTCGACGATCCCGCTGGACGCGATCACCACCGTCTCGTTCGAACGGGGAACGCTCGGTATCACCCGCCCACGGTTCGTCGTCCGCTACGAGACGGCCGACGAAGAGAGTCGGCGGTACATCTTGCTCCCGTCGCTATCGATGCCACACGGAGAAGATGTCGTGGCACGAGCACAGAAGGTGTTAGAAGACCACGGAATCGAGATCGAGTCCTAGCCGCCTACTTCGAGCGCCGTCGGTACCACGCGCCGGCACCGAGCAGTCCGAGCAGGCCCGCGCCGACACCAGCGCCGGCCCCCGTCTCGCTGGTGGGCGTCGACGCCTGTCCCGACGTGCCGTCGGTCGTCGGCGTGCCGTCGGCCGGACGCTGGTCCGGAAACGCGAACAGCGCCGACTCCAGGGGCGAGTCTGCGGTGGTGTTGACCCCGAACGCACCGATGCTGGCCCCCAGAAAGAACTCGCCCGGCGCGGCGAGCTGTGCAGTCCAGAACTTCCCGCGGCCGGCGTCGCGCCAGTGGAACCGCTCGACGGGCTCTGTCGCGTCGGTCACGTCGTGGACGGTGACCCCGCCCTGGTACCAGGCGGCGTAGCAGCGCCCGTCGACGAGGTCGAAGTTGTGGGCGGTCGTCCAGACGCCGCCGCGGGTGGGATCGGGCGTCGGCGGCGGGTCGATCGCCCCCAGCCGACTGGGCGCTGCCGGGTCGCTCACGTCGTAGAACGCGATCCCGCCCGGACCGGTCGAGCCCGAGGCCGCCGCCCAGGACTCGGTCCCGATCCCCAGCAGGTCGCCGGTCTCGTCGACGGTGACGAAGTGGTCGTTGCCCGGCGGCTCCGTGCGCTCGCGTCGCCTGTTGGCAACGTCGAGCAACGCTTCGAGCGAGCGGCCACGCACCCGCGAGACGAGCGTCGGCTGGTCGGGATCGGACACGTCGAGACACCACGTGCCGGCGTCCCAGTAGGCCAGATACGCACGGTCGTCGTGGACCCACACGTCGTGGAGGTTCACCATCCCGAAGGGCAACTCGCCCCAGCGGTCGTCGACGTCGACGACGCTCCAGCGGGCCAGTTCCGTCCCGCTCTCGGGATCGACGACGACCAGGGGCGAGCCGTCGATCCCGCCGCCGGTGAAGTAGCCGACGCCGTCCGCGAGCACGCAGTTGTGGGTGTAGAACTCGACCTCGTGTTCGGCGAGGACCTCGGGATCGGCGGGATCGGACACGTCGACGTAGCCAAAGCCACGGACCGAGTCGCGCCCACCGTTTGCCGGGCCGGCCACGAGCAGCCGGTCGCCGTCACAGTGCAGGTCCCAGATCCCCGACAGCGGCCCGTCGGCGTGGTCGGCCAGGAGCTGCTCGCGAGCCAGCACCCGCATCTCGGTCGGGTCGGCGACGTCGACGACGGTGAAGCCGTCGACGGTGGCGACGTAGGCGACCGTCCCGTCGGGGCTCAGGACCATCTCGCGGACGTTCCCGATCGAGACCGTCCCGAGGGGCTGGCTGTCCGGCGTCTCGTCGGGCGGCGTCCCGTCGCTGGTGGCAGTCGGGTGGGCGCTCGCGAGGCCGGCGCTCCCGAGCGCGAGACCGCTGCCGAGCGTTCGAAGGAGGGGGCGGCGACGCATACGCTCACTGAGGAGCGTGGACGGAGAAGCTTTGGGGCGTCAGTTCCCCTGGATCGCGTCGATGACCATCGAGGCGGCGATGACGGCCTCCTTGGGGACGTTGCTCGCGTTGTCGATGGTGATCTCGTAGCGGTCCCGCAGCGAGAGCTGCCCCTCGATGGAGCCGACGTGGTTGCCGTCGACGTCGGTGATCTCGTACTTGTGGGGGATGATCTCGCCGAACGGGAGGAGGTTCCGTGCGAGCGTCACCGCGGCACCCCGAGAGTCGATCTTCGCGATGGCGCGCTCGTCGCCCGCGTCGCGGATCGTCCAGGTGTCCTGCATGATCGAGTAGTCGTTGTCGAGGACAACGAGGTCCTCGCCGGTCTGGGCGTCCGAGAGCACGTAGTTGCCGGCCACGTCGATGATGCCGCCGGCCTTGACCGTGAAGACCTCGTTGCCGTCCCCGTCCGTGAAGGGGAACTCCTCTTTCATCTTGAGCATCTTTTGCTTGCCGCGGACGACGACGTTGCCGGCGGCGTCCATCGCCTTGTACTTGTTGCGGACCAGCGACTGTTCGACGGTGTAGCTGTTGTCGGTCAGATCCAGTCCCTGGATGTCGTACTTCGAGAGGGCACTCATGTCCGGACGCTCACGCGATTTCGCCATTAATTTTGTGTCTGATGGTGACAGAGCCAACGAGTGGCAGCGACGGACCGACAGCGTTTCACGCACCCAGTTCTCAGGGGGCCGTAGATGACACGAGAGTACATCGAGGTCCGCGGTGCGGAGGAACACAACCTCAAGGACATCGATGTTGAGATCCCGCGAGAGGAGCTGACGGTCGTGACGGGGCTGTCGGGATCGGGCAAGTCCTCGCTGGCCTTCGAGACGGTGTACGCCGAGGGACAGCGCCGCTACATCGAGTCGCTGTCGGCCTACGCCAGGAACTTCCTGGGCCAGATGGACAAGCCACAGGTCGAGACCGTCGAGGGCCTCTCCCCGGCCATCTCGATCGACCAGAAGAACGCCGCCAACAACCCCCGCTCGACGGTCGGGACCGTCACCGAACTCCACGACTACCTGCGCCTGCTGTACGCCCGCATCGGAACGCCACACTGTCCGGAGTGTGGCCGCGAGGTCGGCGAGCAGTCCGCACAGAACATGGTCCGTCGGATGCTGTCCCTGCCCGAGGGGACCCGCGCGAAGATCGCCGCACCGGTCGTACGCGACCAGAAGGGGGCCTTCGAAGAGTTGTTCGAGGAGCTGGTCGGCGAGGGGTACGCCCGCGTCGAGGTCGACGGCGAGCCCTACGACCTGACGATCGACGACCCCGAACTCGACGAGAACTACGACCACACGATCGACGTGATCGTCGACCGCGTGAGCGTCAGCGCTGACGCCCGCTCGCGGATCACCGACTCCGTCGAGACGGCCCTCGAAGAAGGGGAGGGTATCACGAAGGTGATCCTCCCGGACCCGCCGGAGGGCGTGTCCCTCGGCGGGGCGACGGCGCGCTCGACGGGCGATCTCGCGGGGACCGGCGACAGCGAGGACCACAGCGACCGCGACCGCCTCGTCGTCGAGTTCTCCGAGGACCTCGCGTGTACCCACTGCGGGATCGACATCTCCGAGATCGAGACTCGCTCGTTCTCGTTCAACAGCCCTCACGGAGCCTGCCCGGAGTGTGAGGGACTCGGCGAGACCAAGGAGGTCAGCGAGGGACTCGTCATCCAGGACCGCTCGAAGCCGCTCAAGCACGTCTTCGAACCCTGGAGCTACGACCGCACCTACTACTCGCGACAGCTGGACAACGTCGCGGACCACTTCGGCGTCTCGCTGGAGACGCCCTTCGAGGAGCTGGACGAGTCGATCCAGCGCCAGTTCCTCTATGGTACGGACGACCTCGTCCACTTCGAGTGGCAGACCAAGAACGGCACCCGCGAGAAGACCGAGCGCTTCGAGGGCGTGATCCCGAACCTGGAACGTCGCCACGTCGAGACCGACAGCGACCGCGCCCGCGAACACATCGAGGAGTTCATGGCCGTCACCACCTGTCCCGAGTGTGAGGGGACCCGCCTGAAAGCGGAGTCCCGGCACGTCCTCGTCGACGGGAGTTCCGCGAGCGATGCGAGCGGAACGTCGTCGGAGGTTTCCTCCGACGGTACGTCGATCACCGAGGTCAACCGGATGTCCATCGGGGACGCGCTGGAACACTTCGAGGGGCTGGAGGCGTCGCTTGACGAACGCGACACGAAGATCGCCGAGGAGATCCTCAAGGAGATCCGCGCCCGCCTCGGGTTCATGGAGGAGGTCGGCCTGGAGTATCTCACCCTCGACCGGGAGGCGTCGACGCTGTCCGGCGGCGAGAGCCAGCGCATCCGGCTGGCGACCCAGATCGGGTCCGGACTGGTCGGCGTGTTGTACGTACTCGACGAGCCCTCGATCGGCCTCCACCAGCGGGACAACGACCGGCTGCTGAACACGCTGGCGGAGCTGCGCGACCTCGGCAACACGCTCCTCGTGGTCGAACACGACACCGAGACGATGCGCCGGGCCGACAACATCATCGACATGGGCCCCGGTCCGGGCAAACGGGGCGGCGAGGTCGTCGTCAACGGCTCGATGGACGACGTGATCGAGAGCGACGACAGCGTCACCGGCGAGTACCTCTCGGGCGAGCGGACGATCCCCGTCCCCGACGACCGCCGAGCGTCGGACACCCACCTCACGATCGAGGGGGCACGCCAGCACAACCTCGCAGATCTGGACGTGGACCTGCCGATCGGTTGTTTCACCGCGATCACGGGCGTCTCGGGGTCGGGCAAGTCGACGCTGATGCACGACGTGCTGTACAAGGGCCTCGTCCGGCGGATGAACGACACCGACGTGAACCCCGGCGAGCACGACGACATCGAGGGGATCGACGAGATCGAGACCGTCCGCCTCATCGACCAGTCGCCTATCGGCCGCACGCCGCGCTCGAACCCCGCGACCTACACAAACGTCTTCGATCACATCCGCGAACTGTTCGCCGAGACCAGCCTCGCGAAGCAGCGAGGCTACGAGAAGGGCCGTTTCTCGTTCAACGTCAAAGGCGGTCGCTGTGAGGCCTGTGGCGGCCAGGGCAACGTCAAAATCGAGATGAACTTCCTCTCTGACGTGTACGTCCCCTGCGAGGAGTGCGACGGGGCGCGGTACAACGACGAGACGCTGGACGTCACCTACAAGGACGCCACCATCTCCGACGTGCTGGACATGAGCGTCGCGGAGGCCTACGACTTCTTCGAGGGCCACACCGGCATCCGCCGCCGCCTGAAGCTCCTGAAAGACGTGGGCCTGGACTACATGCGACTGGGCCAGCCCTCGACGACGCTCTCGGGCGGGGAGGCCCAGCGGATCAAGCTCGCAGAGGAGCTGGGGAAGAAAGACTCCGGCGAGACGCTGTACCTGCTCGACGAACCGACGACCGGGCTCCACCCCGAAGACGAGCGCAAGCTGATCGACGTGCTCCACCGCCTCACCGACGAGGGCAACACCGTCGTCGTCATCGAGCACGAACTCGATCTGGTGAAAAACGCCGACCACATCGTCGACCTCGGCCCGGAAGGCGGCGAGAACGGCGGCCGGATCGTCGCCGAAGGGACGCCGGAGACCGTCGCCCGGACGGACGACTCCTACACCGGCCAGTACCTCCGTGACCTGCTCCCGAAGGTCGATCTGGAGGGGCCACGCGCCGACCGAGACGTGGCCCAGCCCGCCGCGGACGACGACTGATACTGTCGGCTGTCCGTCTGTGACCGAGTTCGCCACTCCGAGGGAGCGACTCTCTGCACGGCGTTCCAGCCAACAGGATGGCTCGGGTCGCCAGCGAGCGAGCCGACACGTATTTCCGTCAGAGCGGGCCACTGCCCGTATCGTGACCCTCGCCGCGCGCCTCCGCGGGCTGGCTCGCTTCGACGCGCTGGTCCTGACGGCGTCGCTGTGGTTCTTCGGGAAGTTCCTCCGCTATGCCTTCCCGCCGCTGTTCGGAACCCTGGGTGAGAGCTACGGCGTCTCGCGGACCGTGCTGGGGACGACCTTCACCGGGTTCATGCTGGTCTACGCGGCGATGCAGTTTCCCTCGGGGGCACTGGCCGACCGGCTGGGGTCGGTTCGAGTGCTGGTCGCCGGCACGGGCGTCGCGGCGGTCGGTGCGCTGGTGCTCGTCGTCGACGCCCCGCTGTGGGTGCTCGTGGCCGCGATGCTCCTGATGGGGGCCGGGACGGGCGCGTACAAGACCGTCGGCGTGCGCCTCCTCTCCGGGATCTACCCGTCGCGGACCGGGCGGGCGCTGGGGGTGTTCGACACCTTCGGGACCTTCGGCGGCGTCGCGGCACCGGCGGCGGTCGTCGCCGTCACCGGCCACGACGCGGTCGGCGGTGCCGGCTGGCGGACGGTGTTTCTCGCGGGCGGGCTAGCGACGGTCGGCCTGGCCGTCGCCTTCGGCAGGCGAGTCCCGCGCCGGCTCGCGTCGTCGAGTACCGCCTCGACTGGGAGCGACCACGGCGACGTGACCGCCTCGCCGGACAGCTACCTCACGATGTTTCGCGAGTGGCAGTTCACCGGCTTCGTGCTCGTGACGATCTGCTTTTCGTTCGCCTACAACGGCGCGGTCGCCTTCCTCCCGCTGTATCTCGCCAGCGAGACCGCGCTGTCCAGCGCGACCGCGAACCTGCTGTTTTCGGCCCTGTTCGTCGTCAGTCTCGTCCAGCTGGTCACCGGCGAGGTGAGCGACCGGATCGGGACCGCCCCCGTCCTGCTGGTGACACTCGCCGTCGCCACCGCGGGACTGCTCGCGATTCTGACGCTCGCGCCGACCGGCGGGCCGCTCGCGCTGGGCGGAGCCGTCGTCGCGCTCGGCCTGGGAGCGCACGGATATCGGCCGGTCCGAGGTGCGTATCTGATGGCGGTCGTCCCCGAGGACGTGGCCGGCGGGAGCCTCGGCGTCGTCCGGACGCTGCTGATGGGGGCCGGCGCGGTCGCCCCGGCGATCGTCGGCTGGCTCTCGGACGTGGCGAACTTTCGGGTCGCGTTCGGGCTGCTGGCGGCGGCACTGGTCGGCGCGACCGGGCTCACGGCGGCGCTGTGGCTGTTCGACCGCTGAGCGGGGAGACTGTCGCGAGCGGAGCGGACAGCGGTACCTGGCCGACTCGACGGAACGGAGATCACGGCAGGAGGGAGTGGATCGACGCTTGTCCGTCAAATAGCTAGCCCACACACATATAATACACCGTCGTCGATGAGTTCGAGTTTTCGACGGGACTACCGCCCTACTTTCGAGTTTTCAGCCAGAAAAAGAAGAAGTATAGTTCCAATATGGCCTATTTCGAGATGGATTGTCGGTTTTATACCTGTCGGCCGAGGGGAGTCGACACATACGACGCATCTGGCGGAAGTACATGCGTTTGGAGCGAGCGAACGGAAAACTGAGACAGAGCAGAACGCAATCGCCCAGTACGAGCCTGAAACGCTGGCGACGACTGGCTTTCTGGCGTGTGCGGGGATCGCTGGGGAAGGGCCTTCGATCGATGTCGTTCGGGCAGGACGAACGGGAGAGATTGCCAGAGGTTCCGCGAACCGACGCCTGAAGCGCGCTTCCAGCCGAAAAGCGGGACCGACGACCCGTGCGGAGAACCCGGTAACAGACCACTCGTCGGTGGCGCTCGAATAACAGCAATACTGTCGTTATGTAGTCGATCAGTCGGCCGCGTCGCCAGAGAGTGTTACGTTCATTTCGTTCGCATCTCACGAACGTCGCTATCGTGGGGAACAGCGCGAACGCCCGCAGTACGGAGCTACGAGTCCGGAATCCGGTGTAGACGGCCAGCAGCGAGTCAGAGTCGTTCGCCACCGCCGAACAACAGCGAGAGCGACAGACCGTCGTCTCATACTGTCGGCTGTACGTCTGTGAAGCATATCGCGACCTCGTGGTCGCGAAATCTCGAAGCAGTGACAGCCAGCAGTATCAGTCGGAAGCTATTTTTCGGCGAGTCGTGATACCCCGACACATGGGTACCGGATACACGGCGATGATGTACGACCCGACAGACGTCGAGACCGCGATCAGCGACATCGGTGCCTGTCGGTACGACGGGATCGAGATCGGCCTCGGGAAGGTCCGGGACAACGACACCGCGACGCTGAAGCGGTGGCTCGCCGACGCGGACGTCGAGCTGTACTGCGTGATGAGCGAGTGGATCGAGAGCGATGAGGCGGTCGAGCGGATCGTCGAGGACGTGCCGACGATCGCCGATCTCGGTGCCGAGTTCCTCGGCTTGCTCCCGCCACAGCGAGGGCGACACGACGAAGCGACGGTCGAGACGTGGTTGAGTCGGGTCAGCGACGCGGCGCTGGACGCCGGCCTGCGTCCGGTCGTCCACCACCACGGCGCGACGGCGGTCGAACGGCCGTCGGAGATCCGTCACTACCTCGACGCCGTCGACGGGCTGGAGTTGCTCTTCGATACGGCACACTACTACCCGTACGGCGACCACTTCCCCGAGGGCGACGTGACCGACGCCGTCGAGCGGTTCGGCGACGACATCGCGTACGTCCACCTCAAGGACGTGGCTCCCGGTCAGGGGTTCGCCGACAACCGGGACGCGCTCACCGACGGGGACTTCCACCTGGACAACGTGATCAACTACTTCCGGTCGTTCACGGACCTCGGCGACGGCGTCCTGGAGTTCGGGACGCTCGCGGACGCCCTCGACGCGGCGGGGTACGAGGGCCACTACACGATCGAGATCGAGAACCAGACCGAAAAGCGACTCGTCCACGCCAAGGAGAACATCGACCGCTGGAACGAGCTGTCTGTCGACGGGCGATAGCGCCGATCAGTGCTTGCGGTGGTCCTCGACGGCGTCCCAGTCGAGTTCGACGCCGAGGCCCGGTCCGTCGGGCACCTGAATGCGGCCGTCGCTGATGAACGGCTCGTCGCGGACGAGCAGGTCGTCCCACCACGAGACCTCGCGGGCGTGGTACTCCAGGGCCACGAAGTTGGGGACCGTCGCACCGACGTGGACCGTCGCCGCCGTCGCGACGGGGCTGCCGATGTTGTGGGGGACGAGCGCCTGGTAGTAGGTCTCGGCCAGCTCGGCGATCTTCTTGGTCTCGGCGATGCCGCCGGTCTTCGGAACGTCCGGAGCGAGGAAGTCGACGGCCTGCTCGGCGACCAGGTCGCGGAAGCCGTGACGACCGTAACGGTTCTCGCCGGTCAACAGCGTCACGTCGACCCGGCGTTTCAGTTCCCGCATCGCGTCCGTGTTCTCGGGCGGGAGCGGGTCCTCGATCCAGGCCAGGTCGTACGGTTCGATCGCACGGCAGAGTCGCTCTGCCGTCTCGGGACTGAAGTTCCAGTGGAGGTCGACCGCGACCTCGGCGTCGTGGCCGATCTCGTCGGTGACGGCCTCGACGACGCGGCGCTTGTGTTCGATCTCCGGCGGGTCGAAGTGCCGCGAGAGCGTGTCGATCTCCCGGCCGGAGGGCACGTCGAGGTCGAACTTCACGATATCGAACCCGTCGTCGACGGCCCCCCGGGCCGCCTGCGCGTACGCTTGCGGGTCGTACGTCGAGGTCTCCTGTCCTTCCCTGGCGGATTCGACCATCGCCTCGCCAGCGTGACAGTCCGCGTAGACGGCGACCGATTCGCGCAGCTTGCCGCCCAGAAGCTGGTAGATCGGCTGATCGAGGAGTTTCCCCGCAGCGTCCCACAGCGCGATCTCGACGCCGCTGATCGCGATCGTCCCGATCCCCTGCTGTGAGCCGCGTCCGGAGAGACTCTCGCGCATGAGGTTGTACAGTCGCTCGACGTCGGTCGGGTTCTCGCCGACCAGCACCGGCCGGAGGTAGTCGGTGATGACCTCGTGGACGCCCGGCGACGGGTAACACTCCCCGATCCCGGTGACCCCCTCGCTGGTCTCGACGGTGACGATCGTCCACGGGAAGTTGCCGTCGACGACCACCGTCTGTACGTCGGTGATCTCGCCCGGCGGACCGTCCGCCCGGCGGGGCTGTTCGTCGAAGTCGGCCCACATAGTCGCTGCGAGCGTCGATGCGAAGTCTTCGTACATGTGTTGTCGTGTATCGACGTGTGGTTTCGCTTAGTGGTTACGGTCCGGCTCGCGTCAGTAGTCGCCCAGCAGCGGCGCTCCCTGGGTCTGTCGGAACAGATCGGCGATCAGGCGCACGTCGGCCCGTCCCTCTTCGAAGGGGGTCCGGACCTCGGCGTCGCCGCGGATACAGGCGACGAAGTGCTCGACCTCTCGCTTGAAGCTCTCCTCGTAGGAGGGCGTTCGGGTCTCGTCGGCGATCTCGTCGGTGCCGCGCTTGACCCGTACCGACGGCGGCGAGTTCCGGATGAAGGGGTCGTCGAAGGACAGTTCGATCATCCCCGTCGGCGAGTCGACGCGGACGAACTCCTCGAACCACTTGCGGTCCGAGAGCCCGGAGTCGAGCGTACACCGCCGGCCGCCCTCGTAGACGAGGTTCGCGGTCGCGTACCGTCCGTCGGCGTACAGGTCGACGTGGTCGATCGACTCGACGCCGCCGAACAGCCCCCGCAGGAGGTTCACGTCGTGACAGATGTGTTCGAGGTGCCAGTGGTAGTCGTCGGCCAGCTCGTCGTCGTCGCTGTCGATCACCTGCTTGCTGTCGGCGAGTTGCTTCTCCCGCGTCGTCTCGATGATCGACTCGGGGACCGCTCCGTCGACGAGGTCGTACACCTCCTCGATGTTGCGCCCGTGGTTCGGGTCCACGTCGTAGGCGGTGATCTTGTCGACCCGGTCGAGTGCCGCGATCTCCTCGCGGGCGGCCTCGACGGCGGGCGCGTAGCGCTTGTTGTAGGCGACCATCGCGGTCGCGTCGGCCGCCTCGGCCGCCGAGACCA
>Ga0207754_100307_pt1 | contig 21183 bp, 25 predicted proteins | sample A23E1SouthBayCA_FD_187728 | JGI IMG/M metagenome (GOLD analysis project Ga0207754, IMG submission 187728) | Aerobic enrichment media microbial communities from Eden Landing Ponds, California, USA - A23 E1 (SPAdes) | ecosystem: Environmental > Aquatic > Marine > Unclassified | place: Emeryville... | reverse complement strand
GCGATCCGCGACCAGCGCACGACCGTCACCGAGGCGGACTTCGACGACGCTCTCGAAAAGATCGAGGACGGCACCGAGGGCGGCAGCGTTCCCGTCGCCTTCGCCTGAGGTTGCGGTCGCCGTCGGACGATCGCACGGGGTGGCGACGCGCTTTCGACCGAACAGCCGACAGTTTGCTCCGCCTTCAGCGCCCTACTCGGAGGCGTCCGAGACGTCGACGGTCAGCACCGGTGCGGGAGACTGCGTGACGACCTTCTGGGACGTACTGCCGAGCATGTTCTGCTCGTATTCGCCCGCCTGTGACCCCATCGTCACCAGATCGATCCCGGCCTCTTCGACGTACGAGACGATGTGGTCGGCCGGCCGTCCGCGGCGGATCGTCTTCGTCACCGAGAGGCCCTCCTGTTCGAGGGCCGCCGCCACGTCCGAGGTGGCGGCTCTCCCCTCGGCTTTCAGCTCTTCTAGCACTTCGTCTTGCATGTCGTCGTCCATCGACAGGAACGCCCGGTCGTCGACGACGTAGAGCGCGTGGACGGTGACGTTTCGTCCGTCGGCGATATCGATCGTGTGCTCGAGGACCTGCTCGATAGAGTCGCTGCCGTCTGTCGGAACGAGAATGTCGCTGTACATCGTCTGTCTCTATCCGGTTGTGACAGACATCGTTTTTGATTCCGTCGGGCGGACGGTCACACTCGCCCTGGCGTGTCGCTGGGGTCACACCGTCGGCTCCGTGAAGCGAAACCCCTTACAGCGAGCGTCGTCCAACGGCGAGTATGAGCGTTATCCGGATCGTCTGGGGGACTGCCGGCGGCCCCACAGAGCTGTCGTCGTTCGACGCCGCGCTGGCCGACGCGGGCATCCACAACTACAACCTCGTGACGCTGTCGTCGGTCATCCCGGCCGATCCGGAGATCGAAGTCGTCGGCACCGCCCCGGATCTGGGGCCGGTCGGCGCGGAACTCCACACCGTCGAGTCGTCTGCGACGGCCGCGCCCGGCGAACGCGTGGCGGCTGGGATCGGCTGGTCGCGAAGCGAGTCCGGCCGCGGCATCTTCTACGAGGTCTCCGGCGAGGACCCCGACGACGTGCGGGCAGAGATCGAGGCGGGACTGGCGGCCGGCCGCCAGCTCCGAGACTGGACGTTCGTCGAGACGGAGACGGTCGTGCGGTCGGTCGAGGCCGACGAGGAGTACGCAAGCGCCGTCGTCTGTGCCGCCTACGGCAGAAGCCGGCCAGCGCTGTAACCATCGCCGCCCTTTTAAACTCTGTTCGCATAGGTGCACCGGAAACCGAATGTACGGGAACACACAGTTTGGGGCAGACGTAGAGGAGGTGGACCTGACGCCGGAGCAGCGTCAGTCGCTCCGTCGCGATCTGACCCACGTGGCGGCCGGACTCCGTGAGGTCCTCCCCGGCGAGTTCGTGGTCGGCTCCGAGATCACGAGCGGTTCGAGCGGACCGCGTGCGACGATCGCCGTCCAGCCGCCGCTTGGCTCGGTCGTCAGCGCGGGCTACTCGCCGACCGAGGACAAAGTCGAGATCACCGACGACGAGCGCGACGACCTCGTCCACGGACTGGCCGCGTCGGCGGCGCTGCAGGTCAAACAGGCAATGACCGACGACGCCGCGCCGACGGCACAGTAGACGCTCTGCTACTCGCTTGCCGGCGGATCGTAAAACAGCGCGTAGCCCAGCGTCCCCCCGGCCGGCACACTCCCGGCACCCATCGCGACGCCGAACTGTACCGAGAAGACGACGCCGACCAGCGACGCCACCACCAAGGGCAGCGCCATCGCGACCAGCACCAGGTCCGCGGTCGCCAGTTCGCCCGAGAGCATCCTACCCGTACCGGCGGCCGCCGTCTAATTAAATATTATTACTCGGCGGCCGGCGTCACGGTGCCGTCGTTCGCTACTTCCCCCAGAAGGGGTCGCGGTTGCGCTGCTTTTCGAGGTACTGATTGAGCGCCTCGCGTTCGTCGCCCGTGATGTCCTCTTTGAGTTCCTGTTCGAGGATCTTGGCGTGTTTCTCGGGCAGTTCGGTCCACAGCTCGTCGCCCTCCTCGATCTGGCGGCCGACGGTCGGTCCGTCGATGGAGACGGCCACGCGGTCGCCGCGATTCGCCTCGTCGACGTCCTCGCCTTCGTCCTGGATGGACTTGAGGTGGCCGACGCGTTCGGGCTCGTCGCCGTCGAACAGCGCGACGTTGCTGTTTCGCTTGATCCGTCCGGCGAGGATCTCGACGCCGACGACGGCGGGGTCAGACTGGCGGAAGGTGTGATCCTGGAGGATCTGGAAGCGGGCGGGGCGGGTGATGTTGTCGAGGATCTGGTCTTGCTGGGCGGTCTCGATGGCCTCGACGTGGTCCTCGTAGCTCTCGATCAGCTGGTAGATCACGTCGTCGGCGAAGACCTCCACGTCCTCCTGGTCGGCCAGTCGTTCGGCGTCGTCGAGGGTTTCGACGCCGAAGGCCAGCACGGCGCGGTTGATCGGCTCGCCCGCGGTCTCGGCGACCCGAACGTCCCGCGGAGCCACGTCGCCGACCTCGGCGCGCATCACGGGAATCTCGTGTTCTTCGAGCGTCCCGGAGAGCGCTTCCAGCGAGCCGAGCGTGTCGGCTTTGATGACGACGCCCTCCTCGGCTGTCGAGACCTCGAAGCCGGCCAACTCCTCCTCGACTTCGAGGATGACCTCGTCGATGTCGCGGTCGCGGACGACCCGGACCGGTGCTCCGGCCATCGCGTCGTCGAGGTCCGGCGCGGCGATTTTCACCCCGTCTGCCGCGGCGACCGACTCGACGCGCTCGAACTGTTTCTCGGTGCGGATCTCTGCCAGCGGTTGGGGCTTCAACAACGCTCGGACCTCCGTGACGATCGGGCCGTCGAGGCCGCCGACGACGATCTCGTCGTCCTCGCTGATGGTCCCGTCGTAGACGACGGCGTCGACGGTCGTCCCGAACCCGCGGGCGTCGGTCACTTCGAGGACGGTCCCGACGCCGGGCCCGCCCACGTCGATGGACATCTCTTCTTTGAGGTATCGCTGAGACAGTCCCATCATCACCGTCAGCAGGTCGGGCAGTCCCTCGCCGGTCTCGGCCGAGACGGGGACGACGCCGATGTTGTTCTGGAAGTCCTGGACGCGCCAGTACATGTCGGCCGAGAAGCCGTTGTCCGAGAGCTGGCCGATGATCTCGTACAGTTTCTCGTCGAGGTCGCCCTGGACGCGGTCGGACTGTTTCTCCTTGCTCACCCGGACCGGCTCGCCCTCGTTGGGGTTCCAGCCGGGGACGGTGTCGATCTTGTTTGCGGCGACGATAAACGGCGTCTGGGTCCGCTTGAGGATGTCGATGGCCTCCATCGTCTGGGGCTGGAAGCCGTCGTTGACGTCGACGACGAGGATCGCGATGTCGGCCAGCGCGCCGCCGCGCGATCGCAGCGTCGAGAACGAGTGGTGGCCCGGCGTGTCGATAAACAGCAAGCCGGGGAGGTCGAAGTCGGTCGGATCGACGAGGTCGCCGGCCATCGACGAGATCACGTCCAGCGGCACGGCCGTCGAGCCGATGTGCTGGGTGATCGCGCCGGACTCGCCCGCGGTCACCGCCGAGCCACGGATCTTGTCCAGGAGGCTCGTCTTGCCGTGGTCGACGTGGCCGAGCACCGCCACGATCGGGGTTCGAAGGCCACCAGCGTCGGCGTCGTCGTCAGCGTGAGAATCGGGTTCGGACATGAGAGATCACCGTCCAGAAGTTATTCGTTCGGAGTCGGTCGCACCTGATAAGTGCATCGTAATCTCGGCGTCTGTAGCGTCGCTGGCACGATCAGACGACTTCGAAGGACGCGGTCATCCCGGACCCTCGGTGGGGCACACAGTAGTACTCGTAGGTGCCCGTCGTCTCGAAGGTGTAGACGTGCGTGTAGCCGCTGGCGTAGGTGTCGGTCCCCGGCGTCCCGGACCAGTCGCTCTCCTCGGGTGTCGTGTCGGGGGCGACGTTGTGGCCGCCCGCTTGCCACACCCAGCGGACGGTCTCGCCGGCACTGATCTCGAACGACTCCGGCGAGAACCGGAGCCGTCCCTCCGGTGCCACCGTGACCGTCTGGGCGACCGTCGGTGTCGCGGTGGGCGTGTCGGTGGGTGTCGACGTCGGCGTGTCGGTCGCGGTCGGGGTGTCGGTTGGCGTGTCGGTCGCGGTGGGTGTCGGGGTGTCAGTCGCGGTGGGCGTGTCGGTCGCAGTGGCCGACGGCGTGTCGGTCGTCCCGCCGTCGCCGGCACAGCCGGTGAGGCCGACGACGGGCGCGGTCACGAGCGCGGCGAGGTAGTCGCGGCGGTCCATACCACTCCCTCGGACGGCAGACACTAATACCGTATGCCAGCACGTCTGACGGCCCGTGGCGTTTATGGTACAGGAATCGGAAGGGGCCAGTATGGCAGAAATACTCGCCGAGAACCTCTCGGGGAAAGACGTCATGGGGACGGACGGAACCGAGATCGGTAGTCTGTACAACATCACGATGGATCTGGACACGGGGGCACTGAAGCACCTCCTCATCGACGCCGACGGCGCGCTCGGACAGACGGAGTTCGAGCGCGACGAGACCGGGCGCTTGCTCGTCCCGGTCGAGCGAGTCCAGGCAGTCAAAGACCACATGATCGTCAAGCGTTAGATGTACATTCTGGACTCCTCGGCGTTTATCAACGAGTATCACACCGACGAGCCGATCGCTTCGATTCCGCTCGTCCGCGAGGAACTCGAAGGCGAGAGCGCCTACCGCTTCGACGCGCTGGAAGGGTCGGGCATGCACATGCACATCCCCGAACCGGAGACCGTCGAACGGGTCGAGCGGGCCGCCGACGAGACCGGCGACCTCGCGGAACTCTCCCAGACCGACGTTCGCCTGATCGCCGCCGCGTTCGAACTCGACGGGCGGCTGGTCACCGACGACTACGCGATGCAGAACGTCTCGGAGAAGCTCTCGGTCGCCGTCGAAGTGATCGCACAGGACGGCATCGACGAGCAGCGTGACTGGCGCTTCCAGTGTCAGGGGTGTGGCCGCGAGTTCGACGAGAACCACGACCGCTGTCCGATCTGTGGCAGCGATCTCTCGCGGAAGAATCCGGCCTAAACTGTCGACTCCTCGGCGGCTTCGAGTCCGAGGTCGAGCAACTGTTCGAGGACCTCCTCTTCGGTGATCCCGTACCGGTGGGCCAGCCGACTGACTGCCCTGGCCTGGTCGTCGTCGCACACGACCGTGTACCGGGTTGGCATACCACTCGATAGGAGAGATTACTGCATAAAGCCCCGTCAGACGGCCGTCACACCCGTCTCTATCCAAGTAGCGAGAGCCCGTAGACGGCCTGGAGCCACTGGCCGAGGTAGATCGAGACGTTCCAGGCCGCGTGGATCCCGACCGGAACGAGGATACTCTCGGTGTGTTCGTAGACGGCCCCCAGGATCAGTCCGAGGACCGTCGCCACGGCGAGGTAGGTCACCGTGCCCGCTCCGGACAGCGCCCCCGAGTGAGAGAGCCCGAACAGCAGGCTCGCGATCACGACCGCCGGCACCGAGCCGTACGCCTGACGGAACTTCCCCTGGACGAGCCCGCGAAAGAGCAGTTCCTCGCCCGGAGCGACCAGCAACACCGTGATCGGGAGCAAGGCCAGAAAGAGCAGCGGGTGCTCGCGGCCCGTGATGATCGCCTGGTTCTGTGCCGTCTCGACGCCCAGCAGTCCGATGATCTGCTCCAGGGCCGTCGACGCGGCCAGCAAGACGAGAAAGCCCAGGACGATCCAGCCCAGGTCCCGGAGCGTCGGGGTGTGAACTCGGACGAGTCCGTCCGTCTCGCGGCTCTGGTGGTACCCGAACACGGCCACCAGGAAGCCCGCCGGCAAGAGCGCGTACTGGACCGAGTAGTAGACGACCGGTGCGGTCGCCTCGGTGACGCCGAGCGCGTCGGCGACGCTGACGCCCAGCGACGCGAGGACGAGCCCCACCAGATAGGCGAACGCGATCACGGCCAGCGACGTGACGGCGGCCTCCAGTCGTACCGAGCGATCGGCGGTGTGGTACAGATCCGACCCCATCTACCCGGCCGTTCGGGGCTCGGCCGTAAATACGCTACCGTCCGTCCTCGCCGTCGACGATCAGTTCGTGCTTGTCCTCGATGGCGGCGGTCTTCTCGGTCTCGTCGCCTTCGAGGACGTCTCTGGCGGCCTGCTTGCCCCACTCGACGGCGGGCTGGGTGAACGTCTCGACGCCGGCCAGTTCGCCCACGAGGATACAGGCGGCCTCCATCGCGTAGAGGAGTTCGCCCAGTCCCCGCGGATCGAGGCGGTCGAGTTCGACGCGGACGTTGGGCTGGCCGGCTTCGGCGAGACTGGCCTCGGTCGCGCGCAGCTCCGTGTCCAGCAGTTCTCCGAGGTCGGTCCCTTCGAGGTGGGCGAGCGCGTCGGCCGCCGCGGCCGGCACGTCAAGCGACGGCCGCTCGCGGGGCCGGAGCAGCGTCACGAGCTTGTCCCGACGGCCCGCCCGGTACAGCTGTAGCTGGGAGTGTTGATCGGTCGCGCCCAGTGCGCGGGCCGGCGTCTGGCCCCGGCCGTCCTTGCCGAGACTCTCGGCCCACAGCTGGGCGAACCACTCGGCGAACGGCTCCAGTCGCTCGGCGTAGGGGACGACGGCGTTGATCGTCGCGCCGCGCTCTTCGAGGCCGTACGCGACCGCGCCGTAGGCGTAGGCGGGACAGTCGAACAGCGACGAGTCGAGCGTCTCGGCGGCGGCCGCCGCCCCGTCGAGCAGGCCCTCGATGTCACAGCCCAGCATCGCGGCCGGCACCAGCCCGACCGACGACAGCGCCGCGAAGCGGCCCGGCACGCCGTCGGGCACCGCCAGCGTCGGCAGGTCGTGTTCGTCGGCCAGCGCCGCCAGCGGCCCCTCGTCGCCGGTCGTGACGACCGTCCGTTCGGTCCAGTCGACCCCGGCCTCGACCATCGCCTCGCGGACGACGAGGAAGTTCGACAGCGTCTCGGCCGTGGTGCCGGACTTCGAGACGACGTTGATCGCCGTCTCGGAAAGCGACAGATCCGAGAGGACGCGGGTGACGTGGTCCGGATCGACGTTGTCGAGCACGACGTGGCTCGTCCCGCCGTCAGCTGTCAGTGCGCTCGTGATCGTCCGCGCACCGAGCGCGCTGCCACCGATACCGACCGTCACGACCGTCTCTGCGTCCGAAACCGGCGCGACGGCGTCGCGGATCGCTTCGGCGTCGGTCGTCGCCGGCAGGTTCAGGGCGGCGTAGCCGAACTCGTCGTCGGCCCGTCCGCGCTCGATTCGGTCGTGAGCCCGTGCGACGCGGTCGTCGAGTGTCGCCAGTTCGTCCCGAGAGAGGCCGGGCTCGGCGACCGCTGCCAGTGCGTTTCCGATGTCGACGTTCATACGCTCGCCTCGCCCGGACCGGGTAAAAAGTCCGTTCTCTTGGCTTCGCACTCTCGGTGGACGAGTCGTCCCCTCGAAACACGGCGTTTAACCACGGGCGAGCCGTACGCTCGGCCATGGCCGAAGACGCCGCCGAACCGGGAGCCAGCGGGGCGACCGGCGACGCCGTCGGGACCGGTGTACCGTCCGAGGACGGCGAGGACAGCGCAGCCACCGAGGACGCGGACGACAGCTACGACGGCCTCTTTGGGGCCTTTCCCTACGCCTTCCGGTCCAGTGACTCGGTGCTGTTTCGCACCTACGTCGTCGTCGGCGGACTGGCCGCACTGGCGACTGGGCTGTTGTTCTCCCTCGCGCTCGTCGTCCTGATCGCCGAGACGATCGGCGGGGGCGGCGGTCAGTTCAGTTTCGTCCGGGCGTTTTTCGTCTTCGTGGGATTGCTCGTGGTCGCGCCGCTGATCGCGCCGGTGCTGTTCGTCGCCCGTCGGCTCAGACGGGGCCGTTCCGACCGGCGGTTCGCGGCCGTCCTGGCGGGGCTGGGCTACGGCTTTCTCGGCTCGCTGTATCTCGGGGCGCTGATCTCCGCCCCGGCGGCACAGCAGACGCTCCCGTCGAACCCACTCCTCTCGTCGGTCGTCGCGACACTGTACGCCCTGCCGCGACCCGCCGGTATCGCCCCGCCGCTGCTCGTCGGGGTGGCGATGCTGGTGGTCGCGCGCCGCTGGTGACCGGCCGGAACCGTGACGGGCAAAAGCACTCGACCGCTACGGAGAGGCATGAAATCGAGCACGTTCCTCGTGACCGCTGCCGACGACGAGACGGCGACGCTGCGCGACGTGGTCGACCAGCAGGTCGTCACGCTCTCGGAGAACCCCGGCCTCGCCGCCGACGAGGTGATCGAGGCCACCGTCGAACCGGAGCCACCGCTCGAAGTCGCCTACCAGATCGTCGACATCGAGCGCCAGTGGGAGATCCCGGTCGAGCGGAGTCCGGAATCGCCGACGACCCTCGCCCGCGACATCGCCGCCGAGCAGGCCGACGGCGAGATCACCAAACGCGAACGCGCCGGTGAGGGCGAGGTCCACGTCCTGACGGTTCCAGACGCCGAGGCAGCCGCCGACGACGTGCTCGACGACGAGGCGACCAGGGAACGGGCCGCCCGACTCGGCGTCGACCGGGTCAGTGTGCGAGCCGGCGACGGCGTCGTCTCGGTCCGGTACCTGCCCAACTGATCGGAGCCGTCGACCGCTCCGGCCGGGACACTGGGCGGCGGGGACTGTGCCGCGTCTCGGCCGCGGCGACGCTGTCGTCGTGTCCGTGTGTCGCGAGATAAGAAGGCTTATTCGGGGGGCTCGCACACCCACGCCCATGAACGCGTTCGAGGTACCGGAGGTCGACTACGACCAGTACACGAACCGCCAGCTGGCGGCCGTGCCGCTGGCGGTACTCGCCCTCGCGATACTGATTTTGGTCGGGTGGTCCCTGTTCGTGTCCGGATCGGTCGCGTCGCCCGGTGCGCCCGTCTCGCCGGGGATCGACTTTACGGGTGGTTCCGAGCTGACAGTCGTCACGTCGATGTCTCAGTCGGAGGTCGGTGACGCCTTCCAGACGGAACCGATCTCGGTCCAGCAGGCTGCGGAAGGTGCTGAGGCTGATGTGGTCGGGGAGGGAGAGAACCAGTACATCGTTCGGTTCCAGTCGTTCGACACCGAATCGCTTCGGGACCAGGCCCAGAGTGCCGACATGCAACTCCTATCGAGTTCCTCGACGTCTGCGACCTTCGGCGGTGACAACCAGCTCACTGCCGTCGTCGGCGTGCTGATCGCCTTCGCCGGGATGAGTGCGATCGTCTTCGCGCTCTTTCGCTCGTTCGTCCCGAGTATCGCGGTCGTCGTCTCGGCGTTCTCCGACATCGTGATCCCGCTGGCGGCGATGAACGTCCTCGGGATCGAGCTGTCGCTGGGGACCGTCGCCGCGCTCCTCATGCTGATCGGTTACAGCGTCGACTCGGACATCCTCCTGAACAACCACATCCTGCGTCGCTCGGGGTCGTTCTACGAGAGCGTCCACCGCGCGATGGAGACCGGTGTGACGATGACGATCACGTCGCTGTCGGCGATGGCAGTGATGGCAGTGGTCGCCTCCTTCTTCAACATCCAGCTGATGGCCTCGATCGGGACTGTGCTGGTGATCGGGCTGGCGGCCGACCTGATGAACACCTACATGTTGAACCTCTCTTTGCTTCGCTGGTACAAGTTCGAGGGGGTGAACCGATGAGCGGGCTCCGCGACAACTGGCGGATCATCCTGCTGGTCGTGCTCGCCCTCGGGAGTACCGTGACGCTACTGGTGCCCGGCGCGACGGTCGCTACCGGCGACAACGCGACGGCCCAGCCCGACGGCGCGAACGCCTCCGCGGCGGGCATCACGAACCTCCAGTACGGGATTCAGCTCGACGGCGGTTCGCGAATCCGGGCACCGATCGTCGGGACGACCGCCGAGAACGTCGGCATCCAGCCCGTCGGCGCGGGTGACGAGACCAACGAGACGATCGCCATCGAGGACGAACTCGTCTCGCAACTCGGCGTCGATCCCGTCGACGTGAACGCGCGAGCGCCCAACGAGCCAAACGCCGACGGCACCGTCGAGGTGTACTCCGAGAACGTCACGCAGGCCGAACTCGCCGCCGCCCTGCAAGAGCAGGGCTACGACGTGTCCGAGAGCGACGTTCGCGACGGCGTGACCCGAGCGACCCGCGACGAGATGGTCGAGGTCATCGACGAGAAGCTCTCCCAGTCCGCGCTCAGCGGCGGGAGCGTCCAGTCGGCACAGTCGGCGACCGGACAGAACTTCGTCGTCATCGAGGCACCGGGCCGTGACATCAACGAGCTCCGCTCGATCGTCGCCAGCCGTGGGATCGTCCGCGTGTACGGTGGCTACGCCGCCGACAACGGAACGTTCGTCCGCCAGCAGATCGTCAGTCGAGAGGACATCGACGGCATCGGAAACGCCCGCAAGGTCGACGGACGACAGGGGTACCAGGTCAGCGTCACGATTCGGGACGACGCGGTCGACCAGTTCCTCGAAGGGGTTCGGGCGACCGGACTCGACGAGCCAAACACCGCACGCGGGGCGATCAGCTGCGAGTACAACGCCGAGAACCCGAACCAGAGCTCGGGCAAGTGTCTGATCGCGTCGCTGAACAACGAGGTCGTCACCGCCAAGGGCGTCTCGCAGGGGCTGGTCGGGCTCTTTGCCGACGGGAGCTTCGCGAACGATCCGACCTTCGTCATCGAGACCAACACCCGCGAGGAAGCGCGCAACATCGAGCTCAGCCTGAAGGCCGGCCAGCCACTGCCCGCGCCGCTTGACTTCCAGAACGCACAGACCACCTCGCTGGAGCCGGCACTGGCAGACCAGTTCAAGACGAACTCGCTGATCACGGGTATCATCGCCGTCCTCGCAGTGTCGATCGCCGTCTACCTGCGCTACGGCGATCCCCGCGTGGCGGTTCCGATGATCGTCACCGCACTCTCCGAGGTGTTACTCCTGCTCGGGTTCGTCTCGGCCATCCAGTTCCCGCTGGACCTGTCACACATCGCCGGGTTCATCGCGGTGATCGGGACGGGGGTGGACGACCTGATCATCATCGCCGACGAGATCCTCCAGCGCGAGGGCGTCGCGACGGGACGGGTGTTCCAGAACCGCTTCCGCAAGGCGTTCTGGGTGATCGGAGCCGCCGCCGCGACGACGATCATCGCCATGAGCCCGCTGACGGTGCTGGGTCTCGGTGACCTCACCGGGTTCGCCATCATCACCATCGTCGGCGTCCTCATCGGCGTCCTGATCACGCGGCCGGCCTACGGTGACATCCTCCGCCGGCTGGTGCTGGACGAGGAAGAGCGAAGCGAGTAACACGACCACGCTTTTCGGCTCGAACTTCTCGCTGCAAGGCCGCGCGAATCGCCGGTGGCTGCGCGTTCAGAACGACGCCAGCGACGACTGTTCCGCGGCGGCCAGCACGTCGTCGCAGGTCGACCACGACGCCCGCGCGCAGTCGGGCAGGTCGCCGTGCTCGTCGACGTAGCGCTCCAGAAACTCGCGTGTCGTCGGATCGCTCGGGTAGCCGCTCCCGACGGGGCCGTACTCCTCGGCCAGCGCCGCGACGTGGGCCTCGCGGGCGGACTTGGCGACGATACTGGCCGCCCCGACGAGCGGATCGGTCTCGTCGGCCCCGTGTGCGGCCCCCAGATCGATCTCGGCGTCGACCCGGTCGGCCACCCGCCGGCCGAACCGCTCGGCGTCCGTGTCGCCGGCGTCGACCAGCCCCGAGAGACCGTCGCTCGCGACCGCCGAGAGCGCCTCGGCGTGGGCGGCGACGGTCAGCGTGTTCATGTCCGTCTCGGGATCGTCGATTCGCGTCCGTGGAATCTCGGCGAGCCCGACCGTCGCGACAGACCGGATCGCCTCGGCCAGTCGCTCCCGTCGGTCGTCGGGGATTCCCTTCGAGTCACCGACGCCGTCGGGGAGGTCGCCGGGATCACAGCGGACCGCCGCGGCGAACATCGATCCCAGCACCGGCCCCTTGCCGGCCTCGTCGACGCCGAATCGCATCGCTCGTGGTGATGGTGTAGGTGGTGAAAGTCGTTGCGGTGCTTATGCGAGCCGCGAGAAGGCCAGCGTCCCGCTGATGTTCTCGATGTAGATCTCCACTTCGTCGCCTTCCTGCGCGCCGGGGACGAAGATCGTGTACTTGCCCTTCTCGGCGACGCCGTCACCCTCGCGGCCGGTGCCGGTGATCTTGACATCGTAGGTCTTGCCCTCTTCGAGGGTCGGTCGGTCGGTCTGGGTGTTCTTGGTCGACTCCTTGGTGACCGGGCGGAAGGCACCGCAGGCCTCACAGCGGAGCATGTCGACGCCGTCCTCGGTGGTGAGTCGGGTGTCGGGCAGGCCACACTCCGAGCAGGTGACGTACTCGGCGACGTAGGCGTCGATAGCGGCCTCGAAGTCGCTGACGGCGAAGTCACCGTTGTAGCGGGCTTCGTTGCCGTCGAACTGGCCGTTGGTCCCGAACTCGCGCTGGATCGTCCGGTGGACGTGCTTTGCCTCTCGCGAGAGCGCGTCCGCGATGGCCTGGAGGTTCGTCAGTCGTGTGAACGCGCCGTCGGTCTGTCCTTCGGGGTCCGGAACCGACAGGCGTTCACCCGCGTCCCGCGGCTGGTCGGGGAGCGCGTCGAACGCCCGATCGAGAGCTGCATCGTAGTTCATACTTAGGTCTCGCGACTGGGACGTATATGGGTTCCGTCGTCGCCCCGAGCGGCCGTCGTCGGGCGGATAACCCCTGCTTTCGACGGGCGGCGACCCGGCGACGTGCCGGGATACGGTCGCGTTGTCCTCGGATGCCAGTGGACAACGTGGGATTACCGCTCCCCGGGGCCGACGGCGACCCGCGGCCCCGCAGGATGGCGATTTATAACAAAACGGTGCCGGATCGACGACGCGAGTGTATGTCACGAAACGCACGGACGATCGGTGCGCTGATCGCGTCGCTACTGGTGGCCGGCAGTCTCCTGACGGCCGGCGGTGTCGTCGCGACACAGCTGGCCGACGACGCCGCCGAGCCGGCGACACAGGACACGTCGTATCTCCGCGTCGCCCACGCTGCTCCCGACGCGCCGGCCGTCGATGTCACTGTCGACGACCAGACCGTCGTACAGAATCTCTCCTTCGGCGAGGTCGGTGACTACCTGACGCTGTCGGCGGGGACGTACAACGTCACGATCGCTACCAACGACACGGGAACCGTCGTCTTCGACGACACGGTGGCGCTCGACCCCCGGTCGGTCACGACCGTCGCCGCGGCCGGCGAGGTGAGCGACGACGCGAGCGTTCCCTTCTCGCCGATCCGCTACGACGACAACGCCTACGAGCCGGCAGCCGGTGAGTCGGCGGTCAGCGTCCTCCACCTCTCGCCCGACGCGCCGGCCGTCGACGTGACCGTCGGCACGGGCAACGAGACGACGGTTCTCGCGGAGAACGTCTCCTACGGCGAGGCGTCGGACTACGTCACCGTCCCGGCCGGGAACTACACCGTCGACGTTCGCGAGGCGACCGCGGACAACGACGGACCGATCGTGGCGACGACCGAGATCGCACTGAACAACGGCAGCGCCCACTCCGCGCTGGCGATCGGGACCGTCGACGGTGAGAGCGAACCGTTCCAGGTGGTCCGCACGGAGGACGCGACCGTCGACGTGGAGCTGCCGGACACCGAGACGCCGACGGCGACGATCACGCCACCGCCGGTCGACAACGCGACCGAGACGCCCGGCGAGACCGCGACCGAGACTGAATCGGGAGAGACCACCATGACGGAAGCGCCGTCGCCGACCGAGACTGCCGAGCCCGTCGAGACCGAAGCGGGTGCTTGATACGGGCAGTTGTCTATTTCGGCGACGACAGTGGCGTCGCTCTGGTCGGTGAGATCGGTGAAAACGTTGTCCGTCGCGCCGCGATGGCGGTCTGGAAGAGAAGCGCCGTCGCCGGCCGGCGGGAGACCCGCGACCGGTCTGGCCTCACACGCCGCGAAGCGGCGTGGTCAGCACCGACGGCAGCTCCGAAACGTTAGTTGCGGACGACGTTCGTCGCGCGGGGGCCTTTGTCGGCCTGTTCGATGTCGAAATCGACGTCTGTGCCTTCTTCGAGGTCCGGGCCGCCCACGTCTTCCATGTGGAAGAAAACGTCGTCGTCCGCATCCTCTGTCTCGATGAAACCGTAACCGCCTGTGTCGTTGAAGAAATCGACAGTACCGTTTGCCATTGCAATTAACGAAATGCCAGTCACGGGGATAAAGGCTTGCATTTCGTTTTCTTTGTCTCGGTTCTGTTGGACATTTGCTTTCCATCCGTCGTCTTTCGCGCACATCGTCGACAGGTCGTCCACGCTCGCGGCCAGTTTCTGTGGGTTCCACTGGCCTGTGGGCGAAAGCCGACGAAACAGCAGTTCTCGGGCTGTGACACTCGTTCACACCATCGCACTGTCGTCGATCCCCGGGTGCTCGCGGGCGTAGGCGACCAGCCTGTCGGCGTAGCTCTCGAACAGCGGGCAGGCCACGCCCGTCCCCGACAGCGCTCGACGGGTGTTCGTGTCGGTGTAGGTCGTCGGGTGCGTGAGATACGGCATCGCTGCCGGTTCGAGGCCGTATCGCTCGGCGACCGCGGGGAGTCGGTCCAGCAACGCCGTCGAGAGTCCCGCGGTCCCGCGCAGCGGGACGACGGTCTGTCCGGTCGCCCGCCCGAACGCGCGCAGGATGCCGACGACCGTCGGCGGGTGGGGGTTGCACAGCTGGTACACCTCGCCGACGGTGTCGGCCCGCGCGGACAGTGCAGCGATGGCGTCGACGACGAAGTCCCGCGGCACGACGTTCATCGTCGTCGGCTTCGCTGGTGCGGGCGCGACGGCGAGGCGTGGCTGGCGACGGAGCACCGCGAGGAGGTAGTAGGGGCCGTCGTACTTCTGGGTCGCGCCGGTCTGGCTGTCGCCGACGGCGATCGCGGGGCGGTAGATCGTCGCCGACAGGCCCGCGGCCATGCGCTCCTGGACGGCGACCTCGGCGGCGAACTTCGTCGCCTCGTAGTGGTTGTTGAACGACTGGCCCACGTCGAGGTCCGCGTGGGTGAACGTGTCGTCGTGGCGGCCGCTGATGTAGCAGGTGCTGACGTAGTGCAAGCGGTCGACGCCGGCCCGTTCGGCGAAGTCGAGCACGTGTTCGGTCCCGTCGACGTTGACCCGCTCGGCCAGCGCCCGCTCGACGCCGAGATCGTACACCGCGGCCAGGTGATACACCGTCCGCGTCGCCGCTCGCAGCGACGCTGGGTCGTCGAGCCCGAGGTCGGGTTCGGTGATGTCGCCCTCGACGAGTCGGAGTCGTCCGGCCTCGACTCCGGCGGCCTCGGTCAGCGATCGCCGCCGTCGCCGGGCCTCCTCCCGGTAGGCCGGCTGGACCAGACAGGTGATCTGTTCGTCGCCACGCTGTAGCAGTCGCTCGACCAGCGCCGACCCCAGGAAGCCGGGGAAGCCGGTGAGAAACTGCACTACGGTCCTCCCGGCCGGTGGCGACGCCACCAGCGAAGGGCCTCGACACCGGCCTGTGCCGCTCGCCCGATCCAGCGCTTGGGGACGCCGTCGACGGGAGCCAGCGGCGGCCCCCGCTGGGTCGTGACCGTCTGTGTCTCTGTGTACTTCTCGATCCCCTGGCGGCCGTGCCGGCGACCGATCCCGGAGTCGCCGACGCCGCCCATCGGCGCGTCCGTCGAGGCCCACATCCCGAGATAGCCGTCGTTGACCGAGACCGAACCGGCCTCGATCTGGCGGGCGACCCGTCGCCCGCGTTCGGTGTCGTCGGTCCAGACGCTGGCGTGGAGTCCGTAGTCGGTGTCGTTGGCGCGCGCGATCGCCTCCTCGCTGCCGGCGACCGGCGTCACCGACAGCACCGGCCCGAAGGTCTCCTCACGGGCGGCGTCGGCGTCTGCGGGCAGCCCCGTCAGCACCGTCGGCTCGTAACACAGCGGCCCCACGTCCTCGCGGCGCTGGCCGCCCGTCTCGACGGTCGCACCGCGCTCGCGGGCGTCGGCGACGTGGGCCTGGACGGTCTCCAGCTGGTGCTGTGCGATCAGTGACCCCACGTCCGGCTCGAAGTCGAAGCTCGCACCAACGTCGAGCCGTTCGGTCGCTCGGACCAGCGCCTCGCGGAAGTCGTCGTAGATCCGCTGATCGACGAAGACGCGCTCGAAGGAGATACACAGCTGGCCGGCGTTCGCGAAGGCTCCGCGCGCGATCCCACGCGCGGCGTCGGCGATGTCTGCGTCCTCTAACACGACCGCCGGGTTCTTGCCGCCCAGCTCCAGCGACGCGTCGACGAGCTGTTGGCCGGCCAGCCCGGCGACGATCCGCCCGGTCGCCGTCGAGCCGGTGAACGTGAGGTGGTCGATCCCCTCGATGAGCGGCTCGCCCAGCGTCTCGCCGCGCCCGGTCACGACCTGGACGAGATCGGTCGGGACGCCCGCTCGATCCAGCAGTTCGACGGCCCGCAGCGCGGTAAACGGCGTCGCCTCGGCGGGTTTCAGCACGACGCCGTTGCCAGCGAGCAACGCCGGTAGCAGGTCGGAGATCGCGAGCGTCAGCGGGTAGTTCCAGGGCTCGATCAGCCCCACCACGCCGACCGGATCGTGATACTCCGTCGCCGTCGTCACCAGCGGGAGCCCGCCCGTTCGCTCCTCTGCGGCCAGATAGCCCGGCCCCTTTCGCGCGTAGTAGTCGGCGTTGAGGACCACGTCGAGCAGTTCTTCGAGGGCGTCGAAGCGGGCCTTCCCGGTCTCCAGCTGGACGGTGTCGAGCAGGCCGGCCCGGTCGTCGAGCATCTCGTCGGCGACGGACTGGAGGATCGCCGCCCGCTGTTCGACCGGCCGCTCGGCCCACGCCGCTCCGGCCGCTCGGGCGCGCTCGACGGCAGTCTTTACGTCATCGGCCGTACACAGCGGCACCGCCCCAACCCGCTCGCCGGTGTAGGGCGCAGTCACTTCGAGGTCGTCCCGTTCGCCCGTCCGAGTCACGCGGTTTCTGAGCCGTTCGCGCGTCCGTTCGGGCAACCGTCTCTCGGCGTCGACCGTGTCCATACGCCCCCGCTACGGGTCCTGGCCCCATGGGCTTTCGGCGCGAACCGGGGCGTTGAAAGCGCGGGGCCGTCGAGTACCGACAATGAGCGACGACGAGCGCGAGACCTTCAGTCACGATCCGATCGACCACGCGGACGTTCGCGGCGGGATGACCGTCGGCGAACTGGTCGAACAGTACGGCGCGGCGGGGATCGGCGCGGCGGACCTCCACGAGGCCGTCGACATCTTCGCGGCGATGTGTGACGACGACGTGACGACCTTCGTCGGGCTCGCGGGTGCGATGGTCCCGACGGGGATGCGGCAGGTCGTCGCCGACCTGATCCGGGACGGCCACGTCGACGCGCTGGTGACGACGGGCGCGAACCTCACCCACGACACCATCGAGGCCATCGGCGGCAAGCACCACCACGGTGCGGTCCACGAGGAAGGCAAGTCCGAGCGCGAGCACGACGAGACGCTGCGCGACGAGGGCGTCGATCGCATCTACAACGTCTACCTCCCGCAGGAGCACTTCGCGCTGTTCGAATCGCACCTCCGCGACGAGGTCTTCCCCGTCCTCGCCGAGGAGTGTGACGACGGCGGCGTCTCCATCCAGCGCCTCACCGAGGAGCTGGGACGGGCCAACGCCGCGGTCAACGAATCCGAGGGCATCGACGAGGGGGCCGGTATCGCCGCCGCCGCCTACGAGCACGACGTGCCCATCCACTGTCCGGCCGTCCAGGACTCCGTGCTGGGGCTCCAGTCGTGGATGTACTCACAGACCTCGCCGTTCACCCTGGACGCGCTTGGCGACATGACCGCGATCACCGATCTGGCCTACGAGGCCGACGAGGCCGGCGCGCTGGTCGTCGGCGGCGGCGTCCCGAAGAACTACGTCCTCCAGACGATGCTGGTTTCGCCCGACGCCTACGACTACGCGGTCCAGCTGACGATGGACCAGCCAAACACCGGCGGCCTCTCCGGCGCGACGCTGGACGAAGCCCGATCCTGGGGGAAACTGGAGAAGGCCGCCCGCAACGCCTCGGTGTACGCCGACGCGACGATCACGCTGCCGCTGCTGGTCGCCGGAGCCCGCGAGCGGATCGAGTAGCTGTCGCCGGCTTCATCCTTATCACTGTGGATCGAGTATCGACACCGTGTATGCGCTCCGACGACTCGTCCCTCCGGCGTCTCGTCGTCCTCGCCGGCCTCGTCCTCGGCGGGGCCGCCCTGCTCGCGTGGCTGCCGGCGCTGTCCGTCCGCGGTGTCCGCGTTCCGACGGGCGTCGTCCTCGGCCTCGTCGCCGGGCTCGCACTCGTCCCGTCGATCGTCTCTCACCACCGGTCGGGCGAGACGAGAGAAGCCGTCCAGTGGGGACTGTTCGCGGTCGGCGTGCCGCTCTCGCTCACACAGCAGGGGCTCCTCACGTGGATCGGCGTGGCCGCCGTGATCCTCAGTGTCGGTGTCGGACAAGAGGTCGATCGACGGCTCACCGGGGGGATCGTCTCCTAATACTACCGGCTGTACATCTGTGAACGATTTCGCCACCCCGGGGTGGCGAAGAACCTCACGAAGTTACAGCCGGCAGTATGAGACGGAGTCCTGGCGCTCTCCCGATCGACCGAGATAGGAAATCTTTCGTACCGATACGACAGAGATGCCGTCTGGATGGCTGATGCATTCGTGCTCGGTATCGCCGGGGGGTCCGGCGCGGGCAAGTCGACGATCGCGAGGGATCTCTCGCAGGCGGTCGATCCGGAGATAACGATCATCTCGCTGGACGACTACTACGAGGACCTCTCCGAGCTCCCGCTCGCGGAACGCGAGGACCGCAACTTCGACCACCCGGACGCCATCGACTGGGACCGCCTCGTCGCGGACGTCGAGGCCCTCGCGCGCGGCGAGACGGTGACCGTGCCCCAGTACGATTTCGAGAAACACGCCCGCGCGCCGACCGCCAAGACGGTCGATCCGGGGCCGATCGTCGTGCTGGAGGGGATCTTCGCGCTGTACCACGACCGGATCGTCGCACAGCTCGATCTCGCGCTCTACGTCCAGACCGACGCCGACGTTCGCGTGCTCCGTCGCCTCCAGCGGGACGTGACCGAGCGCGGCCGCACCGTCGACGGCGTCGTCGAGCAGTACCTGTCGACGGTCAAGCCGATGCACGAGCAGTTCGTCGAGCCGACCAAGGAGAACGCGGACCTCATCGTCCCCGAGGGAACGAACCCGGCGGTCATCGACGTTCTCCGCGAGAAGGTCGTCAGTGAGATGGCCGCCCACAGAGAGGCCGCGACCGAACTCTGACCGTTACTCGTCTGTCGCGGACGACGCTTCGTCTGTCTCTCCGGTCGCCGTCGTCTCCTCGGCCTCGGCCGGCTCCGAGCTCTCGGACTCCGTCTGGGCCATCGCCTCGGCGTCGGCGGCCGCGGCCGCCTCAGCCGCCGTGCGCTCCTCGCCTCCGCCGATCACGTCGTACCTGAGCAGGAGCCACGCCGTCACGACGACGCCACCGGCGAGTGCGAACACCAGTGAGACGGTGCCGACGCGACCGAACAGCTGACCGACGATCCCCAGGAACAGCTCGATCATCGGCGCTGCCGACGCGTCGCCGCCCGCGACCTGCTGTGTGACGCTCCGTTCGACGAACGACTGCAGCGGCCCCAGCGCGAGGTAGATCGGGAGCCCGGCGGCCACGAGCGAGACGCCGAGCGAACCCGCGACGGTCTGGACCGAGCGGGTCGCGTAGTACAGCAGACCCACGAGTGCCAACCCGACCAGCGGGAGGACGAACACCAGCCGATCCAGCCAGGTGACTGCGGTCTGGGCGTCTTCGAGGCTCTGTCGCGTCGCGGGGTCCATGTCCTCGGTCAGATCCAGCGTGTCGGGCAGTTGCTCGTCGAGCTGGGCTTCCGTCCGGTCACCGACAGCGGCCGCCGCCGCGGCCTTGTGGTCGTCGATCTCGGACTGGAACGTCTGGTAGCTCATGTCCGTCGTCAGCGCCTCCGCGAACGTCGCGCGCATGTCGGTCGTCACCGCGTCGATCCCGTCGCTGTCGGCGTCGCTCGGTGCGACCGATTCGTTGATCGCGGTGAGTTGCGTGTCGACCTCTTGGTCAATCTCGTCGCCGCGCTCGTTCTCGACGCGCTCTCGCAGTGCCGCTCTGATCTCCGTCTCGTTGTCAGCGACGAGTTGCTCTTTCTCTTCTTCGGTGTACTCTCGCGGGTCGTAGTCGGGGATCACCAGCGCCAGCTTCTCGTCGTTGCTGGTGTTTTGCCAGGCCCGCTCGACGGCCTCGTCGAGGACCCGCTGGCGGACGTCGTCGCGGAAGTCGGCCTTCGCGGCCGCGTATCCGCTCTCGTTTGCGGTCATCTGCTCGACGGTCGACTCGTCGACGGGTCCGTCAAGCTCCGTCTCGGACTGTGCGAGCAGTTCCGGGACGGTCGCGTTGCGCACCTGTTCCTCGACCGCCGTCGACAGCTCGCTCTTGAGCGGTGCCGTGTCGACGGTGAGGTTCAGCGTCTCGCTGTTGCCGTGGAGATACGCGTACGTCGCCGCGACGTTGCGCTCGGTCTGGTTGGCCAGATACGACCTGTCGATGCTCTCACGAAGCAGCGCCTCGGTGTCGACTCCCTCGGCGACGCCGGCAGAGACCTGACTGCTCGCCGTCGCTATCGTCGCGTTCTCGACGAGCTGATAGCCGCCTTCCTCCTCGATGGCCGTCTGGGTGAACCCCGGATCGAGGACGGTCAGGTGGGCCGCCGCCAGCAGATTGCCCGTGACGAGCGTCGAGGCCAGCAACAGCGTCACGACGACGACGGTGAACTTGCGAACGAGACTCATCGGGACCGCCTCCCTGTGCGTGCCTGCATCGCCGGGAACGTGTGCTGTCGACTGTGAACCATACGTCGGATACCCCCAATCTGTGAGCCCTCGACTTAGCCCTACCGGCGGGAGTATCACCTTTGACACTGACCGGTGGCGACGGCGGGGGTAACGCTATGGGGATCTCGTTCGTACCGTCACCCATGCCACCAAATGTCACGGTCCGGCCGGCGACAGAAGACGACGTGGCGGCGATTCGGCGGGTCGCACACGCCGCCTG
>Ga0207754_100304_pt1 | contig 21190 bp, 24 predicted proteins | sample A23E1SouthBayCA_FD_187728 | JGI IMG/M metagenome (GOLD analysis project Ga0207754, IMG submission 187728) | Aerobic enrichment media microbial communities from Eden Landing Ponds, California, USA - A23 E1 (SPAdes) | ecosystem: Environmental > Aquatic > Marine > Unclassified | place: Emeryville... | reverse complement strand
CCAAGGGTACCGAACCCGCCGAGAGCGAGAACGTCTGGACCCTCGAAGGGGCCTGCGGCGACGGCGGCGACGATGGCGGCGACGGCGACGAGAACCAGTCGCCCGAGGCCTCCTTCACCGTCTCACCGTCCTCGCCCGAGCCGGGTGAGGAGGTGACCCTCGACGCCAGCGGGTCCTCCGATCCCGACGGGGACTCCCTGAGCTACGAGTGGGACATCGAGACCGTCGGCACCGTCGAGGGTGCGGAGAACTCGCTGACCTTCGACGAGGCCGGAGACTACGAGGTCACGCTGACGGTCACGGACGCCGAGGGCGCGTCCAGCTCCGTCACCGAGACGCTCTCGGTCATGCCGGCACCGGACGGCCCCGACGACGAGTTCAAGGTCATCGGTTACTACCCCGGCTGGAAGGCCACGCCGGAGTACGACTACTACCCCGAGGACATCCCCTTCGACAAGGTCACGCACGTCCAGTACGCGTTCCTCGGCGTCGACGCAGAGAAGGCAGTGCCGACGATCATGAGCGACCAGGACCGCGAGAACCTCGAGCGGTTCAAGGAGCTCAAGGACGGAGCGGCCTCCGACACCAAGATCACGCTCTCGATCGGTGGCTGGGCGGACTCGACCGGCTTCTCCGAGATCGCCGCGACCGAGAGCAACCGGCAGTCCTTCGCCGACCGGTGTGTCGAGATCCTCCGGGAGTACAACCTCGACGGCATCGACATCGACTGGGAACACCCCGGTAGCTCCCAGGGCAAGTGCCAGTGTGGGAGCAACAAGGACTACGAGACCCACGTCGACCTCCTGCAGGCGCTGCGCGACACGCTCGATGCAGCCGCCCAGGAAGACGGCAAGTACTACGAGCTATCCATCGCCAACGGTGGCTCGGACTGGAACGCCGGTGGCCTCCGCCACGGCGACATCGGCGAGATCTGTGACTTCGCCTCTATCATGGCCTACGACTTCACGGGCTCGTGGATGGACGTCGTGGGACAGAACGCGCCGCTGTACGGCGACTCCCACCCCACGGAGAACAGCCAGTACGGCGAGACCTACACCGCCCAGTACTTCGTCGAGTACTCGGTCGACAAGCTCTACGCTGGCGACCACGACGAGACGGGCTACTGGCCCGGTCAGTGGGAGTACCCGCCGGCCGAGCCCGCCGAGTACGACGAACTGGTCCTCGGGCTGCCGTTCTACGGTCGCGGCTTCAACGGCACCGAGATGTACGGCAGCTACAGCGGTCTCCCGAAGGGCACGTGGCACGACCAGCTCGAAGACGGTGCCGATCCGACCGGCGCGTTCGACTTCGGTGACCTCGAAGAGAACATCGAGGGCGCGGACGGCTGGACGAAGAAGCGCCACGACCCCGGTGCGGTCCCCTACATCGTCAACGAGGACGAAGAGACGATCATCAGCTACGACGACGAACAGGCCATCGAAGAGAAGGTCAAGTTCGCCAAGGAGCGTGGCATGCAGGGCGTCATGTTCTGGGAGCTCTCCCAGGACTGGAACGAGACGCTGCTCGACACGATCAACCGGACCGCGTAGCGACGGTCACATCGCTTTTTTCGGCGCGTCGAATCGATCGCGGACGAACGAGTCACGTTATCACACCAATGAAACAGACACGACGGAACATTCTACGGAAAGCATCGGCACTGACAGCACTCGGTATCGGAGCCAGCGGCATCGCGGCTGGCGCAGACTGCAGTAGCGTCCCGGAGTGGGACGCCGACACCACCTACACCGGCGGCGACCAGGTCACCTACGACGGTGCGCTCTGGACCGCCGAGTGGTGGACCCAGGACGAGCCGTCCGAGAGCGCCAACGTCTGGACGCGCGAGGGCGCTTGTGGCGGGAACGGCGGCGACGGCGGCGACGACAGTGACAGCGCGAACTGCGACGGGTACCCCCAGTACGATTCGGGGGCGACCTACACCGGCGGCGACCGAGTGATCTCCGACGGTCGGCTCTGGGAAGCCGAGTGGTGGACCAGCGGGACCGAACCCGCCGAGAGCCAGAACGTCTGGACGCTGGTGGGCACGTGTGGGAACTTCGCACCCACTGCGGCCGCCTCGGCCTCGCCCTCCTCGCCGGAGGTCGGCGAGACCGTCACCTTCGACGGCTCCGACTCTGCCGATCAGGACGGCTCGATCACGAGCTACGAGTGGCGATTCGACGACGACACTACCGAGACGGGCGAGACCGTCACCAGAAGCTACGACGCGAAAGGCGAGTACACGGCGACGCTGACTGTCACCGACGACGCTGGCGCGACCGCCAGCGACTCCGTGAGCGTCGCGGTCGGCGACACCGGTGGCGGCTCCGAGAAAGAAGACGACGTGTTCGCGCCCTACCAGGGCACGTGGGGAAGCCTCGTCGACGGGACGCTGAACGTCGACACCGATCGGGTCGTCGTTTCGTTCGTCGGCGACGCGACCGACGACGGCGAGGTCAACCCCGGCTGGCTCACCTCCGGCGGCCAGCGTCCGCTCACCGACTACACCGACGAGATCCAGACGCTCCAGGACAACGATATCGAGGTCTGGGTCGCCATCGGTGGCTGGGACGGCCGCACCGTCGCACGGGACGCGACCGACGCGACGGAGCTCAAGAACGTCTACGCCGACATCCTCGACACGCTCGGGGTCACTCACCTCGACATCGACGACGAGAACGCCAACGAAGCAGGCCGTGACGGCAGCGTCTACGAGATCCGCAACGAAGCGCTCGCGATGTTGCAAGACGAGCGCCCCGAGGTGAAAATCTCCTACACCGTCCCGGCCGGACAGGGCGGCATCGAGAACCGCGACTACTCGCCCGCCAAAGACATGGTCAGCGACGCCGTCGAGAAGGGAATCGACCTGTCCTACGTCAACATCATGACCATGGGCTTCTCGGGCGACTACACCTCGATCATCCCCTCTGCCGGACAGGGGACCGTCGACTGGCTGGCCAACGTCTACCCGGACAAATCCGAGCAGGAACGCTGGGAGATGCTGGGTGTGACGCCGAACGTCGGCGAGGACAACTTCACGACCGACGACGCCAACGCCATCGTCGACTGGGCCGAAAACGAGGATCTCGGACTGCTGAGCTTCTGGGCGCTGTACAAGTCCAGTGCTGCCGAGCAGGCGGAGATCTTCGCGACGTTCGAGTCCGACGAGGACTGATACTACCGGCTGTCACTGTTGCAAGATATTTGCGACCACGGGGTCCCAAATTCGTTACAGACGTACAGCCGGCAGTATGAGACCACAGGGCGCTACCGCTGTGAGCGAGTCGCCACCCACTGGGGTGGCGGACATCAGTCCGTAACACAGACCTGTCGGTGACACTTTCGGCCCTCCGAGGGACCGTTCCAGTGCTCGAACGAGCGGGCGGACGGAACTGCGAGGGAACCGCTTAAGTCGCCGCCTCCCCGAGCAACGACCATGACTGTACAGACGCGTAACCGACGGGGGCAGGTACCGTGAGCCTCCAGCGGCCAGTCGGCTCCGATCACCAGCTCGCGCGGCTGCTCCAGATCGGCGTCGTCCTCGAAGAGGTCGTCGAGGCCCGCGCCGACAAGCACGCAAGCGTCTCGGCGGATCTCGATCCCGCGGTCGAACGACTGCTGGACCACGCCGCCGAAGAGTCCGAACAGCACCGACGCGCCCTCGAAGAGCTGATCGCCGAACTGGACGCCGAGACGGTGCCGTTCGACGAGATCCAGACGCTCGTCGAGGCCCAGTACGAGAGCGACGACGAGTTCGACGGCGTCCTCTACGATCAGCTGTGTAACGAGGAGACTGCGTACAAGTTCTACGACGACCTGATCGAAGCGATCGAAACCTCCGAGACCGATTTCAGTATCGACCGAGATCGGCTCCTCTCGACGCTCGAACGCATCCGCGACGAGGAAGCAGACGGCGTCGAGGAAGTGACCGAACTCATGGAGGAACGCGAATGAGCGCCGCCGCGACACCAACGGAGGGATCCACGTGAACACCGCTAACCAGTATCTGAAAGCCATCTACCTCGTCCAGGAACAGGAGGACGGCCCAGCATCGACCGGTGACGTGGCCGACATGCTCGAAGTCAGCCCGGCCAGTGCCAACGAGATGATCGGCAAGCTCGAAGAGCAAGACCTCCTCGAACACGAGAAGTACAAGGGCGTCGACCTCACGGACGAGGGGATCCACCGCGCTCGCGAGGCGCTCCAGAACTACTGCATCATCGAGCGGTTTCTCCTCGAAGTGCTCGAAGTCGAGGAGTTCCGCGGCGAGGCAAAGCAACTGGAGGGCGTCATCGACGAGACCGTCGCCGAGCGACTGGACACGATCATCGACCGGGAACCGCAGTGTCCGGACTGTTTCGACGCCGAAGACGACGTGTGCGGACTGATCGAGCTGGAAGCCGAGGCGTCCGACTAGCGCCGCAGATCTGGACCGAAGACGCGCCGCGACCCGGCTGCCCCGCCCCAGTCTTGCGGCGGACGGCGACCGCAAAGACAATTCTATTAAACACCGCCGAGCAATACCCAGGTGAAGTCCCGTGGTGTAGTGGCCAATCATATGGGCCTTTGGAGCCCATGACGGCGGTTCGAATCCGCCCGGGACTATTTTCGCGCGAACAACTTCGTGAGTGGGAAATATCCTGGCGGTTCGAACCCAGAGGACGAGAGGATTCGAGTCCTCGCGGTTCGAATCCGCCCGGGACTATTCTGTCCGAACGAAGTGAGGACGAATAGCGCACGGTGGATTCGAAGCAGAAGGCGAGCGAATTTGAGCCTTCGCGGTTCGAATCCGCCCGAGGCTCCGTTCGAGAGTTGCATCCCGGACCGCAAGGTAGATTCCCGCCGCCTGGTGAGTGAGAGTATGACCGAGACGATCACGGGCGAGGTGATTCACGTCGTCGGCCCGGCGGAGCTCGACGAGGCCGAACTGGTCGCGGAGCTGGCGGCGCTGGCGGAGTCGCGGTACGTCCTCGTCTGTCGCGAGGGCGGCAAGCCGGGCTGGCTCGAACGGCTCTGGTCGTTTCTCAGGCGCGACCCGATCGAACCGGTGACCATCGTCGCCGACGACGCCGTCGAAGAGGGGGTGGAAGTGACGGCGACGGTCCGGGGGACCGACCTGCCTGGCGTCTACGAGGCCGTCGACGTCCGGCCTGCGTAAGTGTCATCCACCAGGAGTGAGACACGGACTGTATCGATGGGATTCGAACGCCACCTGCAGTTTCTGCCCGACCACCCGCCGACGTGGCTGGACATCCTGATGGGCGTCTTCACGCTCTGGCTGTCCTCGTACGTCCAGACGCGGGTCGTCGCGTGGCCGTGGTTCCTCGCCGGCACTGCCGTTACCCTCCTCACGCTGGGCCCGTTCAAACACACCAGCTTGGGCCGCCGGATCGACGAACACGGTGACGATGCAAGCGGCGTTCGTAAACTCGCGATGGTCGTGCTCCTCGCTGGCGTCCTGTGGGGGCTGATACTCTTGTTGGAGATTCCGGTGCCGATCGCCACGAGTGGTGTTGCCGGTGCCATGGCGGGCGTGAGTGTGTTCGTGTTCGTCCACCTCGCCAGCGCCCGCTCGGTCGACGGGTTGGTCCGACGAGAGCGATAACTGGGCTACTCGTAGCACTCGCTCTCGACGCGTTCGTCGTAGAGCCGCTGGAGGAGCTTCGTCATCGGTCCGGTGCCCACGTCGATGCCGTCGACGGTGGCGACGGGCCGGATCTCCCACGTCGAGTTCGTCAGGAACGCCTCGTCTGCCTCGCGAACGTCGTCGACGGTGTACGTCCCGATCTCGACGGGGAAGTCCTCGGCGTCGGCCAGTTCCATCACGACCGAGCGAGTGACGCCGGGCAGCAGGTCCAGTTCGCTGGCGGGCGTTCGCAGGCCGGCCTCGGTGACGAAAAAGAGGTTGCTGGTGGCACCCTCGACGACGTGGCCGTCGGTGTCGCGCAACAGCGCCTCGTCGGCCTGGAACCGGTCGGTCGCGGCGCGGCGCAGTTCCAGCCGAGCGAGGATTCCGTTGAGGTAGTTGTGGGTCTTGGCGTCGGCCGGAAGCGCCGCGTCGGGCACCCGTCGGGTCTTGACCGTCTGTACGTCCGCCGGATCGTCCCAGACTGACTCGCCCTCGGTCCCGCCGCGTGGAAGCTCGCGGACGACGACGACGATCGACGGATCGACCGTCTCGTCGGGCGTCAGCTTCCCGGGCTGGACGCCGCGGGTGACAGAGAGTTTGACGTAGGCGTCGTCGAGGTCGTTGGCGGCGAGCGTCTCCTCGACGCGGTCCCGGAGGTCGTCGGGCACTGCGTCGCCGAAGCCGAGCGTCTCGGCGGTCCGCTGGAGGCGCTCGCGGTGGGCCGTCCACTCGAAGGGAACGCCGCCGTAGGCTCTGATCGTCTCGAAGGCCGCGTCACCGTACTGGAAGCCGCGGTCTCTGACGGAGACGCTCGCTTCGTTCGCCGGAACGAGATCGCCGTTTACGTGGTATTGCATTGGAGACAGAAGTTCTCGATCATCGTCTTGCCGCCGTCGGTGAGGATGCTCTCGGGGTGGAACTGGACGCCGACGTGGGGCCGCTCGCGATGGCGCACGCCCATGACGATACGGCGGTCGCCCTCGGCGTCGTCTCCGGCGTCCCCGTCGGTCGCAGAAACCGTGGCCGCGGTCTCTTCGAGCGCGTCGGGCAGTGCGGTTCGCTCGACGGCCAGGGAGTGGTAGCGACCGACCTCGAAGGGATCGGGCAGGTCCGCGAACACGCCCGTCCCGTCGTGAGTGACCGGCGAGGACTTGCCGTGGACGACCGACTCCGCGTGACCCACCTCGGCACCGTTGGCGCTACACAGCGCCTGGTGGCCCAGGCAGACCCCGAGCGTCGGGTACCGGAGCCGCGAGAAGACCGGCATCGAGACGCCGGCCGCCTCGGGGGTTCCGGGGCCGGGCGAGACCACGATCCCGTCCGGATCGAGGCGTTCGATCTCCGCGATCGAGACCGCGTCGTTGCGCCGGACGAGCACGTCGTCGGGACCGCCGCCGAGGCGCTCGACGACCGCGCCGACGTACTGGACGAGGTTGTAGGCGAAGGAGTCGTAGTTGTCGATCACCAGGATCGTCGGCGCGACGCTCATCGCTCGGCCTCCACGGTCATCTCGGCGTCGGCGTCGAGTGCCTCGTCGACGGCGTTGATCAGTGCCCGCCCCTTCGCGAGGGTCTCGTCGTACTCCCTGCGGGGGACGGAGTCGTGGACGATTCCCGCGCCAACCCGGAGGTAGTACCGGGACTCGTAGCGCACCAGCGTCCGGATGAGGATGTTCAGCGTCGCCCGGTCGTCGAATCCGAAGATCCCGACCGAACCGGTGTAGGGGCCGCGTCGGGTCGCTTCCAGTTCGTCGATGATCTCCATCGTCCGGGGCTTGGGAGCACCAGTGATCGTCCCGCCGGGGAAGACGGCGGCGACGGCGTCGGCGAGGTCCATCCCGTCGCGTAGACGGCCCTCGACCTTCGAGACGAGGTGCATCACTTCGGAGTAGCGGTCGACCCGCCGGTAGTCGGTCACCTCGACGCTGCCGAACTGGCTGACCTTGCCGAGGTCGTTGCGTTCGAGATCGACCAACATCGCGTGTTCGGCCCGCTCTTTCTCGTCGTCGAGTAGCTCCGCTTCGAGCTCGGCGTCGTCTTCTGGCGTGTCACCTCGCGGGCGCGTGCCGGCGATCGGCTCCGTCTCGACCACCGCGCCGTCGCGGTGGAGCAGCAGCTCGGGGCTGGCGCTCACGAGGTCCACGCCGGGGAACTCCACCAGCGCCGAGTAGGGGGCCGGATTGACCGTCCGGAGGGCGTCGAAGGCCGCGACGGGGTGGACGGCCGCCGGGGCGACGAGGCGCTGTGAGACGTTCGCCTGGAAGGTGTCGCCGTCACGGACAGCGTCCTGAACGGCCCGCACGCGGTCAGCGTACTCCTCGGGCGTGCAGTCGCTCTCGAACCGCGCGTCGTCGGCCGCCGAGGGCGGGTCGCCGACCGACGGATCGCCGTCGACGGCCGCCCTGGCCAGCTCCAGCGCGTGCTGGCGGCCGAACTCGTAGGCCAGCGCCGGCCGTTCGAACTCGTCGAGGCGCGGACACGCGGTCACGCGGAGTGTGACCTCGTCGCCGCGGGGCTCCTCCCAGGCGGCGATCCGGTCGTAGGTCGCGAGCTGGAGGCGCGGGAGCGCACGATCACGGAGCGCGTCGTCGGGCAGTGCCTCCAGTTCGCGGGCCACGTCGTAGGAGAGCCACCCGATCACCCCACACGGATACGGAACGTCGCAGTCGCCACGCGCGAGGTCGTCGGCGTCGACGGCGTCGGCCAGGGCGGCCAGCGAGTCGGCCTCGCCGGGGCCGACCTCGTGGAAATCAGCTGGCATCGTCGCGAAATAACCCCAGCCGGACTGGCCGCCGGTCGTCCCGAGGTAGACGCCGCCGGCCCCGTCGCCGTCGCGTGCGCGCCGATAGGCGGCGAACGGGTCCGAGACGGTGACGCGAACCTCGACGGGAACGCGGGCCGCGGGACTGGCGTCGGCGGCGATCGAGCGGAACGCGTCCCTGTCGGTGACGACAGTAGGCATTACCGAACAGAAAGCGCCAGGCAGATAATTCCCTTGCGGTCGACGGTCACGCCGTCGGCTGTCGATCTGTGAGAACACCGCGACTCCGGCGACGGCTGGAAGCGGCGACTGCCGGCAGTGTCAAAAGGAGTTCGCCTGTTCGATCCACCCGGAGACTCTGTTGGGTGAGAGGTCGGTGGCCTCGCCCAGTTCGTCGGCGTCGGCCGCCGCGAGCTCCGAGACGGTCGAGATTCCGGCGTTCTCCAGTCGCTCCGCGTAGGCCGGTCCGATCCCTTTGATCTCGGTGACCGGCGCGTCGTTCTCGACCGACGGCGCGTCGTCGGACTGCTCCGTGGAGGGCGTCGCAGTCGCTTCGGTTTCGTCGTCCGCGTCGGCCTGCTCGCCGACGGTCTCGGACTCGGTCGTCCCGTCCGCGTCGTGCGTTGCCCCTGCGGTGTCAGTGTCGGTCCCCTTGACGGCGTCCTCCGACTCCGTCGACGGCTCGCGCTCGACGGTCACGTCGACGTCCTGGGGAGTGTTGGCCCCGGCGGACGGCGACCCCGAAGCGTCGAGCCCGAGTGCCGATTTCAGTTTCTGCAACAGACCCATGTGGGGGGCTACTGGTCGCCGACACTTAACACCTTCCGGGTTAGTGGCAACGTTCTCACAGGCGATCCCGGAGTGCGTCGTTCATCGCCGCGACCGGTGCGGACACACCGGTCCAGCGCTCGAACGCTTCGACGCCCTGGAACAGGAGCATCCACGCGCCGTCGACGGTCGTCGCACCGGCGGCGTCGGCCGCCCGGAGCAGTCGTGTCTCGATCGGCGAGTAGACGGCGTCGAGGACGGACAGATCCCCGTGGAGGGCGTCGGCCGGCACCGGGGTCGCGTCCTCGTCCATCCCGACGCTGGTACAGTTGACCAGCACGTCCGCGTCGGCGACGGTGTCGTGCAGTTCGTCGAGTCCGTGGCCGGTCGCCCCCGGCACGTCGGCGGCGAGGTCGTGAGCGCGCTCGACGGTCCGGTTGGCGATCCGGACGGACATCCCCTCGTCGGCCAGCCCGAACGCGACCGCCCGACCGGCACCGCCCGCACCGACCACGACTGCGGTGCCGTCGAGGGCCACGTCGTGACGGCGGAGCGCGCGCACGGCACCGACGGCGTCCGTGTTGTAGCCGCGTGGCTCGTCGCCGGTCAGATCGACCGTGTTGACCGCGCCGATCCGCTGGGCCAGCGGATCCGGGTCGACGGCCTCGAAGGCCGCCTGCTTGAACGGAATCGTGACGTTCAGCCCCGTGATTCCCAGCGTCTGGGCGCTCTCGATGGCGGCGGGGGCCGCGTCTTCGTCCGGTTCGAAGGTGACGTAGCGAGCGTCCATGTCGAGCTGTTCGTAGGCCGCTTCGTGCATCGGCGGCGACAGCGAGTGACCCACCGGGTTCCCGATCAGACCGAACACGTCCATACCGCCTGGGCACGCGCGGTGGATATCAAAGACACGGTCGCGACGACCGACGACCACGCGCCGGCCGTTTCGCAAGCTTTTCGGGCGGACCTATCCAGGGGTGTGGTAGTGAGCCGCCTTCGTCATCCACTGGTCCAGATCGGAGTCGCAGCCGGGCTGACAGCCCCCTGGATGGTGCTGTTCGTCTACAACACGCTGGTCGGCGTCGGTCTGCTTGCCGGCAGCGTCGTCCACCTCGGCACCCTCCCGGAGGTCGCTCTGACGGGGGTCGCCGTCCTCGGTGCGTCCTTCCTGCTGGCGTGGGGTGCCGAGACGGCGGAGAAAGACGTGCCGCGTGCCTTCGCCATCGCCGTCCTCGCGGTGCTGGCCGTCGCCCCGGAGTACGCCGTCGACGCGCTGTACGCCTGGAACGCCGGTGCCGGTGGCGCGACGACCGAGGCCTGTAACGCGCTCTCACCGGCCGCTATCGAGGCCGGCGAGACGGCGCTTGCGGGAGCCTGCCACGACGCCAACCTCGCCGTGGCCAACATGACCGGCGCGAACCGCATCCTCATCGGGATCGGCTGGGCCGGGATCGCCGTGTTCACGGTCTGGCGGGCCTTCGAGACGAAAGACCCCACCGTCCAGGACCGCGAGGGATGGCTCGGCGACTCGGTCCAGCTCGACACCGACATCGCGACCGAGATCACGTTCCTCTTTGCCGCGACGGTCTGGGCCTTCCTGGTGCCACTGGGTGGCGGCATCGACATCCTCGATACGGTCGTCCTCGTGGGACTCTACGTCGCCTACATCGCGTTGATCCTCAAGTCCGACATCGAACAGGGCGAGGAACACGTCGGCGTCCCCAGGTACCTCCAGCAGTGGCCGCTGCCGTGGCGACCCCTGTCCGTGATCGTGCTGTTCGTCTACTCCGGCGTCGTGATCTTCACGGCCGTCGAGCCGTTCGCCCACGGGCTCGAACAGATCGGGATCGACAACGGGATCCCGCAGTTCTTCATGATCCAGTGGGTCGCGCCCCTGGCCAGCGAGTCGCCGGAGCTGATCGTCGTCGCGGTGCTGGTCAACAAGGCCCGCTCGACGGCCGGCTTCAACGCCCTGATCTCCTCGAAGCTCAACCAGTGGACGCTGCTGATCGGGACTCTCTCGGTCGTGTTCTCGATCTCGTACGGGGCCTACGGCGTCCTGCCGTTCGACGCGAAGCAGGCCGCCGAAATCTGGATCACCGCCGCCCAGTCGTACTTCGCGCTGGCGATCCTCAGTAACTTCGAGATCAGCATTCGCGAGGCGCTCGTCCTCTTTGGCCTGTTCATCTCGCAGGTAATCTTGGAGTTCGTCCTGATCCGCGAGTGGCTGGCCCTGCCCGTCGACAGCTACGAACTCCTGCTGGTCTACACTGCGGTCTACATGGTCGCCGGGACGGCGCTGCTGATCAAGCGTCGCAAGTCGGTGCAGTTGCTGTTCGGGTTGACCGCCGACGCGGTCCGTGACGCGACAGACCGTGAGACCGTCCACGAGGAGTTCGCGGACTGATGCTCGCCGTCGTCGTCTCGCGATCGGACTCGGCCTCCGAACACGTGGGCGAACAGCTGCTCGATCTGGTCGAGTGGACAGAGACGGTCGACGAAGAGCTGCCAGACGGCGACGGTGGCGGCACCGTCTACCGTCGGGACGGGGTCGAACTCCGAACGTTCGACGCGATCCACCTCGACCTCGAATCGGTCGCGACGGCCTTCGACGACCCCGACCTGCTCGTCTTCGCGTCGCGCCACGCCGGTGAGACGGGGCCGCTCCTGACCGCACATCACACGGGCAACTTCGGACCGGCAGAGTTCGGCGGCGCGGACGGCGTCCTCGCCCGTGCCTGCCCGAACGCACACCGCAGGGTCGTCGAGGCGCTCGAATCGTTCGCGCCCGAGGGCTACGAGGTGGGGATGGAGGCGACCCACCACGGCCCAAGCGTCGTCGGCGCTCCCTCGATGTTCGTCGAAGTCGGGAGCGACGAGCCCCAGTGGGACGACGCCGACGCCGCGCGGGCGGTCGCGCGGGCGATCCTCGCGCTGGAAGACACCGAGCCCGACACACCACGAGAGAACGGGACGCGTCGCCACCTCGTGGGCTTTGGCGGGGGCCACTACGCGCCCAGGTTCGAGCGCGTCCTGCGCGAGACCGACTGGGCGATCGGCCACGTCGGTGCCGACTGGGCGCTGGACGCGATGGGCGATCCACGGGACAACCGGGCCGTGATCGAGCGGGCCTTCGAGGAGAGCCGCGCCGACTACGCACTGCTGGAGGCCGAGCGACCGGCACTGCGCGAGACGATCGAGGCCCTCGGCTATCGGGTCGTCGACGAGACGTGGGTCCGCGAGACCAGCGGCGTCTCGCTGGGACTGGTCGAGCGACTGGAGGCCGCCATCGGACCCATCGACGACGGCCTCCGGTGTGGCGAGCCCGCGAGAGCCCACGACGCTGACTTCGTCGTCTGGGACCCGTCTGGGGAGTTGCTGGCCAGAGCGAGCGGGATCGACCGGGAACGGACCCGAGCGGTCGTCGCCGAGACGGCGCTGGCGTTCGACACCGAACAGAACGGGACCGAAGTCGTCGGCCCCGTGGCGCTGCCAGCGCCCGACGACCGCGAGCCCATCGTCGAGGGGCTCACTGCGGTCCTGGCACAGTCGTACGACGAGGTCGTTCGGGACGGCGACTGCCTCCGGGCGCGCGAAACGGCCTTCGATCCGTCGCTGGCCCGCGAGTGCGGCGTGCCCGAAGGCCCGAAGTTCGGCCAGCTTTCGGCCGGCCACTCGGTCGAGGTCGACGGCGAGACCGTCGACCCCGCGGACGTGGTCCGAGAGCGCGTCGACGAGTTCGAACTCCCAGAAGTACGGTCTGCGTAACTGTTCGGCCCGGAATCGGCCGCCGCCGTCGAAATACGTCAGCCAGTCGTCAGACAGCAGGGGAACACTAATAAGCGCTCGTTTGTTATCGGCGTTCAAATTATGGACTCCATAATCGACGACGCAATCGACGAGGCCGAGGAGGAGCGGGAGGGAGGCGATCCCGCTTCTGAGGGGCCCGACCAGGACCAGAGTTCGACCACGCCAGACGCCACGAACACGTCTGGGACGATGACCGACGAAGAGCTGGCCGACGTGGTCAAGGACCTCGAAACCAAGATCACCGTTGTCGGCTGTGGGGGCGCGGGCGGCAACACGGTTACCCGAATGATGGAAGAGGGGATCCACGGCGCGAAGCTCGTGGCTGCCAACACCGACGCCCAGCACCTCGCCGACGAGGTCAAGGCCGACACGAAGATCCTCATCGGCAAGAAACGCACCGGCGGCCGCGGTGCCGGCTCGGTCCCGAAGATCGGCGAGGAGGCCGCCCAGGAGAACATCGAAGACATCCAGCAGTCCATCGACGGCTCCGATATGGTGTTCGTCACCGCTGGACTGGGTGGCGGGACCGGGACCGGTGCCGCCCCCGTCGTCGCACAGGCCGCACAGGAGTCCGACGCGCTGACGATCTCGATCGTCACCATCCCGTTCACCGCAGAGGGCGAGCGACGCCGCGCCAACGCCGACGCCGGCCTCGAACGCCTCCGTGCCGTCTCCGACACCGTCATCGTCGTCCCCAACGACCGCCTGCTCGACTACGCGCCCTCCATGCCGCTGCAGGACGCGTTCAAGATCTGTGACCGCGTGCTGATGCGCTCGGTCAAGGGGATGACCGAACTGATCACTAAGCCCGGCCTCGTCAACGTCGACTTCGCCGACGTTCGCACCATCATGGAGAACGGCGGCGTCGCGATGATCGGCCTCGGGGAGTCCGACAGCGAGAACAAGGCCCAGGACTCGATCCGCTCGGCGCTGCGCTCGCCGCTGCTGGACGTGGAGTTCGACGGTGCCAACTCCGCGCTGGTCAACGTCGTCGGTGGCCCCGACATGTCCATCGAAGAAGCCGAGGGCGTCGTCGAGGAGATCTACGACCGGATCGACCCCGACGCTCGCATCATCTGGGGCGCGAGCGTCAACCAGGAGTTCGAGGGGAAGATGGAGACCATGATCGTCGTCACCGGCGTCGAGAGCCCGCAGATCTACGGCCAGAGCGAGGCCGAACGCGAGAAGGCCGCCCAGCAACTCGGCGAAGACATCGACTACGTCGAGTAGTCCCCGACGAGCGGCTCGCCCGCGAGACGGTTCTTTCGCTGCCAGCGCGGCGAAAAGTACTATTTCGACCGCTCGTGAAGACGACAGTATGGTGTCTGCACCGACGACGCGGAGCGGCTGGGCGACCTTCGTCGGTTCGATGATGGTGCTGTACGCGGCGATACTCCTGTCGAGTTCGGCGATAGAGCTGGTCGACAGCGTCGTTCTGGGTGCGTTCTACGGGCTATCTATGGCCGTGATCGTCGCGCTGCTGGTCGTCCTGTGGCGTGGGCTCCCGGAGCTGCTCTATCGCCAGCGGGTCGAGTAGCCAACGGGAACGACGGCGGCCGAGCGGCGTCGCGGGTCACGTGACCGGCGACGCCGCGGCGAAATGCCGACCACAATATAGAAAAGCCCCCGGTGGCTACCGGTCGGCATGGACGTACCCTACGATCTCACCTCGTACGTGCGGGTGCTCAAGCTCGCCAGCACGCCCTCCTGGGAGGAGTTCTCCAGGGTCGCCCTCATCGCGGGGGCTGGCATCGTACTCGTCGGACTCATCGGATTCGTCATCTTCGTGTTGATGTCGGTCGTCCCCGGCTCTACGCCAGCGTGATACTATGGGAATCTACGCAGTCAAAACCACGGCCAGTCAGGAGCGCACCGTCGCAGACATGATCATCAGCCGCGAGGAGGAGTCGATCCACGCCGCCCTCGCGCCGGACTCGCTGACCAGCTACGTCATGGTCGAGGCCGACGACGCCAGCGTCTTCGAGCGGATCTTGGACGAGATCCCCCACGCCAACGGCGTCGTCCCCGGCGAGTCCTCGCTGTCGGAGGTCGAACACTTCCTCTCGCCGAAACCCGACGTGGAGGGGATCGCCGAGGGCGACATCGTCGAACTCATCGCCGGCCCGTTCAAAGGCGAGAAGGCCCAGGTCCAGCGCATCGACGAGGGCAAAGACCAGGTCACCGTCGAGCTGTACGAGGCGACGGTCCCGATTCCCGTGACGGTCCGCGGGGACCAGATTCGCGTGCTCGACTCCGAAGAGCGGTAAGCGAGTGTTCGGCGACGAAGTCGCCGATTCGCCGCGACCGAGCGAAGTGAGGTCGCGGATCGTTTGCTACTACGTTTTACAAGGAGTGGGTCGCCACGCGACCCCGACGCAGTAAAAGTTAGAGGCCCGACAGTCCCGATTCCCGTGACGGTCCGCGGAGACCAGATTCGCGTGCTGGACTCCGAAGAGCGGTAGGCTGCGTTCCGGATCTCGCTTCCTCGATCCGGATTTTTCGAGAAGTCGTCTGCGAGCACTGCGAGCGGACCCGACGCTGAAAAAGGTCGAGCCCCGGTGATTCGGAGCAGACGACAGGAGCCGCTACGGTAGCAGCGACCGCTTCGAGAGGTCGACGGTCACGTCGGGATGGTACTGGGTCCATCCGTCGACGTCGGGGTCGCGATAGGAGAGGGGCACGGCGTCGAAGTAGCCACGGAGCGTGTGGGTTCCGGTGTCGGCGACTCGCTGGCCGTGGATCTCGTACTGTGCGCCGACCGACTCGCCGCCGTCCAGCGTGTCCGTGATCGGGGTGTTGTCGAGGTGGGCGCTGCTGGCCGTCGCCTCGACCCGGTCCGTCTCCTCGTACTGGTCCGACAGCAGGAGGATCGCGTCGGGTCCGTGTTCGCCGGGTGGGGCGAGGCCGAGCATGCCGAACGGCCAGACGCCCGTCGTTCGGATCTCGATTGGCTTCTCGCTGGTGTTCCGGAGCATGAGCGCGAGCGTGCCGGGGCTGTCGACCGTCACGCTCCGGTCGACCGGCGTCACGTCGAGTGCGAGTGGGGCAGCGATATCGTCGACGGCGACGGCGCTCACGGAGTACTCCGTGTCGGCCAGACAGCCCGCGAGGCCGCTCATGGCCGCAGTGGCGAGGCCGAGGTAGCGGCGTCGGTTCATTCGCTCACCTCCCCCATGCGAACGGAGTCGCCGGTGAGTTCCATAAACACCGCTTCGATGGTCGCGTCGGCCGACAGACCACATCGGTCTCGGAGTTCGGCCAGCGACCCCTCCGCGACGAGGCGGCCCCGGTGGAGGATGCCGACGCGATCACAGACCAGTTCGACCTGTCCGAGCACGTGACTGGAGAAAAACACCGTCGCGCCGCGTTCGGATTCGGCGTCGACGACCGCTCGAACGAGGGACGCCCCGTGGGGATCGAGCCCGGTGAAGGGTTCGTCGAGCACGAGGAGGTCGGGGTCGCCGACGAGACTCATCGCGAGGGCCAGCCGCTGTTCCATCCCCTGGGAGAACTCACCGGCGGGCTTGTCGATGGCGTCGACCAGCCCGACGCGTTCGAGCAGCGATCGCGGCGTGTCGTCGGCGCGCTTCGTGTCGATGACGAGTTCGAGGTGGCGTCGCGCCGAGAGATCGTCGTAGGTGTCGAACCGATCCGGGCAGATGCCGACCCGCTGGTGGCAGGCGACCACGTCGTTCCACGGATCGTGGCCGAGGACCCGCGCCGTGCCCGCGGTGGGCTTGATGTAGTTCAACAGGAGGTTGATCGTCGTCGACTTGCCGGCACCGTTGGGTCCCAGAAAGCCGTACACCTCGCCTCGCTCGACGGTCAGGTCCAGCTCTGAGAGCGCCGTCGAGTCGCCGTACTGCTTCGTGAGGCCGTCCGTTTCGATGGCGGGCGGCGTCACGCGAGATCACCCCGTTCGAAGCGATAGCGAGCCAGTGCCAGCGGGACGACACACCAGGCCACAAGCACGACGAGCCCGAGCGCTTCGTGGAGGGAGGCCGGTGCCGTGGTCTGTCCGAACGCCGCGTCGACGACGAACGCGTTGACGTTCGATTCTGGCTGGAGCTTGGTCAGGACCACACTGTAGCCCGCGCCGGAGTTGCCGACGCCGAGGAGCCAGTTCGTCACGACGCCGTAGGCGCGTTCCGGAGTGAGACGGAGCAAGACGAACAGGAGTCCGTCGGCCGGCGCGGCGTAGGGATCGGCGGCGCTGCCGGTGAGCGCGCCGTAGACGGGACCGCTCGCGATCGTCTGCCAGAACACTGTGAGCAAGAGATAGAAACCGCCAAAGACCAGCGCTGTCGCGCGGACCGTGCTGGTCGTCACCGCCGACACCGCCGTGGCGACCGAGACGAGCGTGAGGACGTACAGCAGCGTGACGAGCGTGACTCCGAGAAAGAGCAGCGGCGAGAAGAGGCCGAAGCGAACGGCTCCGAGCAGCCCCAGGACGACCGCGGCCACGGTGAACGGGACCGCGAGGCCGGCACTCCGCCCGAGGACCTTCCCGACGAGGATGTCGGTGCGAGTCACCGGCAGCCCCAGCAGGAACTTCAGGCTGCCCGAGTCTCGTTCCTCGACGATCGAGCGGTAGCTCAGCAGCAACACGCCGAGTGGGAGGAGCACGCTCCCAGCCGACTGGACGAAGGCGACCGTCATGTTCCGCCCGAGTTCGTCCCAGGCGAGATACTCCGGGCGGTACGCCCAGCCGACGAGGAGGAGGGCCAGTAACCAGGGACCTTTGGCAGTGAGAAGCGCGTACGCCTCGTTGCGAGCGATCGGGAACCATCGCGGGAGGGCCATACGATGGGGTCTGTCTCGCCATCTGATAATACTACCTATCAGTCACGAACTGCGCGAACGACGACACACAGCTACGGCGCACTCTCGTCGCCTTCGAGGCGGTCGATGACTTCTCTGATGTCGGCGGTCTCCTCGATGCTCTCCTTGACGTTCTCGCGGCGGCGGACCTCGGAGGCGTCGGCGTCGTAGGCCCGGACGTACTCGGCGCGGCTGTGTTCGTCGAAGGCGTGGCGGATCGCGAAGTAGCCGTCGGGAAGCACCGCTCCACAGACCTTGCACGCGATCCGCTCGTGTTCGATAGACTGGTGGACGATGAGGTCCTCCACGCGTTCGAAGACTTCGCCGTCGGCGTCGATCGCACACTCCCAGCGTGGCATTGTCCGAGGAGATGCGAGCCGGAGTCAAAAACGTTCTCCCCGACGACCGAGAGCGCAATCACTAATTACGGGACCACGGTACGTTGTGGTGTGACGGAGACCGCTTGTCGGGTGGACATGCACGTGAAAGTGCTCGACGAACGCGTCGTCGAGCGGGCGAAAGCGCGCGGACTGGACGCACTCGTCTACGCACCGCACTTCACACGGCTCCCAGAGATCGAATCCCGAGCGGCGCAGTTCTCCGACGACGAGCTGACCGTCGTCCCGGCCAGAGAGCTGTTCACCGGCAACTGGCAACAGCGCCGCCACGTCCTCGCCGTCGGGCTCTCCGATCCGGTGCCCGACTTTCTCACCCTGGAGGGGACGATGGAGGAACTGAAGCGCCAGAACGCCGCCGCGCTCGTTCCACATCCCGGCTTTCTCAACGTCAGTCTCACGCGCGAGGAGATCAGAGCACACCGCGACCGGATCGACGCCGTCGAGGTGTACAATCCGAAACACTGGCCCCACCACAACCGCCGGGCGGAGGCGCTGGCGAGTGACTTCGGTATCGAGCCGTTCACCTCGTCGTACGCCCACGTCAGGGGCACCGTCGGCGAGGCCTGGGTCACCTTCGACCGCGAGATCGACGACGCCGACGATCTCGTCGGGGCGCTCCGCGAGGAGGCTCCCAGACGGGTGTTCCATCGAGACGGGCTCGCACATCAGCTCCGCTGTGGCGTGGAGTTTTGCCACCTCGGCTACGAGAACAGCTGGTCGAAAGTCGATCGCCTCCTGTTGCAGGGAACGGAGCCGACCCACCCGAACCACGTCGCCTACGGCGGTCGGTTCGACGACGTGAAGGTGTACTAGGGGGCCGCCAGGCCGACGATCTGCATCGCCTCGGCCGGCACGTACTGCGGGAGGACGTGGACGAGGACGATCGCGACGACGACCTCGAAGGCGGTCACCACGACGGTGACGATCTCGGCGCGGTCGCTGGAGGTTGTGACGCCGGTGGGCGATCCGTACTCCTGGTCCGACAGCGGATAGAACAGCGCGATCCCCCGCCGAGAGCCGAAGTAGTCCAGCGCGTAGTGGGTCAAAACGCCGAGCCAGACCCACTGGAGGTTCGAGAAGTAGATCTGATACGCGACGAAGATCGCGAGCACGGGGAGGTTGTGCAGCGTCTTGCGGTGGCGGCCGAAGGCCGTGTCCACGTCGGGAAAGAGCGCGCCGAGGACGACCGGCGCGGACACCTCGGCGATCGTGACGAACGTCACCACGTCACCGGAGGGTTCGAGGACGTACCCCAGTCCGATACTCAACAGGGCCGCGTTCAACACGTGCCCGCGTTTGTTCATGCAGTGGTGGCTAGCTGGCGACCGGTATAATGGTCGGCGATTTCCACCGGCCGCCCTGTCGGTGCCGACCGGCGTGGACGCGACCGTCAGGCTCGTCGCTGGACCGCGTCCCGGAGGTCCGAGAGGGCCTGTCTGGCGATCTCGTCTTTGACCGTCGTCCGGTCGCCGTCGAACTCGTAGCGCTCGACCGACGTCGACGAGTCGCCGGTCCCCCACGGCGCGGCGTAGGCGACGCCGACGTAGGCGGTGCCGACCGGCGTCTCCGCGGTCCCGCCCGACGGGCCGGCGACGCCGGTGGTCGCGACGCCCCACGTCGTGTCGGCGGTGTCTCTGACGCCGCGAGCCATCTGGCGGGCGACCGACTCGCTGACCGCGCCGGCCTCGTCGAGCGTCTCGCGGTCGACCGCCAGCAGGTCCCGCTTGGCGTCGTAGGAGTAGGTGACGACCGACCGATCGAAGTAGTCACTCGACCCCGGCACGTCGGTCAGCAGCGAGCCGATCAGGCCGCCGGTACAGGACTCCGCGACGGCGACGGTCGCATCGGTCTCGCGCAGTGTCTCGCCGACGCGGGCCTCGATGCCGCCGTCAGTGTCGTCTGGCATACGCACACGTTGGCCGGACTGTCGGATAATGGTTCCACCCCGGCGTCTGCTGGACCGACGGCTTATCTGTCGTCGAGGCGTACTGTCAACATGGCCTACAGAACGACGCTCGGCTGGTCGCTCCTCACTTCCGGACTCGTCACGCTCGTCCTCGGCTTCCTCCCCGGCAGCGACCTCTTCTGGGGGATCGCCCTGCTCGTGGTCGGCGTCGCCGTCCTCCTCGTTCGGCAAGGGTGACGACCGCAGGCAGAAAGAGAAAGGGGAGTCGACGTACACTGTCGATCATGGACTATCAAACGCCCCGGTTCTTCCGGGTGGTCCAGTACGCGCGACGCGCCGATCGAGACGTGATCGACATGGTGTCCGGAAGCCCGGACTGGGACCCGCCCGCAGGCATTCGCGACGGCCTGCGGGAGTACGCCGACTTCCCGGCCGACGACTTCCAGTACCTGCCCAGCGACGGGCTCCCGGAACTACGCGATCACATCGCCGCCCGGCGCGGTGTCGACCGCGACCGCGTCATCGTCACCAACGGAGCCGGCGAAGCCAACCACCTCGCGGTGTTCGGCGGTCTCGAACGGTTCAGTGGCAACGAGATCCTGCTCACCGATCCGGTCTTCCCCTACTACGCCGGGCGAGCGCACTTCCTCGACGCAGACATCGAGTTCGTTCCGGTCGAGGAGCAGGGCCACCTCGATCCCGAACGCGTCCGGGAACGGGCCAGCGAAGAGACGGCCGTGATCGTCGTCAACACGCCCAACAACCCGACGGGTGCGGTGTACGACGCCGACGTGATGGAACGGCTCGTCGAGATCGCCGAAGTGAACGACGCCCTGCTGGTCTCGGACGAGGTGTACGACCACTTCGACTACACCGGCCGGTTCAGTTCGGCCGTCGAGATCGACTCACCCAACGTCGTCGCCACCAACTCCTTCTCGAAGGCGATGGCGATCACGGGCCTGCGCGTCGGGTACGCCATCTTCCCGCCAGAAGACGGGCCGACCGGCGACCTGCTCGAACGAGCGCGAACGCGACACATGCTCACGAACGTCACCGGCTCGCGCCCGGCACAGTACGCCGTCCTGCGGGCGCTCAAGACGA
>Ga0207754_100302_pt1 | contig 21289 bp, 23 predicted proteins | sample A23E1SouthBayCA_FD_187728 | JGI IMG/M metagenome (GOLD analysis project Ga0207754, IMG submission 187728) | Aerobic enrichment media microbial communities from Eden Landing Ponds, California, USA - A23 E1 (SPAdes) | ecosystem: Environmental > Aquatic > Marine > Unclassified | place: Emeryville... | reverse complement strand
AGCTTCGACGTCGGACTCGTCGGCAAACCTTCTGTCGGCAAGTCCACCTTCTTCAACGCGGCGACGATGAACGACGTGCCCGAAGGGGCCTATCCCTTCACGACGATCGACCCCAGCGTCGGCGAGGCCTACGTTCGCGTCGAGTGTGCCGCCCCCGAGTTCGACCACACCTGCACGCCGAACCTCGGCTACTGCGAGGACGGCACCCGGTTCGTCCCCGTGCGTCTCGTCGACGTGGCCGGCCTCGTCCCCGGTGCCCACGAGGGGCGGGGACTGGGCAACCAGTTCCTCTCGGACCTCAACGAGGCCGACGTGTTGCTCCACGTCGTCGACTTCTCTGGGACCACCGACATCGAGGGCGAGCCCACCGAGGACCACGATCCTCGCGAGGACATCGACTTCCTCGAAGACGAACTGGACATGTGGTACCTCGACGTACTGGAGAAAGGCATCGAGCGCTATCGCTCGGGGTACCACGGCGAGGAGGCGGCCATCGAGGAGGACCTGGCGACCCAGATGGACGCGTTCCGGACCAACAAAGACGAGATCAAGCAGGTGATCCTCTCGCTGGATCTCGAACTGGACCCCGACACCTGGGACGACGCGGACCGCGAGGCGCTGGCCCGCGAGATCCGCAAGCGCACCAAGCCGATGGTGATCGCGGCCAACAAGATGGACACGCCCGCGGCCCAGGAGAACTTCGAGGAAATCACGGCAGATCCCGACTACGACCACCTGACGATCGTCCCGACCAGCGCCCACGCCGAGAAGGCGCTCAAGAACGGCGACGAACAGGGCGTTCTCGACTACCTGCCCGGCGACAGCGAGTTCGAGATCGTCGAGGACGTGCCCGGGGAGAAAGCGACCGCACTGGAGCAGATCAGCGAGTTCGTCGGCGAGTACGGGGGCACGGGCGTCCAGCAGGCCATCGAGACGGCGCTGTTCGACGAGCTGGGATCGATCGCGATCTTCCCCGGCGCGCGCAAGCCCCAGGAGGACGGCACCTTCCTGCAAGACTGCTTCGTGCTGGAAGACGGCGCGACCGCCGAGGACTTCGCGTACTTCCTGCACACCGACATCGGCGACGGCTTCTTGCACGCTCACGACGTTCGCAGCGGCCGCCAGATCGGTGCAGATACGGTGCTCGATCACCGAGACGTGGTCGAAATCACGACGACGAACTAGGTCGTCGCGCGGACGGCGAGAATGAGTGTTAGATTTCTTCGATCGTGACGGTTTCGTCCTCGACGGTGACGGTGTATCCCTCGTAGTCGAACGAGATCCGTACCGTGGTCTCTGTGTGTGTCACCATCGCATCGAGTGCCTCTGGATCCACGACGTGATACAGTGGCGTCAGGTCCGTCGCGGCGACCCCTTCCCGGTCTGCGACGGCACGAACGATGTCTTCGGTCGTGGCTGGTGGTTCACGTGCTGTACTGTGGTTCGGAACCTCTGATGTCATACTGAGCATAGCTGATCGGTGTCGTGCCCTTCCCATCGGCACGGGTAGTGCTGCCATTTTGGTGGATGGGATTGCTCGGAGTGAAACTATTGCCTATGCTGAATGGCTAGTGGCTCGCGGGCACGCTGTCGTGTTCGTCGTCTGGCACCTCGAACAGCTCCAGCAACAGCACTTCGAGCCCGCGATAGAGGTGCTGGCTGAACGTCGGCTGTGAGATGCCCAGTGCGGCCGCACAGTCGCTCGCGGAGCTTCGGCGCGGCCAGGCCAGATAGCCGCTCTGGACGGCCGCACGGACGGCGTCTCGCTGTTTCGTGGTCAGCGACGAGAGGTACCGTTCCGCTCCGACCGCTCCCGTCACGGCGACGAGGTCGGCGTCGTCACGGTGCCACTTTGACAGCAGCGTCGCCCCGGCGTGGTGTCGGACGACCGCGTCCACGACGGTGCTCGGGTCGGCGTCGTGGGGTACCTCGACGACGATCATCCCCGTCCCGGCGTCGGCGACAGTTCGCTTGACGACGGCGTGGACCGTCGCCAGCGTGCAGTGGATGCAGTCTCGGCTGTCGGCGACGACCTCCAGTAGACAGGTGTCCCCGTCCGATCGGACGATCCGGGTCGATCTGACGCCCGGAAACGACTGCGCGAAGCGTTTCGTCTCGGACGGCGTCGCTGCGACGGTGTAGTATCGTAACGCGTCGCCGTCGTCCCGGTGTATCACGTCCTCGTTGACGACGCGACAGTCGAGTTCGTCCGACATCGCGACGAGGAACTGCTCCGGATCGCGCAACTCGAACTTCAACTCGACCGTGGCCCGCTCCGTGTCCATACCCCAGCATCCACGGTCGGCTACTAATTCATAATTGTCGTACCTAGGCATTAACGGGGGTAAGGAGGGATTAACGAGCGATCTACTCGAACAGGTCGGTCGACAGATACCGCTCGCCGGTGTCTGGGAGGACGACGACGACGGTCTCGTCGGGGTGGTCGCGCGCGTACTCGACGGCGACGCCGAGGGCCGCACCGGCGGAGATGCCGACGAGGACGCCCTCCTCGCGGCCGAGTCGCCGGCTCCACTCGCGGGCGTCGTCCGACGTGATCGTCCGGACCTCGTCGAGCAGATCCCGTCCCAGCACGTCGGGGACGAAGCCGGGGCCGATCCCCTGAATGTCGTGGCTGTCCGGATCGTCGGCCGAGAGGAGCCGCGAGGCGTCGGGTTCGACGGCCACCGAGGTGACGGCGGTCTTGCCCCGATCCTCTTTGAGGTGTTCGGAGACGCCGGTGATCGTCCCGCCGGTGCCGACCCCGGCGACGACGGCGTCGACGCCGCCGTCGGTCGCGTTCCAGATCTCGGGACCGGTTGTCTCGCGGTGTGCGCTGGAGTTGGCCTCGTTCTCGAACTGGCGGGCCCGGACGGCGTCGTCGGCCTCGGCCAGCTCGTCGGCGCGTTCGATCGCGCCGCCCATGCCGTCCTCGGCAGGGGTCAGTTCGAGGTCGGCACCGAGGGCTCGCAACAGCCGACGACGCTCCTCGCTCATCGACGCCGGCATCGTCAGCACGCAGTCGTAGCCGTTGGCCGCACAGACCGCTGCCAGCCCGATCCCGGTGTTCCCGCTGGTCGCCTCGACGACGGTGCCGTCCGCCGACAGCGCACCGCACTCGCGTGCGGCCTCGACCATCGCCAGCGCGATGCGGTCTTTGACCGAGTAGGGGTTCGACGATTCGAGCTTGCCGTACAGGTTCGACGCAAACGAGTCGAGCCACAACAGCGGCGTCTCACCGACGAGATCGGTGACGCGCTCCGCCGCGGCTACTCGTTCGACGGTGTCTCCAGCAGCGGTCATGCACCCGCAGTTGGACGGCGGCGACGCTGAGTGGTTTCCCTCCGTACTGTGGTGGTTGAAGCCGCGTCGCGTGTGTCGGTTAACTCGGTTCCGAGTCCGGCCACATTTATATCCAATGAACGATTATGAAGAACTGATGCCACAGATCACGGTCTCAGACCAGCTGTACCGCAAGCTCGAAGAAGCCACGGAGGACCGGGACACAGAGGACGCGATGTGGGAGATGGTGTATCGCTTCGATCGCGGAAACAACCCCTCCGAGTGAGACTGTCGGCAGTCACTGTTTCGAGCTCTCCACGACTCCAGAGCGCGAGACCCTTCTGGACGCACAGCAGACACGCGAGACGACTGGTCGTCTCTGCCCTCGATTGACCCTACACGCCGGGTGCGTCGAGGACCGCGGGTGAGTCGTTGCTGGGATCGTTGACCGCCGTCGAGACCGGACGAGCCGCGAGTTCGCCGTCGTAGGGCTCCAGCAGGGCGCGGCGCTCGTCGGCGTCGCCGTGGAGCCAGATCGTCTCTTCGCCCGGATCGAGGATCACGGACATCCGGTGGTGTAGCTCGCGGACGAACTCGTTTGGCTCGGTCGTCAAGATTGTGAACGTCTCGACGGCCGTCGTCTCGCCGTGCTCGCCGTCCGTCTGGGTCCCGAACTCACCGAGTCCGGCCTGTCGCTGTGGCGGCCGCCACCGTTCCCACAGCCCCGCCATCGCGAAGGGGCGCTGGTCGTCTCTGGTGACCCGATACGGCTGCTTCTCGGCTCCCTCCTCTCGCCACTCGTAGAAGCCGTCCGCGGGCACCAGACACCGGCGTCGCTCGTAGGCCTCGACGAAGCTTCGCTTCTCGGTGACCGTCTCGGCGCGGGCGTTGATGAACTCGAACTCGCTCCGGTCGTCGGCCCACGACGGGATCAGCCCCCACTCCATCCGCTGGATCGTCTCGGGCTCGTCGGCGGTGATCACCGGGAGGGACTGACGGGGCGCGGCGTTGTACCGCGGCTCGTACGCTTGGGCGAAGGTCGCGCCGAAGCGCTCTTCGATGTCCTCGCGTGGCGCGAACAGACTGTAGCGACCGCACATACCGAGACGTGGGGCCGCCCGCGTCTAATACTGTCGGCTGCCCTCCACACGTCACCACTCCGGGGTCGCGAATCGCTGCACGACACTCTGGCCGGCCGTATCGCCCACGCCGTGCTGGTCGCGCGTCGCCGACCGATCACTCCGCGTCCAGCGCCGCGGCGATCGCCTCCAGCTCTGCCTTCCGGAAGGCCCGGTCGGTTCGCTCGACGGTCTCCGTCACGCCGATCTCGCGGCGGATGCCGCCGCGCATCTCTCCTTTCGGTGGGAGCCGGTCCGTGTCGATCTCGTAGCCCACTGCCTCACAGATCGCGGCCAGGGCCTCCTTCGTGAAGGCCGTGGATTCGACGCGCTCGTAGCGGTCGACGGCGACCCGAATCTCGTTGCGTAGCTCGTCGACGGTCGGTGCCATAGCTCCCACCGGGTGTGGCTCCGGCCTATCCGTTTCGGTTCGCACGCGACCGGGCGCGATCTGTGACGAGACGGCCGGGGGCAGCACCCGGTAACGGGCGCGATTTTAAGCCCGATCGGGCCGTACGTGGCGGTAGATGACGGGCGACCCCTCGTTTACGATTCCGGCGCGGCCGCGGCGGCGCTACCCCTCCAGCGGCGGGGTCGAGTACGAGGGCCAGACGATGTTTCGGCTCGAACCGGCGACCGAGCTGACACAGACGGCACTCGGCCGGCTGGTCGAGCGTGTCCTCACGGACGGCCCCTACCGTTCGGGGGCGTTCGTCGAACTCCCGATGCCGCTGTGGCTGGTCCGGGACGAGGGCAGCGCCGACGTGTTCCGCGTCTCGATCCGGGACGGCTGTGTCCGTCTCCACGTCCTGCCAGCGACGGGATCGGAGGGGCTGCGACGCTTCTACGACCGACTACTCGCGGCCGGCGACTGCGCGTGGGCCGTCGACTGTCGGTCCGACATCGCAGACGCTCCCGGTCACGAGGGCGGGTAACACAACTGTCTTGGCGACCAGGGCCGTCGGTCCGTGCATGACTGTCTCTCGCGAGGTGGAACTGGAGGGCCACATCATCGACTCCGGGATGATGCAGACGTGCTTTGGCATCATCATGGATCTGGGCGGCTCGTTCACCGTCGAGACGTTCGACATCGGCCGCCACGAGACCGACGAGTCCTACGCTCGCCTGCTGGTCGAGGCCGACGACGAGGCGACGCTGCAGTCGATCGTCCACGAGCTCCACCAGAACGGCGCGAACCCGGCAGATCCGAAAGACGTGACGCTGGAGCCCGCGCCCGCCGACCAGGTGGTGCCCCACGGCTTCTACTCGACGACGAACCACCCGACGTTCGTCCGCTACGACGACGAGTGGCTCACCGTCGAGAACGTCGAGATGGACTGTGCCGTCGTCGTCGACACCGACGAGCCACGGGCCTACACGAAGGTGCTCAACGCCGTCGAGGCCGGCGACCAGATCGTCACCGGTGAGACCGGAATCAGGATCGCCCCGCCGGAGCGTCCGCGAGGCCAGCAAGGAGCCTTCGGGTTCATGCAGGGCGGCGTCTCCTCGGAACGGCCCTCCGAGTCGACGATCCGCCAGATCGCCGAGGCCATCGAGGAGACCCGATCGAACGGCGGGCAGGTCCTCGCCGTCTGTGGCCCGGCGTTGATCCACTCGGGCGCACGCGAGGACCTCGCCCGCCTCGTCCGCGAGGGGTACGTCGACATGCTCTCTGCGGGCAACGGCTTCGCCGTCCACGACATCGAGCGCGACCTCTATGGCACCTCGCTCGGACTGGACACCGAGAGCCTCGATCACGCCCGCAAGGGCCACAAACACCACATCTACACCATCTCGGAGATCATCCGCGAAGGCGGCATCGAGGCCGCCGTCGAGTCTGGGACGATCGATTCGGGCGTGATGTACGAGTGTGTCACCAACGACCGGCCCTTCGTGCTGGCCGGCTCGATCCGCGACGACGGCCCGCTGCCGGACACGATCACCGACGCCGTCGAGGCCCAGAACGCCATCCGCGAGCAGGCCCACGAGGCCGACATGGTGCTGATGCTCTCGACGCTGCTACACTCCGTCGCCGTCGGGAACTGCCTGCCCTCGACGACGCGGGTCGTCTGTGTCGACATCAACCCCGCGACCGTCACGCAACTCCTGGACCGCGGGTCGGCGCAGGCGGTCGGGATGGTCACCGACATCGGCACCTTCGTGCCGCTCCTGGCCGAGCAGTTGGTCGGCGAAGAGTAGGGTCCGCGCGCACAGCGTTGCAGGTCGTCGCAGTCCTCGGCCCACCACCGCGAGATGGAGCGGTCGTTTGACTCTGGACACTCTCGGTTGGCCCCCTCGGAGTCACTCACCGTGCGACAATTACGGGGACAGGTGAGTTGCGGAACACCTTCTGGGCGACGTTCCCGATGACCAGTCGGTCAACCATCGAGCCGCCGTGACTTCCGATTACGACCGCATCGAAATCGCTGGCCTTGTTTAGAATCGCCCGTGCCGGATGCCCCAGTTGCACCTCGGTAGTAACCTCGACATCGTACTCAGCGGCGAAATCCCGGGCGTCATCGAATACCTCCTGTGCGCGCTCCTGGGCAGCCGCTTCGATATCCTCCTCAAGAGCGAGTGCGGTGGCTTTCCCTCCCATCGCTGACGGTTCTCCCACGACATGCAAGACGGTAATTTCTGCGTTCGGGTGGTTCTCGAGCGCATACTCAAGGGCTCGATGCGCCATCTCCGAATCGTCCATCGGGACCAGGACTCGTGAGAGCATGTGATGGCTACGATCAGGAAGTGAATAAAACGGCGGGTCGTTCGTTTCGAATCAGAGAATCCGACCGGGGACGATCTGCGGAACGCAGCGACCGGTTTCGTCGTCGGCCTTCTTCGCTCACACCTGGTGAGCAGACGATCCGTCGTCGCCGTGGAGGCCGTCGACGACCCGTTCGAGCGACTCTCTCGCGGTCGAAAAGTCCGTCTCGGTCTCGAAGTGCAGTGTTTTCGGACGGGTTGGGCCAATCGCAGACGCGATGGCACCCACCGACCGAGCGATCATATCGACGAGCCAACTGGACTCGTGTAACTCCCAGCGCAGGTGGATCGTTCGTGTCTCGGGAGCGGCCGTAACGTCGGCTAACTTACCCAGCCCATAGCAGCTGGCTGTCGAGAGCCCAGTCCGCTCGCGTTCGATGCACAGTGACGTTCCGACGCTAAAGGAGACGCCCTGGTACGTCCACTCCGCGAGCGGTGTTTCCGGCAGGAGAACCGCTGGTTTGTCCGAGATCGTCTCTGAAACACTCGTCCCGATACCGGACGCGACGGCATCGGAAACAGTGAATTGCGCGTGCTCTGGGACGTACTGCAGACAACGTTCGCCGTCGACTGTCAGACACACTTCGCGGACGCCAGTCGCACTAGCCCTCGTGAGGTTGAGCAACGGCTGTGTGACTTCGGTCGCGTGCTGGAGGTCTGCCGAGCGGTAGACCGTGGCTCCGTTGTCCGACGAGCTGTCGAACTCCGAGCGAAGGCGGTCGACGACCCCTGGAGCGTCCCGACAAATGGTCTCGTCTTCGACGCGAAACCGCGCCTCGGTCGCGTGCGTCGTGGCAGCTTCGAACGCAGTCGCGATAGTACTCTCGTAGGCGGGCGTTCCGCGCAGTGCCCACCGAACGAGCAAACTATGCGTGGGACGATACGCTGCCATCAGCGGATTCTCCGTGCGAACTGCGGTCGGACTCGCCGATCAGACGCCCTCGACGCCCGAGCGGTACTCCTTGACGTGCTCGTGGGCCTCGGCGATCGCGTCCGTCGCGTCGCCCTCGGTGCTGTCTTCGAGGTCGTGCAGCGCGTTCTGGATGCGGGCCAGTCGGCCGTGGTCCGGCCCTTCGTCGGCCGTCGAGAGTCGGTCGAGCTGGTCGGCCAGCTCCGACAGGCGTTGGCCGTCGTCGTCACTGTCCGCGGACTGTGCTGCCGAGGCGAGGCGATCGCTCGCCGTCGCGAGTGCGTCGCGCGTCATATTTGTCGGTACAGAGATGTCCCAAATAACCCTTCGGGTATCGTCGCCGACCGACTCCGAAGCGGTTTTTCGCGCCGGTCCCGCAGGGTCGGCTATGCCAGCGACCCACCACGTCGGTATCACCGTCGCCGATCTGGACCGCGCCGTCGAGTTCTACAGCGACACCTTCGACTTCGAGGTGTCGAGCCGATTTTCGGTCTCGGGCGCGGCGTTCGAGACGGGCGTCGATGTCCCCGACGCGGCCGCGCAGTTCGCCCACCTCGACGCCGGTGACTGCCGGCTGGAACTGGTCACCTACGAGCCCACGGGCGAGGACGCGGCCGCCGAGGCAGTCAACGACACCGGCGCGAAACACGTCGGGTTCGAGGTCGACGACATCGAAGCGTTCTACGCCGACCTCGACGACGGCGTCGAGACGATCAGCGAGCCCCAGACCACGGCGAGTGGGACGACCATCCTCTTCGTCGAGGACCCCGAGGGGAACCTGATCGAACTACTCGAACCCTCTAGTAACAATTGAAACGATTTACACCTGATCGCACTGCTGTCGTGCGATCAGGTGTGCATTGACTTTCAATGGCTCCTCTAGTCGCTGTCGCGGCGAGTCACTTCCGAAAATCTCGCTTCGTTCGTCCGTCGGCGTTCGTAGAATCAGAAATTCTACTCATACTACCGGCTGTACATCTGTGAACGATTTCGCCACCCGGGGTGGCGAAGCTCTTCACGAAGTGACAGCCGGCAGTATCAGTCCCACTTCGCGCCGGGGTTCGTCACCGCACCGTTGGCCGCCGATCCGAAGTCAGAGTGGTACTTCGCCAGCACGCCGCTGTCGTAGTTGGGTTCGGGGTCGTGGTCTTCGAGGCGGGCCTCGATCTCCTCGTCGGTCAGGTCGACCGAGAGTTCGGTGTTGTCGATGTCGATGGTGACGGTGTCGCCGTCCTCCAGTGCGGCGATGGGGCCGCCGACGAACGCCTCGGGAGCGACGTGGCCGATCGAGAAGCCACGGGTCGCACCCGAGAAGCGGCCGTCGGTAAAGAGCGCCACGTCCTCGGCGTGGCCCTGGCCGGCGACGGCGCTCGTGACGCCAAGCATCTCGCGCATGCCGGGGCCGCCCTGTGGCCCCTCGTTGCGGATGCAGATCACGTCGCCGGACTCGACGTGGCCCTCCTGGACGTACTTCATCGCTCCCTCTTCGGCCTCGAAGACCCGGACCGGGCCCTCGTGGGTGAGGTGGTCCTCGCCGGTGATCTTGATGACAGCGCCGTCGGGCGCGAGATTGCCCGAGAGGATACGGATCGCACCGCGCTCGTGGATCGGATCGTCGACGGTTTCGAGGAAGTCGACGTCGAGGTCCGCGATCGCGGGCGGGTCGATCTGCGCCAGCTCCTCGCCGATCGTGTTGCCGGTGACCGTCTGTGCGTCGCCGTGGAGCAGGCCGGCGTCGAGCAGTTCGCCGAGGACCACGGGGACGCCCCCGACCTCGTGGAGGTCGTTCATCACGCGCTCGCCGCCGGGCTGGAGGTCGGCGATCTTGGGCGTGCGGGCGCTGATCTCGTTGAACGTCTCGATGTCCAGGTCGATGCCCGCTTCGGCAGCGAGCGCGAGCACGTGGAGCACGGCGTTGGTCGAGCCGCCGACGGCGACCTGGAGGGCGATGGCGTTCTCGAAGGACTCGCGGGTGAGGAACTCGGAGGGACGGCGACGCTCCTGGACGGCCTCGACGGCGAGTTCGCCGGCCCGACGGGCCTCCTCGTAGCGAGACTCGTGTTCGGCCGGCGGCGAGGCCGAGCCAAGCGGCGCGAACCCGAGCGTCTCGGAGATCGACGCCATCGTGTTGGCGGTGAACATCCCGCCACAGGAGCCAGCGCCGGGGCAGGCCTGCCGTTCCATCTCGTCGAGTTCGTCCTCGCTCATGTCGCCGTCGGCGACGGCACCGACGCCCTCGAAGACGTTCTGGATGGTGATCTCGCGGCCGTCGTGTTCGCCGGGCATGATCGAGCCGCCATAGAGGAAGACGCTGGGCAGGTCCGTCCGGATCGAGGCCATCATCATGCCGGGCATGTTCTTGTCACAGCCCCCGATGGTGACCAGACCGTCCATGCGCTCGCCGAAGGAGACGAGTTCGACGGAGTCGGCGATCACTTCCCGGGAGATCAGCGACGCCTTCATCCCCTCGGTCCCCATCGAGATGGCGTCCGAGATCGTGATCGTGCCGAACTCGATGGGCATCCCCTCGGTCTCGTCGATGCCCTCGTAGGCGGCCTCGGCAACGTCGTCCAGGTGGACGTTACAGGGCGTGATATCGGCCGCCGGGTTGGCGACGCCGATCATCGGCGAGGACAGGTCTTCGTCGTCGTACCCCATCGCGCGGAACATCGCGCGGTGCGGGGCTCGTTCGGTCCCCTCCGTGACCTCCGAACTCCGCAGGTCCGGGTCCTTCCTCTCGTCGTCTGCGTCGGGCGTTCGCTCCTGCTTGCTCATGCTCCCGAGTCGTCGTCGGGGGACCTTAAGCGCACGGACTACCGTGTTCGTTCTTCTCACGCGCTTGCACTCGCTCCGGAGCCCCACCTTCATTTCGGGGGAGCCAAAAGAGGTGGTATGGTGACGGTGACGACGGCGGCGCGACTCCACTTTGGCTTCCAGAACCTCGCGCTGGCCAACGAACGGTTGTACGGCGGGGTGGGGGTCGCACTCGACGCGCCCCAGCTCGTCCTCGACGCCCAGCCCGCAGACGAGATCGACTGCGACGACGGCGAGGCCGAATCGTACGTCCGGCGAGCGGTCGCGACGCTTGGCGTCGAAGGGGCTCGCGTCTCGGTCCGCGAGCGGTTGCCACGCCACGTCGGCTTCGGCAGCGGGACACAGCTCGCGCTGGCGGCAGCCGTCGCCGTCGCGCGGGCCTACGACCGCGAGGTCGAACCGCGAACGCTCGCGCCGGAGCTCGGCCGCGGCGGTCGCAGCGGCGTCGGCGTCGCGGCCTTCGAGTCCGGCGGCTTCGTCGTCGACGGCGGCCACCCGACGGAGCGGTTTACCTCCGAGCCGCCCGCCAACGGCGACTGGACGGTCCCGCCGGTGATCGCGCGCCACGAGCTCCCCGACGACTGGCGGTTCGTGCTGGTCGTGCCCGACGCGGAACCGGGTGCCAGCGGGGCCGAGGAGGACCGCCACATGCGCCAGGCCGTCGAGCGGGCCGATCCCGGCATCGCCGACGACGTGGCCGCGACGCTGACCCGGACGCTCCTGCCGGCCGCCGCGGAGGGTGACCACCGGCGGTTCGGGACCGCCGCAGCCCGGGTCGGACGGCTCAACGGAGCCTGGTACGCCGACGAACAGGGCGGGGTCTACCGCCCGCCGGCCGGCCGGATCGTCGAGCGACTGGCCCAGCAGCCGACCATCGCCGGTGCCGGCCAGTCCTCGTGGGGACCGGCGGTGTGGGGGCTGACGACGCGTGGCGATGTGGAGACAGCCAGGACGGGCGTCGAGATGGCCCTGAGCGACCTCTCGGTCGACGCCGACGTACTGGTCGCCAGCCCACGCAACGAGGGCGCGACGGTCGAGGACGGGCCGACGCTGGGCTGACGCCCTCGGATAATCGTTCGCGATAACTGCGGCCGAAGCGTTAAGCGACGCCACGGGTCACTGGGCGGTATGGACCGCATCCCGTTCGGCGTTCGCCAGCTCGACACCACCATCAAGGGGGGTGCTCCGAGGGGCAGCGTCGTCCTGGTCTCGGGCGAGTCCGGTGCCGGATCGCGAGAGTTCATGTACACGAGCGCGCTCATCAACGGGCTCGCGGCCGGCGACAGCGACGAGCTGTACGACCTCTACTACGGGTCGCCCACGGCCGACGCCGTCGATCCCGACGCCGTCCACTACATCTCGTTTACCGCCTCGAAGGAGGATCTGGTCGACGAGATGCGCCTGGCGATGGACGACGAGATCGTCGACAACGGTTCCGATGCCATCCAGTTCCACGAGCTGACAGAGCGGTACTTCCACGTCAGTCCGGTGCCCCGCGACTGGTACGCCGACGCCACCGAGAGCATCACCGATCTGCGCAAGCGCCACGAGCGCCAGGGGCTGTTGGAGGCGCTGGGGAGCAAGCTCAGCGAGATCGCGCCGAACAACCTCGTCGTCATCGACTCGCTGTCCGACCTCGTCGGGGCGATCGGCGACGACATGGAGTGGTCGGACATCAGCTACCTCGTCCAGGGGCTCACCAAGGCCGCGAACCACTGGAACGGACTCATTCTGGTCCACCTGAATCACGAGACGGTGTCCTCGACGCGGTACGCCCAGCTGACCGACGCGACGACCGGTGCGATGCGCTTCGAGTGGGAGTCCGGCGGCTCGACGCGGGCCCGGACCCTCGTCGTCTCGCAGTTCCGGGGCGTCCTCTCCCAGATCGAAGACGAGAACATCGTCCGTTTCGAGACCGAGATCGGCGACAGCGGCTTCGACATCAGTGACGTGCGCAAGATCCGGTAGCGACGGCGGCGAGTGGGCGTCGTATCCGCCTATCAGCGCCTGAAATCGGCGGCAAACGCTTAACTGTCTGGTTCCGAAACCGATCCACAATGGCGAGTGAGTCGCGTGAAGAGCAATCCGTCTCGGTCGATCTCTCCGACGAGCTCGACGAGTGGCTCGACCAGCAAGCCGAGCGCACCGACACGGACCGCTCGGCGATCGTCAGACAGCTCCTGGAGACATATCACGCGACAGAGACGCTCGACGAGACGGCCATCGAGGAGATTCAGGCCACCGTCGAGGAGACCGTCACCGCCGAGGCGACGAAGGCGACGCGGGCGATGGTCGCCGACCGACTGGAGTCCGAGCTTCCGGCCCAGATCGAGGCGGAACTCGACGAGCGCGTCGAGCGAGTGGTCGAGTCGACCCTCGACGATCGACTGGCAGCGGCCGTCGAGCGAGCAGTTGGGGACGAACTGCCCAGCATCGCCGACTCCGTCGAGAGCCGGCTCGACGAACAGCGCTCGACGACGATCGACGAGGTCGGGGCACGGATCCAGCAACTCGACGCGGAGTTTCAGGAGAAACTCGACGACGTCCGCCAGCGGGTCGTCCAGGTGAAAAAAGAGACCGACGCCAAGGCACCGGCCGAGCACACCCACGAGGCCTTCGACCGGTTCGAGGAACTCGACGGCGAGATCGAGGCACTGGGGACTAATCTGGGGGCCGTTCGGGACGACCTCGACGACCTCGACGGGCGCGTCGACGACACCGACGAGCGCCTCGACGACGTGGTCGAACGTCTCGACGACGCCGAAGACAAACTCAATCGGGTGGCGTGGGTCGTCAGTGACCTGCGAGACGAGACCCAGGGCAAAGACAGCTACGAGCGGGCCGTCGCCCGGATCAAACGCGCCGCCGCACAGGAGGGGCTCACGACGGCACGCTGTGAGAACTGCAGCGAGTCGGTCGAGATCGCACTGCTGACCGACCCGGAGTGTCCCCACTGTCACGCTGCGGTCTCGGACGTGCGCCCCGAGGGCGGGATCTTCAGGACGAAAGCGCGGCTCGTGACGGCGTCGGAGCTGGAGGCCGGTGAGGAGACGTGAGCGACGACGATCCCTTCGAACGGCTCGGCGACGTCGAGCGGGAGGGCGATCCCTTCGAGCGCCTGGACGACGAGGCCACGACCGGCGAGTCCGACGACTCCGGCGACGAGTCCGACGATTCCGCTGGCTCGCGCGAGGGCGATGACGAATCCACGCCGGCAGACGATCCCTTCGCCGCGTTCGACCGCGGCGACGCGGCGACGGCCGACCGGGAGGACCCGACGGTCGATCCGTTCGCGGACGTGCCCGACCGCGACGGCGACCCCTTCGGCGACGGCGAGAGCGCCTTCGAGCAGGTCGACGTGGGCGAGATCGACGCCGACGCCGTCTGGGAGTCGATCGACGACGATGAAGCGCCCGAGGTGCCCGAAGCGAGCCGGTACGCTGAGGTGTCGAAACACGCCTACTGCGAGCAGTGTCCGTTCTTCTCCGAACCGCCGGAGGCCCACTGTACCCACGAGACCGCCGAGATCATCGAGTACCTCGACATGGACCGGGTCCGGCTGCTCGACTGTCCGGTCGTCGCCGAGCGTGAAGACCTGGAGTGACGCTGCGAGTCGCCGCAGCGAGTCGCCGGTGCCGACGTGGCTCACAGACGGGCGGCCGACGGCCTGTCTACGCGGTCTCGGTGACCAGCTCGACGGCCAGCTGTGCGGCCGACTCGGCGGTCTCGCCGAGCACGTACGTGATCGGCTCGATCCCGAACGCCCCCTCGTGGTAGACGACCCGTGGCACGTCGCCCTCTCGCTCGAACTGTTCGCGGAGCCGCTCGGCCCGGTCGTCGTAGTCGGCGTCGAACTGTAACGGCTCGATGCCGCGTTCGCGAGCGGCCGAAAGCAGCGCGTCGTCGGTCGCGAGGTTGAGTGCCCCACCGATCGACGGATCGACGGCCCGAGCCGCGAGGATCACCGTCGAGACGTTGCTGGAGGCCCCGAACTCCGGTTCGGCGGGCACCTCGACCCGGCCCCGCATCGCGTGGATGCGGCCCGGAATCGCCGCCACGTCGGTCGCGTCGCCGGCGTCGGGCAGGGCAGTCCCGACGTTCGTGCCGACGTTGGGGACCGCCGCCGCCATCCCGTCGGCCGTCGACAGGAGCCGGGCGGCTCGACGGACGGTCGCCAGCGTCTCGCGTTCGGTCGCCAGTGCGGGATCGTCGCCGCGGACACAGAGGTCACAGCCCAGTCCCCGCAGGGCCGGCATCGCGTCCTCGTGGAGCGTACAGATCGGCCCGCGATCCTCGAACGCGGCGATCAGGTCCAGCAACTCGGCCAGCGCGTCGTAGCCGTCCATCGATCCACTCGCCAGCCCGGCGGCGATCTCCTCGACGGTCGCCTGTGTCCGGGGATCGCCCGCGACTGGTCCCGTTCGGTCGAGGTCGCCGTCCAGATACGCGCTCACCGCGGCCTGGGTCACCCCGAGGTGGTCGGCGACGGCCTGCTGTGTCAATCCCTCGTCGGCGAGTTCGCGTGCGAGCATCGCGCGGACCTGTGGGAGGACCTCCTCGACGACGATCTCGCTCGGCAAGACCAGCGACATGGCGGCCGTTCGGACAGGGTCGATAAAAGTCGTCCGGGCCGTCGCGTGCGGTTCGTCCAAGAGCGTGTGGCGAGTTGACAGCCCCAATCAGCGCCGGGTAGACGTTCACGATATCTCACACGCTTCTGGCGACCTCGCCGGAAAACACCTGCAGGCGGGCTGGCGTGCTACCACTCGGTGGTACAACGTAGTTCAGCACTCTTTTATGTCCGACCGTGAAGGTGTGGGCAATGAGTGGCGAAACGACTGCGGAAACGAGATTCGGGCGTGGGACAGTCCGTTCGTACATCGACGAGATGGGTCCGGCCTGGGTCGCCGGTGCGATCGCCGCCGGCCCGGCGACGATGGGGAGCCTGCTGTCGGCGGGGGCCGGCTTCGGCTACACGCTGCTGTGGGTCGTGATCGTCTCTGCGGGGGCGGGCGCGCTCTCGCAGTTCCTGGCGATGCGACTGGGCCTGCTGACCGAGCGTGGCATCGTCGCCGTCGTCGAGGACGCGCTCGGTGAGAGCTGGGCGTGGCTGCTCGTGGCCGACGCGGTGCTTGCCTCCGGTGTCGCACAGCTGGTCATCATGAAGACCGTCGCCGGGGTTTCGGCGACGATGACCGGGATCGACGCCGGCATCTGGGGCGTGGTCTGGGGGCTCGTCCTCGCCGTCGGACTGGCGGGGCGGGGGTATCGCTTCCTCGAACTCGGGGCGAAGGTGCTGGTGTCGCTGGTGGTTCTGGCCTTCGTCGCCTCGCTGTTCGTCGTCCCGATCGACGCCGGTGCGGCCGCGGCCGGACTCGTTCCGTCTCTGCCCGCCGGAAGCGCGGTGATGGCGGCCGGCATCGTCGGCGGGGCCGTCCACATCACACTCGTCACGATGCACTCCTACACGATGCGGGCCCGCGGGTGGACCGAGCGAGACAGCGACCTGGCGACGTTCGACATCGGCGCGTCGATGCTGCTCGTCTTCGGGCTGTACAGCCTGGCGATCTTCCTGGTCGCCGCGAGCGTCCTCACGTCGACGGATCTGACGACGATCGGCGCGGCACAGGCGCTCGGTCCGATCGCGGGGGACAGCGCCCAGTGGCTCTTCCTCGTCGGCCTGGCCGGCGCGGCCGTCTCGACGCTCGGCGCGAACACGATCGTCCCGCCCTTCTTGATCGCCGACAAGTTCGACTGGGACACCGACGTGAGCGACGCTCGCTACCGGGCGCTGCTGGTCGGCGTCGCGCTGCTGTCGATCCCCGGCGCGTTCATCCCCGGCAACGTGCTCGGACAGCTGGTGTTGATCCTGGCGGTCGGCACGCTCGGGACGCCCTTCGCGATCGCGATCGTCCTCTACCTGCTCAACACCGACACGGTCTCGCGGCAGAACTCGACGGCGACCAACCTCGGCGGCGTCGCGCTGCTTGCCGTCACCGGCGTGCTCGCGGCGAACTTCGTCCGCGAACAGGTGGCTGCCGGCGTCGGCCCGCTCTCCGGGTTCGTCGTGGCCTTCGGCGCGGCGATCGCGCTGGCGACGCTCGTCCTCGGGGGCAAGTACGTCCGCGAGGAACTGCTGGCCTGATGGCAGTCGAGACCGGGCGGACCCTGATCGTCGGACCCGCCAACGTCGGCAAGACGACGGCGACCGGGGAGCTGCTGGAGCAGTGGCTCACAGAGCACGGCACCGACGGCGTCGTCGCACTCGATTTCGCCCCCGAGGTCGAACGCGACGGCCGGATTCTGGGCGGTCGCCTCGACCGCGTGACGGCGCTTCCGGCGGCGCTCGACTACCGCCCTCTCGACGCACACGCACCGCGCTCGGAGGGGGCCGACGACGAGGCGGCGCTGGCGCTGGCCCGGGACAACGCCGACCGCGCCAGAGCGCTGCTCGCGGACGCTCCCGCCGATCCGACGGCGGTGTTCGTCAACGACGCCACCATCCCGTTCCAGGCCGACGGCGACATCGGACCGCTGTGTGAGTACTGCGAGACGGCCCAGCTGGTCGTCGCCAACGCCTTCGAGAGCGACGAACTCGGCACCGACGATCCCGTGTCGAGACGCGAACGGACCGCACTGGCGGCACTGCGCGAGTGGGCCGATCGGATCGTGACACTGGACGAACCACGCGGGTGAGAGCCCATCGGGACGGCGCTCTCCCGTCCAGCTGCGCCCGGTCAGTCCTCTTCGCCGGGCGTTTCGAGGACGAACTCCCACTCGTCGCCGATGTTCGGGTAGTGGGCTGCGAACTCGACGACCTTTTCGCGCCCCTCGCCGACGAACACCGTCTTCTCGTCGAACGTCGTCCGTTCCGCTGCTCTCGACTGGAGGCGCACGGTGATCTCTCCCGGAGACCCGTCGTTCCGTATCCGGACAGTTCGGGTCGCGATGTCGGCCGTGAAGTAGTAGCCGTCGGCGTCGCTGGGTGGCTCGCCGGTCACTTCGACCGTCCGGCGTTCGTCGGCGTCGAAGAACACGGTCTTCTGTCGGTGCTCGCGGAAGCCGGCGGCGATACGCCCGAGTCGCGAGTCGGGGATCTCGTCTTCGTCCGCCGACGTTCCCTCCGGGAGCCACCACATCGTCACCCGGACGTCCCCCGCGACGCCGGTGTTCTGTAGCGTGAGCTCGAAGGTGTCGGCACCAGACGCGTCCGGGACGTGGTCAGACGAGACGATGCGGGGCTCGGTGTGGTCGACGGCGACGATCTCCATCGACGCGTCCCTCTCATCGGGGACCGTCCCGAGGTCGTCCATGTCGATCCCCTCGACGGGCGTCTCGGTCGCCGTCTCCGTCTGTGCGGCTTCTGCGGCGTCGTCGCCCACCTTCGCACCCGTCTTTGCCAGCTTCGAACAGCCAGCCAAGGCGGAGAGACCGAGCGTCGCGACGAGCGACCGTCTGGTTACCATGTGCGCTCCTCATTTTCGATCGCAAAAAGCACCGGGGTCACGGCACCGAATACGAGTCTATATCCGTTCGAAGCGAGAACTGAGGCGGTACAATGCAGTTCTGCGACGACTGCGGTTCGATGATGCACGCGGACGGCGACGAGATGGTCTGCAAGTCCTGTGGCAGTCGCGTCCAGAAGGACGCCGAGCGGGCCGCCGAGTTCGTGAGCACCGCGGCACAGAGCGACGACGACGTGATCGAGACCGAGGAGGGCGCGAACTTCGAGGGCAAGCCGACTGCCGAGGACGTGACCTGCGCGGACTGTGGCCACGGCAAGGCGTGGTACACGATCAAACAGACCGGCTCGGCCGACGAGCCGCCGACGCGCTTTTTCAAGTGCCAGGATTGTGGGAACCGCTGGCGTGAGTACAACTGATCTGTCGGCTGTCACTGTTTCCCGGTGCTCCCGACGCGACGGATCGCGGCGACACACCACCAGACGACCCCTACGGACGGCAGTTATTAGTTCCTGATATTGGGACCGCGGCTATTTATCCGCAAGCGGACTAGCACCGAACGACCGAATGTCAGCACTACTGGGGTTCTCGATGCAGGCTGTCTACGGCGTTTTCTTCCTGGTTGCTGCACTCGCCTGTCTCGGGAGTATCGCCAGAGCCCGGACCGTCGACGATCGAGACACCCGGCACGGACTGATCGGACTGTTGCTCACCTCGGGACTGTGGGCGCTGACGTATCTGGGCATCATCTACAGTCCCACGACGACGCTCAAGGAGGCGTGGTACACCGTCGGGCTCGTCGTCGGCTTCGGGACGGTCTTCGCGTGGCTGTACTTCTGCTCGGCCTACACCGACCGGACCTACCACGAGACCCGCTCGACGCAACTCGCCGGGCTCGGGCTGTACGCCTCCGTCGTGGGGATCAAACTCACCAATCCCCTCCACGAACGGTACTTCACGGCTCGAATCGTGCAGGAGCCGTTCACGCACCTCGCGATCCAGCACGGAACGGTCCACTGGCTGGCGACCGGGCTGGCGTACGTCCTCGCGGCCGTCGGCCTGTTCATGCTGTTCGAGGCCTTCGCCAACGCGGGGTACGACACGCGGTCGCTGGGCGGGCTGACCGCGCTGACGGCGCTGCCGATCGCGCTGGATCTGGTGGCCTTCGAGTCGACGGCGCTGATCGACATCATCTACGCGCCGCTGGGTGTCGCGGCCTTCGCCGTCGGCGTGCTGTTCGTCGCTCGCGACCGGTTCCTCGCGGTCCAGCTGACCGGCAACATCCCCGAGCCGGTCGTCTTCCTCGACGAGGACGACCGGATCAGGGAGTACAACGACGCCGCGGCCCGGCTCTTCCCGACGCTGTCGGGGACGCGCGGCCAGTCGGTCACGGCGGCGCTCCCGATGGACCAGGACCTCTCGGGCCAGGAGATCGTCGCCGTCGAGGGCGAGGAGACGCGGTACTTTCTGGTCAACGCGAGTCCGCTGACCAGCGTCCAGTCGAACATCTGCCGGATGCTCGTGTTCGTCGACGTGACCAGACTGGAGCGCCAGCGCCAGGAACTCGAACGCCACAACGAACAGCTGGAGGACTTCTCTGCGGGCATCAGACACGAACTGCTCAACTCGCTGCAGGTCGTCGGCGGCCAGGTCTCGGCGGCGGGTACGGCACTGGAAGCGGGCAACGTCGGGCAGGCTCGCGAGACGCTGTCGACGGTCTCGCGGCGCGCCCGCGAGATGGAGACCGTCGTCGACGGACTGTCGACGCTGGCTCGCCACGGCCAGACTGTCGACGAACTGGAACCGATCCGTCTGGACGACGTCGTCGCCGACGCTCGCGACGCGGCCCGTCCGGACGGGGTCGCTGTCGACGTTCCGCCAGCGACGACCATCGAGGCCGATCGCACGCGGCTCCACGAACTGTTCGTCAGCATCTTCCAGTTCCTCTCGCACAACGGCGGCACGGACGCACGCGTCGCGATCCGACCGGACGGGTTCGTCGTCGAGACCGACTGGGTCCCACCAGAGGAACTGGCCGACGACGAGCTGTTCGAGTACTCCGGAGGGTTGACCGACACGAAGACTGGGCTCACGCTGCCGAAAGTGCGAACGCTGGTGCGAGTCCAGGGCTGGGAGGTGGCCCTGGAGCGGATGGACGAGGGCTCGCGGATCGTCGTGTCCGGCGCGCGCGTCCACGAGGACGCGCGCCCGTCGTCCTGAGCCGTCGCCCTTTTGCTCGCCGGCCGCCAAGAGCAGGCAGTGTCGACCCAGCCCACGACAGTCGAGGTCTACCCCGGCAAGGAGGCCGTGATCGACTTCGACCCCGCGCTGACCTTCGAGTGCGTCGAGGAGTGTACGTGGTGCTGTCACCACGGCGTCCTCCTGTACGAGAAGGACCTCATGGAGCTGGCCGCCCGCGAGAGCCTCAACGAGTCGACGACCCAGTTCCGCGGGCAGGACTTCGTCCGTCAGGAGCACAAAGACCGCGAGGACCACGTCGACGAACAGGGCCAGGCCTGCTTTTTCCTTCGCGAGGACGGTCTCTGTGCGCTGCACGACGAACACGACTGGAAGCCCGCCCGCTGTTCGGTGTTCCCGCTCCACGTCACCGTCGAGGAGGGTGACGCGACCGCCCGCGAGGGCGGGGACATGCACGTCTCGATCCGCGACACCGCCCACGAGCACTGCGAGGGGCTGAACGTCTCCGAGCGCCGGGTGATCGAGCACCTCGACGGATTCTTACCGGAGTTGCTCTGGGAGCTGGACGACCCCGAGACCTACCGGGAGCTGTGAACGTGTGCTTCTCATACTGCCGGCTGTCACTTCGTGACGAGCTTCGCCACCGCGGGGTGGCGAAATCGGTCACAGATGGACAGCCGGTCGTATCAGCGGCGGGAGTGGCGCGGTCGCTGTGACTGTCGCAGTGACCGACGCCCGAACGG
>Ga0207754_100300_pt1 | contig 21310 bp, 22 predicted proteins | sample A23E1SouthBayCA_FD_187728 | JGI IMG/M metagenome (GOLD analysis project Ga0207754, IMG submission 187728) | Aerobic enrichment media microbial communities from Eden Landing Ponds, California, USA - A23 E1 (SPAdes) | ecosystem: Environmental > Aquatic > Marine > Unclassified | place: Emeryville... | reverse complement strand
CCCGCCGCCCGCTGCGGTCGGGATCGGGGATGTAGCGCTCGCCGAGCGCGAACACGACGGCGACGACGATGGAGGCGGCGACGCCGAGCAGCAGCCCGGAAATCAGCCACGACGGGAGCCCGGTCTGAACGGCGGGAAACACGTACCCCCGTTGGGTCGGCATCCTCTTCAACGACTCGCCGCCGGCGACTCCGCGAGCCATCACCGGGACCCGAACTACCTTTGTGTCCCACTGCGAACAGATGACTCGTGACAACGTACGACATCGAGCGGTACCTGAACATCCGGAGCGCCTACGGGGGCTCGTTCGGGCCCGACGGCGAGCGACTCGCGTTCCTGATGGACACCACCGGCACCGCACAGGTCTGGACTGTGGACGGCCCCGGCGAGTGGCCCGTCCAGCGAACGTTCTACGACGACCGCGTGACGTTCGTCGACTACGCCCCGGAACGGCAAGAGCTGGCGTTCGGCAAGGACCAGGGGGGCGACGAACGGGCCCAACTGTTCACGCTCGACGTGACGACCGGCCAGATCACCAACCGGACGCGCCACCCCGACGCCAAGCACCGCTGGGGTGGCTGGGACAGCGACGGCGAGCGCTTCGCCTTCGCGTCGAACCGCCGGGACCACACGGTGTTCGACATCTACGTCCAGGATCACGACGCGGTCGGCAACGACGCGGAGCTGGTGTACGAGGGCGACGGCTGGCTCTCGCTGTCGGGCTGGTCGCCCGAGGACGACCGACTGCTGGTCCACGAGGCCCACTCCAGCTTCGACCACGACGTGCACGTGCTCGACGTGAGCAACGGCGGCATCAGCCACGTCACGCCCCACGAAGGCCGTGCCCGCTACAGCAGCGTCGAGTGGGGGCCGGATGGCGAGTCGCTGTACATGGTCACCGACCACGACTCCGACACGCTCCGGCTCGAACGGCTCGATCTCTCGGCGGGCGAGTTCTCGGTCGTCGAGGACGGCGGCGAGTGGAACGTCGACGGCGTCACCATCGACGAGGAGAGCCGCCGGGTCGCGTACTCGCGGAACGTCGACGGCTACACCGATCTGACGATCGGGGAGCTGGTCGACGCCGACCGGATCGACGCCGTGGAGACACCCGAATATCCGGACGGCGTCGTCGGCGGCGTCTCCTGGGGCCCCGACGGCGACCGCTACGCGCTCACCGTCACCGCTAGCTCCGACAACACGAACGTCCACGTGGGCGACGTGCTCGCAGGCGAGAGCGAGCGCTGGACCGACGCCGCCACCGCGGGCATCCCCCGCGAGACGTTCGTCGAGCCCCAACTCGTTCACGTGCCGAGCTTCGACGGCCGGGAGATCCCCGGCTTCCTCTCGGTGCCGGAGGACGCCGAAGGCGAACTGCCGGTCATCGTCGACATCCACGGCGGCCCGGAGAGCCAGCGCCGGCCCTCGTTCCGTGCGGTAAAGCAGTACTTCCTCAACAACGGCTACGCGGTGTTCGAACCGAACGTCCGGGGCTCGTCGGGCTACGGGAAGGAGTACGCCAGCCTCGACGACGTGCGCAACCGGATGGACTCGGTGAAAGACCTGAAGGCGGGCGTCGAGTGGCTCCAGGACCACCCTGACGCCGACGCGGACCGTATCGTCGCCTACGGCGGCTCCTACGGCGGGTTCATGGTGCTCTCGGCGCTGACTGAGTACCCCGATCTTTGGGCCGCGGGCATCGACGTAGTCGGCATCGCGAACTTCGTCACGTTCCTCGAGAACACCAGCGACTGGCGACGATCGCTGCGGGAGGCGGAGTACGGGAGTCTGGACGAGGACCGGGAGTTCCTCCAGGAGATCTCTCCGACCAACAATATCGAGAACATCACGGCGCCGCTGTTCGTACTCCATGGGGAGAACGACCCGCGCGTGCCCGTGAGCGAGGCCGAACAGATCGTCGACGACGTGCGCGACCAAGGCGTTCCCGTCCGGAAGCTGATCTTCGAGGACGAGGGCCACGGGTTCTCCAAACTGGAGAACCGCAAACAGGCGTACTCGGCAGTCGTGGAGTTCCTCGACGAGCACGTCTGAGGCCTCAGCCACCGCGACGGGCCCAACTCACTACCGAAAATCGAGAAATCGGGCGTTCGCTTTTCACTTCGGCTCCCGTACAGGTCGGTATGAGCGCAGATCACCCCCACGAGATGGACGAGAATGATCGGGACGCGTTCCTGGGATCGGGCGGGACAGGCGTCCTCTCACTCAGCACGCCGAGTGACGAGTCACCGTACGCCGTTCCGGTGTCCTACGGCTACGACTGCGAGACGGGAACGTTCTACTTCCGTCTCGCGGTCGACGCCGACAGCGAGAAGGGCGAACTCGACGACCGGCAGGCGACGTTCGTGACCTACGACCAGCCCGATAACCGCTGGCAGAGCGTCGTCGCCGAGGGCAAACTGGAACCGACGAGCAAGGAGTCCATCGCGCTCGAGACGCTCGAAGGGCTCGGGAACGTCGAACTCCAGTACGTCGATATTTTCGACCAGCCGATCGAGACGGTGCCGTTCGAGTTCTACCGGCTCGTTCCGGACCGCATCGGCGCCCGGCGGGAGTCACAAACCAGGCGGTAGGGGTTGGACCCCCCTCACGTGGCGACAGCTGTGTTCTCAAAACTGGCAACGTAGTGCGAATAGTTAAGTTCGTGTCGGTGGCTGTTTCGCCCGATATGTTAGAAGAGGGACTTTCGTACCCGTTCAACGGCGACAGTGCGCTCGGTCGGATCATCATCGGTGGGCTGCTCGGTTTCGGTAGCTTCCTGATCGTTCCCGCGATCGCGCTGATGGGCTATCTGGTCTGGGTTCTCGACGGCGCCGCACGCGGGGAGGAAGAGCCCCCCGCCTTCGAGGACTGGGGCGACATGATCGTCGACGGACTGAAAGCGACCGCAGTGGCGATCGTCTACGGGATCGTTCCGTTCCTGCTGGTGTTTCTCAGCATCTTCGTGATCGCCGGCGGCAGTGCGTCCGGCAGTGAGACCGGGATGGGGATTCTCGGCGGCATCGGCCTACTCGGGATTCTGGTGAGCATCCTCGCGATGTTCGTGCTCTACTACCTCATCCCGGCGGCGCTGACGAACATGGCGCTGGAGGACAGCTTCGGCGCTGCCTTCGACTTCGGTACGATCAAGCAGGTCATCCTGACGGGCGACTACCTCGTCGCGTGGCTGATCCCGTTCGTGCTCGCCGCGCTGATGAACGTGGTCGTGTTCCTGCTCGCGATCACCGTCGTCGGACTGGTCGTGGTGCCGTTCGTCCAGTTCTACGTGCAGGTCGCGGCGTTCTACATGTTCGGCGTCGCCTTCGGGAAAGTCGTCGACGTGCCGGGCGCAGTGACCGAGGACGGCGCTGCGCTCTGAGCCCGTTTCGGCTCACTTCGTCTCCACGACGACCGTTTCTGCGGCGAGATCGCCGACTCGCTGTCCGCGCTCGGTGACGACGATCAGCGCCGCACCGAGCACGAAAAACGCCGGCAGTGCGTCGACGATCCGGAGCAGGTTCCGCACCAGCGCGTCCCAGTAATCGATCTCGTCGCCGTCCTCGGTGACGACGACAGGCCCACGGCGCGCTTTCCGAGCGTCTGGCCGTACTTGCCCTCCGCGAGCACGAAGTACCCCAGGCCGGCGACGACGGTGAACGACTGGAGAACGAGCACCGCGAGGTTGACGGCGATTGGTCCGGTCGGGTCGGCGACGAACACGAACGTGAACGCGGCGACGAGCCCGGATAGCACGCCGAAGACGGCACCCACCAGGAGCGTATCGAGTAGAAAGGCCCCCACGCGCTGGCCGAACGTCTTGCTCTCGGTGCCGAGCCGCGGGGCGGGACGGGTCATGTGGCCACGGTCGACGGCGCGTGCCTTCACCGTTGTGACCCGCTCGAGGAGTCGTCGGCCGAACGTTCGAGTTCTCTACCCCGCGCCGACGACGCGAGAGGCGATGGCCCGCCGGCTGACTGGCTCCATCCGTGTGGGTTACTCCGCCCGGTCCTTCGTGAGGTTCTCGACGCGGCCGCCACACGCGGGACAGGCTGTGAGGCTGCCGACAGCCGAGTGATGTTCCAGGCAGTCCGTACACTCGTACACTTTTTCTGTTGATCGGTGGTCGTTCGGTTGACTATTCATCGTTACATGTTACCAATCGTCACGGAAAGTATTCAATCCTTCGCTACTGTGGGTCTCGGCGAGTGGTGCTGACCCGTTAGAGTGAAACCGCGGCCGGGCGAACTATCACGGTATGAGCGCAGATCAGGAGCAACGTACTATCCGCTGTCTCGTCGCGAAGGTCGGTCTCGACGGCCACGACCGGGGCGCACACGTGATCGCGCGCGCGTTCCGCGACGCCGGCTTCGAGGTCATCTACTCCGGGCTCCACCGCGCGCCCGAGGAGATCGTGCAGGCGGCGGTTCAGGAGGACGTCGACGTGCTCGGGATCTCGATCCTCTCGGGGGCCCACAACACGCTCGTCCCCAAAGTGATCGAGGGGCTGAAGGAGTACGACGCGTTCGAGGACACGCTCGTGCTCGTCGGCGGCATCATCCCCGACGAGGACAAAGACGACCTGCTGGAGATGGGCGTTGCCGAGGTGTTCGGCCCCGGCACGCCGATGGAGGAGACCGTCGAGTTCGTCGAGGCCAACGCGCCCGAGCGATGAGCGCGGCCGCAGAGACAGAGCTCGTCGAGGAGCTCCTCGACGGCAAGCACCGGGCGCTGGCCCGCGTCATCTCGAAGGTCGAGGACCGCGAGCCCGGCTATCGCGACATCGTCTCTCGACTCCACGAACACACCGGCACCGCCGACGTGATCGGCGTCACGGGCTCGCCGGGCGCGGGGAAGTCGACGCTCGTGGACAAACTCGCCGCCCACTACCGCGAGCGCGGGGAGACGGTCGGCGTCATCGCCGTCGACCCCTCCTCGCCGTACACTGGCGGCGCCGTCCTCGGCGACCGCATCCGGATGGCGAGCAACGTCGGCGACATGGACGTGTTCTTCCGGTCGATGTCCGCCCGCGGGACGCTGGGCGGGCTCTCGACGGCGACCGCGGACGCCGTCAAAGCACTCGACGCGTTCGGTAAGGACCGCATCATCGTCGAGACCGTCGGCGCCGGCCAGAACGAGGTCGACATCGTCCGGACCGCCGACACCGTGGTCGTGCTCGTGCAGCCGGGGTCGGGCGACGACGTCCAGATGCTCAAAGCGGGGATCCTCGAGATCGGCGACCTGTTCGTGGTCAACAAGGCCGACATGGAGGGCGCGAGCCGGACTGTCGCGGACTTAGAGGAGATGCTCCACATGGAGCGCGACCCGACGGCGAAGCTGAACACGGGGAGTTTCGAGAAGCCCGACCACCCGGACCGGGACGATATCGACGCCAACGGGAGCACCCCGGCCGACGACGACGAGCACTGGGAGCCGATGGTGCTCGAGACGGTCGCAAAAAGCGGCGAGGGCGTCGAGGAACTGATCGAGACGCTCGACGAACACTCGGCGTGGATGGACGAGACCGGGCGCCGCGAAGCGAAAGCACGCCAACGCTACGCCGCGGAGATCCGCCAACTGCTCCGGGCTGACGCTGCACAACTGATCGACGAGGAAATCGATCAGCGTGGCGGGATCGAGGCGATGGCCGAACGAGTGCAGGCCCGCGAAACCGACCCCTACACCGTCGCCGACGACGTGCTCGGCCCGATCGAGGACTGCGTTCGAAAGCAGCGAGAGTAACGGTCGCCGAGCGCCCGTTCTGTGGCCCTGTGTAGTACGGTACTACTCCGAGCCCTCCCGAAACCAATCGCTGAAGCCTCTTGTTTACTATTGCCGCTCGGCTCGTTGGTACAGTCGGTGTTTACCAATGACCACTACTGAAGAAAACATACAGATCGCCCACAGAGTCGTCGACGAAGCCTGGAACGAGCAGGATCTCGACGTTATCGACGAGCTCTACAGCCCGAACTACGTTGGCCACTGGTTCCTCCCCGGAGGCGGCGAGGCGGACCGCGAGGCACTGAAGGGGTTCATGCAGGCAGTGTTCGAGGGGTTCCCTGACTACCAGATGGAGGTGGAGTTCATCCACGGCGACGACGAGCACGTCACCTTCGGCTTCACCGGTGAGGGAACCCACGAGGCCGAGTTCATGGGGGTTTCACCGGGTGATGCGAAAGAGATGGACCGCGCGATACCCGGCCACATCACCTCCCGTTTCGAAGACGGCCAGATCGTCGAGGGATGGTCCACGTGGGACGCGCTCAGTCTGCTGCAGGCTCTCGGCGCCGTGCCGGAAGACATGGAAAGCGCCCCGGCGGCGGACGACTGACTGGCCTCAGCGTCCGCCTCGAGCGGCCTCGATGATCGACGCCTCCGTCTCCCGATCTGGCCCGTTCTCGACGCCGTTGCGCCCGTGCTCGCAGTGGGCGCGAGCTGTCGTCGCCACTGCCTCGGCCGGGGCCGTCGACTCCCAGCTGAGCGCAGTCAGCTTTTCGGTCGCGCTCTTCGGAAGCAGATTGTTGGTCGGGTAGAGCCGGCACTGTGAAAGCGTAGCGGGCAAGAGTGACGCGGTAACATCACGCAAATGGCGTGTCGTAGGAACAGTCACATCCGATTTACTGCGGTGCAACCGGGGAGAAAAATATTGAAATAAATATAATTACAGAAGGCAATACAAGATACAGTGCGTTTAGTCAGCACGAAAACGGCGTTATTCTCTCAAAATATATCTTGAACTATCCGATAGAAACCACCTATGTATCAGTCTCAGCAGTCCGTGACATCAGGTACGATAGGCAGGTGCGACCGAATATGGGACCCACTCAGCCGTTCAAGCCGTGCTTGAATCTATTCAGGCGGGTCAATACAATATCGGTAGGAGCCATTATACTAGGTATGCCAAGTAGACGTAGTGTACTGTTCGGTATTACCTCACTAGTCTCCGGAGGTGGTGTGATCCTAGGAACTGGTGCGTTCACCTCGGTACAAGCAGAGCGCGGGGTCAGCGTTGAGACGACCGGTGACGCGAGTGCGTTTTTAGCACTTGACGCAACGAACGCGACGAACGGTGCATACGCAAGCGAAACCGGTGACGATGGCCAGTTACAAATTGATATAGGAAACCTCAGTGATTCGTCGAGAGATCAGACAGTAGAATCTGGCGGATCTGGAGTAAACAGAAACGCTGTCACGATTATTAAAGATATTTTCGTGGTGAGGAACCAGGGCACTCAGACAGTTGAAGTCAGGTTCAACCCGATTAAAGATGATGGTGATCTAAATCTGGTTTCAGAGCCGCCGGTAGATATAGTGCCTGATAAGGATAAAGCTTACATTTGGTTCAACAAATACGGCGATGATTCAGACGACGTGACAATTTCAGAGTACGCTAATCCCCATACTGCCACGTTAGATGTTGGAGAGCAAGTAGAGGTTGATATGGCTATTCAACTTGAGGGAGACTACACGCGGAACTTCGGCAATATTGAACTAATTGCAGAAAGCACCCAATAGCCGAACGATCATAAGAGCGCTAAACACGGGCCATCGCCCATACAAGACACGCGACTTGCTGCATATTTCCATCTTGCACGGCGCTCTTGACAGGATTGGGTAGATTCTGATCCACTGCGCCACACTGTTCACCTGTGCTGACCGATCTGACCTGATCGAATTGGAACTTACTCTGTGCGAGATACGTGCCCTCCATCTTGTACGCGAGTCTTGACAAGACTTGGATAAGCAGAGCGTACGAACCTTTCTATGACACGCTTTCACCGAAATGCAATGTTCCCGTTCGAACTGCTAAGCTCGGAGGCGAGCGCTGCGAACCTTCTGGAGCAGGCTCGCTGGCGCGAGGGCCTCTGTTGCCCGCGCTGCCGGTCTGAGTCGGTGATCAAACACGGTAGCTATCGAGAGTATCAACGGTATCTGTGTAAGGATTGCGACCGCACGTTCAACGACAAAATCGGCACGATCTTCGCGCACGCGAAGATCGGCTTCGACAAGCTTTTGTTCGCGTTCTACTCGTTCCTCCGGTTCAACACGAGTATCCGCCAGCTAGACGCTGAAATTGACGTTTCGTATCGCTCGCTCCGCCGGCGCGTCGAGCAGTTCTTCGACGGTGTGGCGGCCGACGAACCGGGTGCCACCGACGACGAGTGCGCTGTGGGGCATGGGTGAACCTGTCTCCACAGCGGCAAAAACGCGCGCCCCTCGGCAGTCGAGGAGCTACTCCTCGTCCGGGAGGGGCACGCGCTCCCGGAGCCACGCGATCGCCTCGGCGACGCGGTCGGGGTCGCTTCCAGTGATCTTGAGGCGGTTCCGGCCATCGCGGGAGGGGTAGCTCCCCACGACGAGGTCGAACTCCTCGCGGAACGTCGCGAGCGTGTCGGTCAGCGACGCTTCGGGGGCGGCCGTCTCGAACGTCTCGCTCACGGCGTCGCCGCCGAACTCGTCGGCGACGGCGTCGAACATCGCCTCGAACTCCGCCGGCGGCCCGGGGAAGACGTAGACGTTCTCGATCACCGCGCCGGGCGACAGGCCGACGGGGTTGAGCAGCGGTCGCGCGCCCGCCGGCGTCGCGCCCCACGCTTCGAGGTTGAGGTCGACCGCCGCGGGGTCGAGGTCCTCGGGGTCGACGCCCTCGTAGTCGGCCATGTGCGCGATCAGGTCCTCGCGGACCTCGGATTCGAGCACCAGGTCGCGCCCGAAGGCGTCGGCGACGGCGTCCATCGTGATGTCGTCGTGGGTGCCGCCGAGTCCCCCGCCGACGATCACGGCGTCGAACTGGCCGCGCCAGTCGGTCACGACGTCCGCGATGAGCTCGGCGTCGTCGGGGATGGTGAGCATCCGGACGACGCGTGCGCCGCGCTCGGCCAGCCGGCGCGCCAGCCGCTCGGCGTTGGTGTTGCGGGTGTCGCCGGCGAGGATCTCGTCCCCGACGGTGACGATGGCCACGTCCATACCCGATCCAGAAGCGCCGGGGCCGTGAGTGGTTCGGCTCCGGCCCCGACCGTCGAACGCCGGAGCTATCACTCGCGGCGGCCCAGCGCCGACGATGGCGTGGTACCTACTGCTCGCGGCGGGCCTGTTCGAGATAGCGTGGGCGATCGGCCTGGAGTACTCCGAGGGGCTGACCAAGCCGATCCCGACGGCCGGAACCCTGATCGCGCTCGTGGCGTCGATGCTGCTGCTCGCGAAAGCCGTCGAGGAACTCCCGGTCGGGACCGCCTACGCGGTCTGGACGGGCATCGGCGCCGTCGGGACGGCGCTGTTGGGGATCGCGCTGTTCGACGAGCCGGCGACGGCCTCGCGGCTGACGTTCATCGGCGTCATCGTCGTCGGAATCGTCGGTCTCCACTCCGTCTCGGCCTGAAAAACGAAGGCCGCTGCGGCGTCAGTAGGACTTCGCGAAGTAGGCGGTCTCGTCGGCCTCGTCCCCACAGACCGCACACTCGGCGTCGCCCGCGAGCACGTCGTCGTGGTGTTTCTCGTCGTCGTCCGGGAAGGGGACCATCACGATCTCCGCCGACATCTGGTCGGAGATCTCCTCCTCACAGTCCTCGTCGCCACACCACGGCGTCCGGACGTAGCCGCCGTGCTGGCCCAGCGTGCCGAGGATGCCCGCGCGGTCGTCGGCGTCGCGGACGTTCTCCTCGATGTTCTCCTCGGCCTCGGCGAACAGCTTGGCGTAGACGGTGTCGAGCTCGTCGCGGACCGACTCGCTGACGGTCTCGCGGTCGAGTATGACCTCCTCGCCGTCGGGGCGGTGGACCGCCGTGATCTCGCCGTCCTCGACCTCGTGGGGACCGATCTCGAAGCGGACGGGGACGCCCTTCAGCTCCCACTCGTTGAACTTGAACCCGGGGTTGCGCTCGTCGCGGTCGTCGAGCTCGACGCGGACGCCGGCGTCTTCGAGGTCCTCGGCGACTTCCTCGGCGTAGTCGAGCACTTCGTCTTTGGTGTCGGACTGCCAGATGGGGACGATCACGACCTGCTCGGGCGCGAGCGTCGGGGGGAGCACGAGTCCCTGCTCGTCGGAGTGGGTCATGATCAGCGCGCCCAGCGAGCGCCACGAGAAGCCCCACGAGGTCGTGTGGGCGACGCGCTCCTCCTCGTCCTCGTCGCTGTAGGTGATATCGAACGCCTCCGCGAACGACTGCCCGAGGTGGTGAGAGGTCGCGCCCTGGACCGACTTCCCGTCGGGCATCAGCGCCTCGACCGTGGTGGTCGTGTCGGCGCCGGGGAACTTGTCGTGGTCGGGCTTCTGGCCGCGCATCACGGGAATGGCGAGCACGTCCTCGTACACCTCCTCGTACTGGTCGAGGCGAGTCAGCGTCTCCTCCCACGCGTCCTCGTCGGTCTCGTGGGCGGTGTGGCCCTCCTGCCAGAGGAACTCCTTGGTGCGGAAGAACGGCTTCGTCTCGGTCGCCTCCCAGCGAACCACGGAGGCCCACTGGTTCACGCGCAGGGGCAGGTCACGGTGGCTGCGGATCCACTGGGACATGTAGGGGGCGATGATGGACTCGGAGGTGGGTCGGACCGCGAGGCGCTCCTCCAGTTCCTCGTGGCCGCCGTGGGTGACCCACGCGACCTCGGGGTCGAACCCCTCGACGATGTCCTTCTCACGTTCGAGGTAGGACTCGGGGATGAACAGCGGGAAGTAGGCGTTCTGGACGCCGGTGTGCTTGAATCGGGCGTCGAGTTCGCCCTGCACGCGCTCCCACAGGCCGTAGGCGCGCGGACGGGCGACGATGAACCCGGACATCCCCTCCGGCCCGTAGTTGGTCAGCCCTGCCTTCTGACAGACTTCGGCGTACCAATCGCCGGTGGCGTACTCCTTCGACTCGGTGATCCCGAGCGTCTGGTCGTCGTCGCTCATACCGCGAGGAAGTGGTGGTCGCGGCTTAAAACGTCCGAAGGTGTACGCCCGACCCAGCCTCATTCACTCCCGACGGCCACGCCGGTCTCGATGCTCACGTCGACGGGCTCGCCGTCGCTGTAGACGAACCGACCGCAGAACGTCTAGCCGTCGAGGACGTGGGGGAGCCACTCGCGGTCGGTCTGCCACATCTCGTCGAACGGAAGGTCGTCGACCGGGAACCACCGCGGGTCAGCCTCCTCCGTCTCCTCGGGCGTGCCCACGTACTCGGTCGCGCGAAACACGTGAACGACGGCGTCCCAGTCGTCCGACCGGTAGACGAACACGCCCGCCTTCGTCGGATCCTGGACGACGATACCGACCTCCTCCCGGACCTCCCGAACCACACACTCCCGAACCATCTCGTCTGCCTCGACTTTCCCGCCGGGACCGACCCACTGGCCGCTGCCGACGCCGCGTTTCTTGTGGATCAACAGCGTCTCGGTGGCGGCGGACTGATCGGTGGCCGCCGGATCGTCGTCGACGAGGTGACAGAGCGTCGCCGCCGGCAGGTCGTCGACAGGGTCGTCCTCGAACACGGTCGCCGGTTCGTCGGTGCGTGAAAAAGTGTGTCGGCCAGTGACGCGCACCCGCTTTGGGAAGGTTTTTACCACCGCGCGGAAGTATCTCCTGGTAAGCGGGTTCTCGCTGTACTTTCCCGCGCGGCACCACCGAAGCGATAACCGCTACTTTCGCGTCGGGCAACGCCGCCGACGCGAGCGTCTTCGACACATGAGTCAAGTAGATACGCAACTCGAGGAGTTGAAAAGTGAGATCGAGGCCGAAATTCCGAGTACGATCTCCATCACCGACGTGAAGTACGAGGGGCCGGAGCTGGTCGTCTACACCCGGGACCCCAAGGAGTTCGCCGGCGACGGCAACCTGGTGCGCCAGCTGGCTTCCAAGCTTCGCAAGCGCATCACGGTCCGCCCCGACCCCGACGTGCTCTCCCGCCCGGCGGAGGCACGCGAGAAGGTCATGGACGTGATTCCGGAGGAGGCCGGGGTTCAGGACCTGGATTTCCACGAGGACACCGGCGAGGTCGTCATCGAGGCCGAGAAGCCCGGAATGGTGATCGGCCGCCACGGATCCACCCTCCGGGAGATCACCCGCGAGGTCGGCTGGACGCCGGAAGTCGTCCGGACGCCGCCGATCGAGTCCTCCACCGTCTCGAACGTCCGGAACTTCCTGAAACAGGAGCGCCAGGAGCGTCGGGATATCCTCGAACGGGTCGGCCGACAGATCCACCGCGAGGAGATGCAGGACGAGCAGTGGGTCCGGATCACCACCCTCGGCTGCTGTCGCGAGGTCGGCCGCGCCGCCTTCATCCTCAACACCGCGGAGACGCGCGTCCTCGTCGACTGCGGCGACAAACCCGGCGCCGAGGGCGAGGTGCCCTACCTCCAGATCCCCGAGGCGCTGGGCGCCGGCGCCCAGAACCTCGACGCGGTCGTACTGACCCACGCCCACCTCGACCACTCCGCGCTGATCCCGCTTTTGTTCAAGTACGGCTACGACGGCCCGATCTACTGCACGGAGCCGACGCGTGACCTGATGGGCCTGCTCACGCTCGACTACCTCGACGTGGCCGCCAAGGAGGGGCGGACGCCACCGTACGACTCCGCGCAGGTCCGCGAGGCGATCAAGCACTGCATCCCGCTGGAGTACGGCGACGTGACCGACATCGCGCCCGACCTCAAGCTCACGTTCCACAACGCGGGCCACATCCTCGGCTCGGCGGTGAGTCACTTCCACGTCGGCGACGGCCTCTACAACGTCGCGTTCTCCGGCGACATTCACTACGACGACACGCGCCTGTTCAACGGCGCCGTCAACGACTTCCCCCGGGTGGAGGCGCTGGTGATGGAGTCGACCTACGGTGGTCGCAACGACTACCAGACCGATCAGGAGGACTCCGAGGAGGCGCTGATCGACGTGATCAACGAGGCTCACGAGAAGGGCGGGAAGGTGCTGATCCCCGCGTTCGCTGTCGGCCGGTCCCAGGAGATCATGCTCGTCATCGAGGAGGCGATGCGCAGCGGGAAGATTCCGGAGATGCCCGTCCACCTCGACGGGATGATCTGGGAGGCGACAGCGATCCACACCACCTACCCCGAGTACCTGCGTGACGACCTGCAGGATCGGATCTTCCACGACGACGAGAACCCGTTCCTCGCCGACCAGTTCAACCACATCGACGGCGGGGAGGACGAACGACAGGAGGTCGTCGACGAGGGGCCGGCAATCATCCTCTCGACCTCCGGGATGGTCACCGGCGGCCCGATCATGTCCTGGCTGCGCCACCTCGGCAGCGACGAGGACTCAACGCTCACCTTCGTGGGCTACCAGGCCCAGGGAACGCTCGGCCGACGGATCCAGAACGGCTGGGACGAGATACCCGTCTCGGACTTCGGCTCGGGTCGCGACGGCCGCGGGTCGAAGCTGACCCTGAAGATGGACGTCGAAACCGTCGACGGGTTCTCCGGCCACGCCGACCGCGAGGGGCTGATGAACTTCGTCCGCAACATGAGCCCGCGCCCGGAGAAGGTGCTCTGTGTCCACGGCGACGAGAGCTCCGTGCAGGACTTCTCCTCGGCGCTGTACCACGAGTTCAACATGCGGACGTTCGCACCGAAGAACTTGGAGACGTTCCGGTTCAAGTAGCGACCGGGCCGCGTTCGGTACTCAGTTCTCGGCGACGACCTCGGCTGGATCCACCACGTCACCGGAGAGTTCGTCGATCCCCACCTGGTCGCAGTGCTCGACAAGCGGGCACGCCTCGGGACCGTCGAGACACGCCGGCTCCCGCGCGGTGCAGTACTCTCGGCCGAACTGGATCATCGCCGTGTGACCGAACCCGCATTTCTCGGGTGGCACAGCGGCCTCGATCGCTTCGCGGACGTCCTCGTGATCGGCGTCAGCCGGCGCGAGCCCCATCCGGCGGGCGATCCGGTGGACGTGGGTGTCGACGGGGAAGACCCCGCCGCGGCCGCCCGAGAACAGCAACACGCAGTCGGCCGTTTTCGGGCCGACGCCCTTCATCTCGAGTAGGGCGCTCCGGACCTCCTCGGGGGCGCCCGTCTTGACGAACTCGTCGAAGCCGGTTTCGCTGCCGTACTCGTCGACGATGCGGTTCGCGAGTCGGATGATCGTCTCGGATTTCTGGTTGTACAGGCCGGCCGAGGTGATTGTCTCGGCGAGCTCGTCCTGCGCAGCGGTTGCGAGTGAGTCGGCGAGGTCGCCATCCTCCCCGTACCGACTCATCAGACTGTCATGGGCCGGCTGGCTGGCTTTGTCGCTGGTGTTCTGACTCAGGATCGTTCGGACGAGACACTCGAAGCCGTCTTGGCCGCCGTAGGCCTTCTGCCAGTACATCTCGCCGAGTTCGTCGACGACAGCCTCCGCTCGGGTCGCCGGCTCGCCGTCGTCGACAGCCGGGACCGACTCGCCACCGCCGCCGGGGCCGCCGCTGATGTTCCGTGACGGCTCGTCAGGTCGGTCGTCGGCGTCGTCGTTCATGTGCCGGTGTTGGCTCGTCTTCCGCAAAAAGCGCCCGGCAGCGGCGAACCGTTACCGTTCGACGGTCAGCGTCAGGGTCAGGTCCGCTCCGTTGGCGAGCGCGTCGATCAGCTCTCTGTCCAAATCGGCGGCGGCGCCATCGGCGCCGACGAACACGGTCCGGTCGTCGACGTAGTCGCTGGTCCGCCCGACGAGATTGCGGTCGCCGTCGAAGGTGAGATTCGGATCGCCGCGAGCAGTGATGGTGTCCACGTACGTCTCGCCGTCGAGTGCGGCCTCGAACTCGGCGGTGATCGTCGCGTCGGCGGACCGACAGGACGAGACGAACGCGTCGTCGAACGCCGCGGGTGTCGTGTCGGCCTCGACGCCGACGATGCAGTCCCCGGCGGGGGTGAGCCAGTCGTCGCTAGTCAGTTCGACAGTACTCCCGTGTGTGCCGGCGACGTGCTCGTGGCCGCGGGCGTAGATCCGTTCGACGACGGGTGTCTCGAGTGCGTCTTCGGCGGTCTCGGACGTGTCTTCGACCGGCTCCTCGTCGCCCGCGCCGGGGGTGGCGTCGGCGTCGCTCATACCTGTGGGTCGGCGACGCCGGCGGAAGTGCCTGCCGAACTGGAACGACCCTCCGGGCGGTTTGTGGATCCGTGACGGCCGATAGAGACCGTGTGAAGCAATTACACCCACAATCCACCGAAGAATTTAACTACGCAAGTAGCATACGTTCAGATACCAGAACGCCTCCGGCGCTGGTGGCACCGCACGCAGAATGATCGGGAACTCTTATCCACGATTTACTGCGGTCTCACGAGCGTCCGCTGTGTCCGGAGGGCGGATGGTACAGAGGTTCGATTAGCATGGTAACGAAACAGGACGTACTCGAGAAGTACGACATCGAAGCACTGACCGATTCGGATAACGTCGACCTCGACGACGATAAACTCGAGGATGGTTCTAAGGGCGAACTGATCAAACTCGCCGGCCAGCTCCGCGACCGGCGGAACGATCTGAACCAGATCGCCTCCGAACGCGCGTCCAAGCGGGACGACCTGAACGCCAAGACCCGAGAGAAGGTCGACGAGGCCCAGGAACACCGTGAGAAGCGTGACGAGCTCAACGAGCAGGTCCAAGAGCACAAGGAGAAGCGAAACGAGCTCAACGCCGACGCGAACGAGCTGTTCGACGAGGTCGAGGAGATGAAGGAAGACCTCGAGCTCGACGACGGCAAGGACGCCGAGGAGCTCCGCGAGGAGATCGAGGACCTCGAGTTCCGCCAGCAGACCGAGGTGCTCTCCGCCGAGGACGAGCGCGAACTCATCGAGAAGATCGAGGAGAAGCGCGAGCAGCTCGCCGAGCGCGAGGAGAAGGTCGACCAGAGCGACGAGCTCGAAGAGAAGATCGAGAAGGCGGAGGAGGTCCGCTCCGAGGCGAGCCAGCACCACCAGAAGGTGACGGAGCTGGCGGACAAGGCCCAGGAGCACCACAACGAGATGATCGAGGCCTACCGAGAGGCCGACGAGATCCGCGACGAAGCGGACGAGATGCACGAGCTGTTCGTCGAGGCCCAGGAGGCCGCGGACCGCCACCACGAGGACTTCGTGCGCGTCCAGAAGCGCCTGCGCGAACTCGACAAGGAGGAAGAGGAAGAGCGCAAGGACGAGCGCGAGCAGAAGATGGAAGAGGAGAAGGAGGAAGCCGAGGAGATCTACCAGAAGTTCAAGGAAGGCGAGACCCTCGACACCGAGGACCTGATGAAGCTGCAGAAGACCGGCCTGCTGTAACGTTCGACGCGACGGATCACACTTCGTTTTTCGCTGCCGCCGCGCCGGTAGCCTCGGCGCCGTCGACGCCCGCGGCTGCCAGCGTTTTTTGTACCACCCCGCCGCAGTAGCACCCATGTCCAACACCTCCGATCGACTCGGACAGCTGCTCGTGATCGCGGGCGTGACGCTGTTCGCGCTGCTCGCGGGCTGGCTGTTGTTCGTCGAGTTCGCCACGGATCTCGCGGATCTGTTTGGCGTGCTGCTCGTCTTCGCCCTCGGCGCCGCCGCCCTCCGGTTCGCGTCCGGGCTGGCGGGGAGTCAGTTCCCGACGTACAACGTCGCCGAAGTCGGCGTCGAGGGGCCGATCACCCGCGACGGCGAGGGGAACAACCCCATCCCGACGGGGCCGGTCGGCGCCACCGCCGACGAGACCGCCGAGCAGATCGACACCGCCGACGAGGACCCCGCGGTCGACGCGCTGCTGGTCAAACTCAACACACCCGGCGGCGAGGTGGTGCCGAGCGAGGACATCCGCAACGCGGCCGAATCGTTCGACGGCCCGACGATCGCCTACACGACCGACGTGTGCGCCAGCGGCGGCTACTGGATCGCCTCCGGCTGTGACGAGATCTGGGCGCGGGAACCCTCCATCGTGGGCTCGATCGGCGTGATCGGCTCCCGGCTCAACGTCGCCGACCTCGCGGACCGACTGGGCGTGAGCTACGAGCAGTTCACCGCTGGCGAGTACAAGGACGCCGGCACCTCCCTGAAAGATATCGACGAGGACGAACGGGAGTACCTCCAGGGGATCATTGACGGGCTGTACGACCGCTTCGTCGGCCGCGTCGCCGAGGGACGAGCCCTCGACGAGAGCGAGATCCGCGACACTGAGGCACGAATCTACCTCGGTGACGAGGCCGTCGAGATGGGGCTCGTCGACGAGATCGGCACCCGCGAGGACGTGACCGACCGCCTCGAAGACGAGCTCGGCGAGGAAGTGAGCGTCCGCGAGTTCGAGCCCCAGCGCGGCGCGCTGGCCCGCGTGGGCATGGGCGCCCGGGCAGTCGCCTACTCCTTCGGTGCGGGAATCGCCAGCTACGTCGACACCGACGGGCTCGGTGTGCGGTTCCGGACGTGAGGCCGCTCGTCGCCTCGGGTTCCCGAGTCGCTGGTAGGGGCTGACCAGAAGCTTAACGTCCCGGGGCCCGTCCCTCCGGGCGTGAGCACGCTGGTCCTCTGTGTGGACCGCTCGAACGACGTCGGTGCCAAGACGGGCGCGTCGATGCCCGTCGCCGGCTGGGAGGCGGTGCGCTCGCTCGTCACCGACGTGGGGCTGGCAGACCCCGAGGACGCGAGCGTGAACTGCCTGCTCGAGGCGCTGCGTGTCGCCCGTGATCTGACCGACAGCGGCGACGACGCCACCGTCGCGGTGGTCTCCGGCGGCGGCGACTCCCGAGTCAACGCCGACCGCGCGATCGCCCGACAGATCGACGAGCTGTTGGAACGCTACGCCCCCGACTCGGCGATCGTCGTCGTCGACAGCGCCGAGGACGAACGTGTCGTGCCAATCGTCGAATCACGCGTCGGCGTCGACGGCGTCGACCGCGTCGTCGTGCGGCAGGCTCGGGACATCGAGTCCACGTACTACCTGCTCAAGCAGTTCCTCGGCGACGAGGAGATGCGCAAGACGGTGCTCGTCCCGCTCGGCGTCGCCCTCATGGTGCTGCCGGCGCTGGCGATCCAGTTCTCGCCCCAGATCGCGATGGCCGGCCTCGCGTCGCTTTTGGGCGCGGTGTTACTGTTCAAGGGGCTCGCCATTGACGACCGGCTCGAGAACACCCCCGAGCAGGTGCGAGAGGCACTCTACTCCGGGCAGGTGTCCGTGGTCACCTACGTCGTGGGCGCCGGGCTGGCGCTCGTCGGCGCCTTCCTGGGCGGCCTCTCGGCGACCGAAGCGAGCGCCGAGCCCGCGCTGATCCGGTTCGTCCTGTTCGTCTACGACGCGGTGCCGTGGCTGGCGCTGGCGGCATTGACCGCTTCTGCCGGCCGAGTGGTCGACGAACGCATTCGCGACGAGCGACTCACCTCGCCCGTGATGAACCTCCCCTTCGGCATCGTCGCCGTCGGGCTGGTGATCCGCGGGTTCGCGGGCTACTTTCTCGAACAGCAGGCAGACATCCCCCATCTGACGCTCTCGCTGTTGAACGTCGAGATCGTGTTCCAGCCGGGCCAGCGTCTGTTAGGGTTCATCGTCGCGGGGATCGTCGTCTCGCTGATCGGCGTCCGCGTCGCCTCCCGGGTCACCGAAGAAGTAGAAGAAGAGTCCGTCGCCACCGAGGAGTCCGACGGCGACGTAGAGCAGTCCTAGAACTGGCCGGAGCTCGAGGCCGTCGACTGGCTCTCCTGCGGGCGGATCACGTCAGCCAGCGCGACGACGCCACCGAGCAGCCAGCCGAGGGGGACCGCGATCCCGAACCACATCGCGACGTACGCCGGCCCCTCAAGCGCGAATCGATCGCGGATGATCTGGTTCAGCCCGCCGACGGTCAGCACGTTGTCGAGGATCCAGATCGCGAGGTTGGTCGACCCCGTGAGCACGCCGGCGAGCGCGGGGGAGTACAGCGCCGCGACGACCGGCGGGAGAAACAGCGCGGTCATCGCCGCCGGATACGCGAGCAGGACGCTACTCAGCCGCCCCCCGCGTCGAGAGAGCACGAACGCGAGGCCGGCCGACACGGTCGCGACGGCGCCGGCGGCGCCGACGGCGATCAGCCCGTCCGTCGAGAACTGTCTGACCCAGGCGCCGACAGTCAGCAGCCCCCACGTGACCGCGGCGAGGCCGACGACGCCGACGATGCCCAGCCGGGTGGTCGCGGAGTCGAGTTTGCCTGCGTAGTACCGCGTCGCGAAGCCGAGCAGGAGGAGCGGGTAGCCGATCACGACGAGCGGGATGCCGATCGCCGCCCACGCGTAGTAGGCCGCCGTCTGTGGGCCGGTCTCGGGCTCCCAACGGCCGAGCACGCTGCTGGGGTTGAGCTGTCGAGGAAACGCCAGCTCCATCCACGTCGCGTGGAGGCGCGCGACGTCGATTCGGATCGCGTCGATCAGGCCGGTTCGTTGCCCTTGCATTGAGCGAGTAGAGCAGTCCCGCCGAAGTGAAAGTTGCGGTGCGGCGAACGCCTAACAAATGACGCTCGTCAGACACCGTCGCCGACCCGGTTGCCGTGTTCGCGCGGGACGCCCGAGCCGGAGCGGGGGTTATCGCGAGTCGGAGAAGCGCTCGCGGGCGAACTTCGCGAGTAACGGCACGTCGCTCAGGCGGAGGAGATTGCGCATCGCGCCGAGGTTGCCGGCGTTGACTTTCGCCAGCGTCTCCTCCTCGGTCTCGTTCAGGTCGGCCATCAGCTTGTCGTAGCGGGAGTTGGGCGCGAGATACAGCAGTTCCGTCATCAGCAGGCGCTCGCGCATCCGGGGTGCGACCTCGCTGTGCCAGAGCTTGTTGTACACCGCCATCGCCGACGCCGAGGTGTCCGGCTCCTCGGGGGTGAGACAACGGTCGGCCGTCGTCGCCGCCGCACGCCCGGACTGCATCCCCTTGTGGATCCCCTCGCCCCAGAGCGGGTCGATCGTCGGGACGGTGTCGCCGATGGCCATGAAGTTGTCAGTGCTGAGCTCACCCGGCGTCTGGATGTGGGCGGAGCCGCGGTGGACTTTCCCTTCCAGTCGCTTGGCGCTCTCGAAGCGCGGGTCGGTGTCGAGCCAGTACTGGAGGTAGTCGTCGATGCTCATCCCTTCCTTGCCGTGCTGGCGGTGGCTGTCGTTCTGGATGTAGCACAGCCCCACCTTCGCCTGATCGTCGCCGGTGTGGAAGATCCACGAGTAGCCGCCGGGCGCGAGGTCGTGGTCGAGCCGCAGCATCATCGAGTCCGTCAGGTCGGCGAACTCAGGGTGGTCGATCTCGATCCCCTCCATCTCGTACTCGATGCCGATGGCCTGCTTCGTGCGTTCGAGATCGCTGACGCCGAGTTCCTTCGCCAGCGGCGCCGCGGGGCCGGTGGCGTCGACGATGATGTCGGCGTACACCTCCTCGTCGCCGTTGTAGCGTACGCCGACGGGCTTGCCGTCGTCCATGACCGGGCGGGCGACGCGGGTATCGAACCACACTTCGGCGCCTTTCTTGCGGGCGTCGGCGACGAGCCACTGCTTGAACTCGGCGAACTCCAGGACCGCACCCGGCTGGTTCTGGACGTAGTGGTGGTTGGGCGACTCGAGCACCACGTCGTCGGTGTAGTTCATCACCACGTCGTCTGGGACGCCGAAGGCGGCCATCATCGACGGGAACGTGCCGGCGGTCGACTTGTTGCTCTGACGCGGGAACTCGTCCTCCGACTCCATCTCGAGGAGGACGACTTCGTAGCCTCGCTGGGCGAGGTCACGGGCACACTGTGCACCCGCCGGCCCCGCCCCCGCGATGACCACGTCGAAGCGCTCGGACATGCACAGGAGAAGCGGCGTGTGGGTAATGAGTGTTGCTAACTCCGGAGTGCGAGTCAGTGGCTCACTCGGCCTGTTTTCGTTGTGCTGGCCCGGTCGGAAACGGGCTTCAACCCCACACCGGAGACAGTCGTGTGGTAGGCCAGACGGCGTCATCACCGTGCCGAAACACCCGGAGTCTTGCTCCCATCCGTGTATTGTTACCCCGCTCCCTCGTTGACGGACACCGATGGAGCTGTTCGGCCGGCAGGTCGGCGAGGTCTGGCGACGGGCGGCGAGCCTCGGCTGGCCCGTCGCCGTCCAGCAGACGTTCACGACGCTGATGCGGACCGTCGACATCATCGTCACCGGGCTATTCTCCCCAGCCGCCGTCGCCGCCGTCGGGCTGGCCGACCTCTATGCCCAACTCCCGCTTCGGGTCGGGCTCGGACTGGGTGCTGGGGCGATCACGCTCTCCAGTCAAGACACCGGCCGTGACGCCGAGGTGAGCCGAGACCGCGCGATCACGCTCGCGCTCGGACTCGGTGCGCTCTGTGGCGTGCCGTTGGTCGCCGCCGGCCTGCTGTTCGGGGGGCCACTCATCGCGCTGTTGGGGGCCGAGGCCGACGTCGTGCGGCTGGGT
>Ga0207754_100299_pt1 | contig 21323 bp, 22 predicted proteins | sample A23E1SouthBayCA_FD_187728 | JGI IMG/M metagenome (GOLD analysis project Ga0207754, IMG submission 187728) | Aerobic enrichment media microbial communities from Eden Landing Ponds, California, USA - A23 E1 (SPAdes) | ecosystem: Environmental > Aquatic > Marine > Unclassified | place: Emeryville... | reverse complement strand
CTCGCTTCGAGTCTGGTTCGAGGTGGCATGTCGTCCGCGACGACCGGAGGGCGTGCGTCGGTGGCTCCGGGTGAACCGGGCCACGTCACGTCGTTCGCATTCATTCAGAACGCCGGGGTACATAAAAGCCCGTCGAACCGACCCCCTCCACGCCACGCCGAATCACGGGATGAACGATCAAAGGAAATCTGGGTGACCGGGCGATCTGCCGCGGGGGGACGTTTTTGCGCGGGCGGATCGTTTCGGCGATGTATGCGTATCGGGTTGCTCTCCGACATCCACGCGAACCGAGTGGCACTGGAGGCGGTATTGGACGACATGCCCACCGTGGACAGGCTCCTCTGTGCGGGCGACGTCGTCGGCTACAACCCGTGGCCGGCGGCGTGTGTCAAGGTCCTGCGTGAGCGCGACGTCCCGACGGTGATGGGGAACCACGACCGGATGGTGGCATCCGAGCGGAACTTCGGAGCGAACGGAATGGCGCAGGCAGGTGTCACGCACGCCCGCGAGCACCTTGACGCGGAGGAGCGCCGGTGGATCGAGTCACTCCCCCGTGAGCGTGTCGCGTGCGACGGGCGGGTGAAAGTCGTTCACGACCATCCACGCCACCAAGACCACTACACGTATCCGCGGGAGTTCTCCGCCGACCTCCTCGGCGACGAGGAGGTGCTCGTCCTCGGGCACACCCACGTCCAAGGCTACCGGGCGTTCGAGGCGGGCCTCGTGGTGAACCCGGGGAGCGTCGGGCAGCCGCGCGACGGTGACCCGCGCGCCGCGTACGCGGTGCTCGATATGGAGGAGAAGACGATCAAGGAACGCCGCGTCGAGTACGACATAGAGGCGGTCATCTCGGCGGTCGAGGCAGCGGGCCTCCCGGAGTCGACGGGGACACGACTGCGCGACGGCCGCTAGTCAAGGAACGCTGATGCACCTCGAGTCGGGAGTGCCGTCGTGATGGATTCGGCGGGCTTCGGCGTCCTGTGTCTGGTCGCGTTTCTCGCGAGTTCGGCCCTCGGTCTCGCGCTCTTCGGCGTCGTGGGCGGGCTCGTCGGCGGGCTCGTCGGGATAGTAGTGTTCGTCCTAACGGTAGAGGCAAACGCCGGTGGGACGGGCAGGGATCCGACGCTCCGGCCGGACGAGCGAGACGAGGGCGCGACGGCGCGCGGGTTCGATCCGACGCGTCGGCCCGCAGAACGCGAAGATGAGTAGCCTCAGCAGACGGGCTTAGGGTTGACGCCCATCGACTCCAACTGTTCAGTATACTCGTCGTAGGCGGCCTGGATCGCGCCGTCAGCGGCGGCCTTCGCGTCGTGCCAGTCGTCCTCGTCCTCGCAGACGGTCTCGAGGAGGTCGCGCGCGGCGTCGAGTTGACCCTCGAGGTCGCCCTTGAGGTCCCGGAAGATCGAGGCGGTCATCGGATCGGCCTGACCGGTGAAGAAGCCCGTGTACTGTTCTTTCGACTTCTCGGTGGCGAGGATCCGCCCGACCATGCCGCCGGCGCGTTCGACGGTCGTGTCGAGATCGCGGAGGGACGCCTGCATCGCGGAGACGGCGTCGCTCGGTTCGTGCTCGTCGAGTTCACCGAGGACGGTTTCGTAGTGCTCGCGCTCCTGATCGGCGGCGTCGGCGAACGCCGCACCCGCGGGCGTGTCGGTGCCTTCGTCGGCAGCCCAATCGGCGAACGTCTCGGCGGCGGCATGTTCCGCGTCCGCAGCCGCGTGCAGCACTTCGTCGGGTTCGAGTTCGCCGCCGGTGGCGGCGTAGAGCGATTTGGAGGACCCCAATCGTGAGAGCGCGGTGTCGTTGTCGTCGCGGACGGACTCGACGAACTCGTCTGACGTCATGGACGCGACTTGCACGCGGGAGGCCTAATACCCACCGTCACCGGTGTCGGAACAGCCGAGATAGCGCCGCGGCTACGTGGGTGAAAGAACGGAGGAAGGGAGGGTTACTCGCCCGAGCCGGTCTCGATGGGAGCGTCGACGAGGTTGCCCCACTCGGTCCACGAGCCGTCGTAGTTGGTGACGTCGTCGTAGCCGAGGAGTTCAGAGAGTGCGAACCACGCGATGGAGGACCGCTCACCGATGCGGCAGTAGGCGACGACCTCCTGGTCGTTCGTGACGCCCTCGTCCTCGTAGAGCTCCGCGAGCTCTTCCTGGGACTTGAAGCGACCGTCCTCTTGGACCGTCGCGGCCCACGAGACGTTCTTCGCGCCGGGGACGTGGCCGCCGCGCTGGGCGGTCTCCTGCAGTCCTGGCGGCGCGAGGATCTCGCCACTATACTCCTCGGGCGAGCGGACGTCGACGAGCGGAATGCCGCGGTCGATCGCGTTCTCGACGTCGTCGCGGTAGGCCCGGATGGACTCGAAGGGGCCGCGCGGCGTGTAGTTCACGGAGTCGAAGTCGGGGACCTCGGCCGTGGTCGGGTAGCCCTCGTCGAGCCAGTAGTCGCGGCCACCGTCGAGGAGGTAGACCTCCTCGTGGCCGAAGTACTTGAACTGCCAGTAGGTGTAGGCGGCGAACCAGTTGGAGTTGTCACCGTAGAGGACGACCGTGGAGTCGTCACTGATACCGTGTTCGCCGAGCAGCGTGGCGAAGTCATCCTTCGAGAGGATGTCGCGCTGCGTCTGGTCTTGGAGCTGCGTCTCCCAGTTGAAACCGATCGCACCGGGCGCGTGCGATTCCTCGTACGCTTCGGTGTCGACGTCGACCTCGACGAGTCGATAGTCGGGGTCGTCGGACTGGAACTCGTCGAGGTGGTCTTCGACCCACCCTGCGCTGACGAGCACGTCGTTGGCGTAGTCGTCGTCTACCATACCTATCGTTTGTGACCCCGGACATATAGTTCTGCGTTCCCTCGCAGGTTCCCCCGCACCTTCCGATTCGGCGCAGATGTTGCCGGTATTCGGTGCGGAGAGATCGGTGAGTGCGGCTACTCGCGCCCGAAAGGGGAGGATATTGCTTACTTCTGTGAGGAACATGCGGGCAGGTGGCCGCGACGGGAGACGGGACCCGAAGCGGTATCCTCCCGGGTGCCGTACGTCGGCGCGATGGACGAGGACGTCATCGTCTCCGCCGAGTGGGTAGACACGCACAGAGTAGATCCCGGGGTCGTCGTCGTCGACGTCCGCGACGCCTGGGAGTACGACGGCATCGGGCACATTCCCGGCGCGGTGAACGTCCCCTTCGACGCCTTCCGTGGTGGCGGCGAGGAAGGGATGCTCCCGCCGGAGGACGAGTGGGCCACGCTCCTCGAGGAGCACGGGATCGGTGCGGACACGACGGTCGTCGCATACGACGACACCCATGGGGTGTTCGCGGCGCGCTTTCTCGTCACCGCACTGCTCTACGGTCACGACGACCTCCACCTGCTCGACGGCGACTACTCGGCGTGGATGCGGGGTTACGAGACGAGCACGGCGACGCCGGACGTGGAAGCGGTGGAGTACGCCGTCACGCGCCCTGCGGATTCGCCGCTCGTCACGATCGACGAAGTCGCAGCGGCGACCGAGGCGGAGAACGCGGTCGTCGTCGACACGCGCGAACCCGAGGAGTACGCGGAGGGGCACATCCCGGGGGCGGTGAACCTCGACTGGAAGGAGGTGGTCGACGAGGAGACGCGCGGGCTGAAGGCACGGGCGGACGTCGAGGCGATCTTCGCGAAGAAGGGGATCACACCCGAGACGCACGTCGTGCTCTACTGCAACACCGCGCGCCGGATCAGCCACACCTTCGTCGTGCTCCGGTGGCTGGGCTACCCGGACGTCTCCTTCTACGAGGGGAGTCTCACGGAATGGAAGGACGCCGGCCGACCGCTCGAAGCTGGGAACGTCGCGGACGACTAACCCCTGTGTTTTCCCTCCTCGTCGGCGAGGAGCGAGACGGTCTCGACGAGAAGCGCGACGGCGAGCGGGCCGACGATGACGCCGAGCGCACCGACGGTGAGGAGCCCGCCGGTGAAGCCGACGAAGTAGAGGCTCCCCGGGATGCGCGCGGTGTGACGGGAGAGACGGGGTCGAACGAGCGGGTCTGGGAGCCACGCGACGAGCGTGCCGGCGACGACGAGGACGGCGATCGCACCCGTCACGTCGCCGGCGCTCACCCGATAGAGAGCGAGGGCGAGGACGACGAGGCTCGGCCCGACGACGGGGAGAAACTGGAGGACACCGCAGACGAGCGCGAGCGTCACGGGGTAGGTGAACCCCAGTAGCCAGAATACGGGGGCGGCGACCGCGGCCGTGACGGCGGCGGTGGCGGCCTGAAGAACGTAGATCGCATACAGCGTGCCGCGCGCGCGACCGGAGAGCGCGGCGACGACGTCGTGGTACTGCAACGGGACGGCGGCGAGCACCGCCGATTCGGCGTCCTCGTGGGCGACGAGGAGGCCGAAGACGAGGACGGCGAAGAGGGTGAACTTGATCCCGAGGACGGGAAGCGAGCCGAGGACAGAGAGGGCGGTTTCGCGGAGGACGCTCTCGGCCGTCGCGGTCAGCGTCGAGACGTCGACGGCGTACGCGACGCCGGCGACCGAGAGGTCGAAGGAGTCCGGGAGCGCACGGACGAACGCGAGGACACCGCTGGAGCGGACGTAGAGAAGGTAGGCGAACGCGCTGGCGGGGACGAGCGAGACGACGGCGGCGCCGACGGCGGTCACGGCGGCCGCCCACCACGGGTCGAGGCCGCGATCCTCGATCCGGTAATAGACGGGGACGAGGAGGTAGGCGAGGGTCGTAGCGAAGACGACGGTCCCGAGCACGCCCGCGAGGACGACGAGCGCGAGCGCGGCGACGAGTGCGAGCAGGGCGGTGAGGACGGTTCGGCGGGCGTACGGCACGAGCAGGGGTTCACCGGGCGGGGGTAAAAACGCACCGCGGGAGCGTTACAGAGACGGACCGACAGCTACGAGTACCACCGGGTGTGACCACGACGTAGTGAAACGACGCCACTACCTGCGGGCGGCCGGTGCGACGGCGGCCGTCGCCCTCGCGGGGTGTGCGGGCGACGGCGAGGAGACGACCGCGACGGGCGGAACGGCGTCCGGAACGCAGACGCTCACCGTCGCGACGTACCCCTCCTACGTCGACGGCGACGAGTCGCCGGGCGCGTGGCTCAAGCGCAAGTTCGAAGCCGAACACGATGGCGTCACCGTCGAGTGGACGACGCCCTCGTCGGGGTCGTCGAACGTCACTGAATACGTCCAGCGCAAGCGGCAGGGCGCGGCCATCGACGCGGACGTCTACCTCGGATTGAACACGGACGAGCTGGTGTTGATCGACCGGGAGCTCGACGCGCCGTTGTTCGCGGCGATCGGCGATGGTCTCTCACACGCGGGCGACGTGACGGAGGGGTTGATGGTGGACCCGGAGGGGCGAGCAGTTCCCTACGACACGGGGTACATCACGCCGGTCGTGGACGCGACGACGCTCGACGCCGTCCCAGAGACGTTCGACGACCTCCTTGAGTCGCGGTATCGGGGCGACCTGCTGACGGAGAACGCCCAGAGTTCCGACACGGGGAAGGCCTTCCTCCTCCACACGATCCACGAGAAGGGAAGCGACGGCTATCTCGACTACTGGCGCGACCTACTCGACAACGACGTCCGCGTCCTCGACACGTGGCAGGCGGCGTACAACGCCTACACGGCCGGCGAGGCCCCGATGGTCGTCTCCTACTCGAACGACCAGGTGTACGCCGCGAACGAGGGGCGCGATCTCGACGCCTACGAGGTCGTCTTCCTGAACGACGAGGGGTACGCGAACCCCGAGAGCATGGCCGTCTTCGCGGACAGCGACGTCCCGGACCTCGCGCGGTCGTTCGTCGACTTCGTGCTCTCGCCGGCCGCACAGAACGTCGTCCCGCAGCGCAACTACCAGTTCCCCGCGACCACGACCGGATCGCTCTCCGGCACCTACGCGGAGTACGCGAAGACGCCGCCGACGCCGGTCACGCTCACGTATGACGACCTCGCGGGACACGTCTCCGAATGGGTCGAACAGTGGTCCCGACTGGTCGCACAGCACTGAGCCGACGGCTCGACGGCGTCCGGGCGCGCGCGGCCGGCGTTGCGGACGCGATCGGTGCCCGTGGCGCGTTCCTCGTCACGTGTTGCGTGCTCCTCGTCGTCTTCTACTACCCCGTCGGAACGGTGCTCGTCGCAGCCTTCACCCACGGGGGCGACCCCTCGCTCGCGCCGCTGTGGACGACGCTCACCGACCCGTTCTACTTCGGCGCGCTAGCCGGCGCGCTCGCCGATCCCGCGGGCATCCCCGGAGCGATCGTAGGGTGGATCGACGCGGGGTTCCCTGCCGTCCGCACCGGGCTCTTCGGGTTCACCGCCTTCCTCGCGCTCCTCGGCACCGCCGGAGCCGTCGCCGTCGGCCTCCCGGGCGCGTACGTTCTCGCGCGTTACGAGTTTCGGGGGCGGGAGACGATCCGCTCGCTCACCGTCGTCCCGTTCGTCCTCCCGGCGATCATGGTCGCGGTGGGGTTCACGACGATGTTCGGGACGAACGGCGCGCTCAACGACCTCCTCGGTCTCGTCGGCTTCCACGTGGAGGTCGCGTTCGGGCTACCGATCGTCGTCGCCGCACTCACCTTCTACAACGCTCCGCTCGTCACGCGATTCGTCGTCGCAGCAGCCGAGACGGTCGACGTCCGCGCCGTCGAGACCGCGCGAACCCTCGGCGCGCCGCGCTGGCGGGCGGTCGTCGACGTCGTCGTCCCACAGGTGCTCCCCTCCTTCCTCGCGGGCGTCCTCCTGGTCTTCGTCTTCGACTTCATGGCGTTCCCCATCGTCCTCGCGTTGGGGGGGCTACGACTCGCCACCGTCGAGGTGTGGATCTACTCGCTGGCGTCCGACCTCCGCATCCCGGAGGCGGCGTCGCTCGCCGTCCTTGAAGCCGCGATCACGCTCGCGCTCACCTACGTCTATCTGCGCGCCGAGCGCCGCGGCGGACGCGACACCGTCGCCGCGTCCATCCCGCGCGTCCCGTTGCTCGGTCCACCGAGCGCCGGCCGCCTCCTCGCGCTCGCGTACGCGTGCATCGCGCTCGTCCTCTACGTCGGCCCGCTCGCCAGCATGGTCGCGGAAAGCCTCACCCGCGGGGGATCGCTGTCCGCGGCCAACTATGCGTTCCTCCTCGCCCAGCAGTTGGGCAGCGGCAGCGCGCGCCCGACGGTCGCCGTCTCCAACAGTCTGCTGTTCGCCGTGGGTGCGGTCGCACTCGCCGTCCCGATGGGCGTCAGCGTCGCCGTCGTCACCGGCGGCGAGGGTCGACTCCGGCGGCTCAGCGGCGCGCTCCTGATGGCACCGCTCGCCGTCAGCGGCGTCGTCACGGGGATCGGACTCCTCCGCGGTCTCGTCTTCGGCGTCGATCTGTTCGGGTACCATCTTGCGGTCACGGGCCCCGTGGCCATCGTCGCCGCACACGCCGTCGGAGGGTATCCGTTCGTCGTGCGGAACGTCGCGCCCTTACTCGCGCGCGTCGAGGACGATCTCGTCGCCGCCGCGCGCACCCTCGGTGCCGGTCCCGCACAGGCGTTCCGCGACGTCACCCTGCCGCTCGTCGCACCGGGCGTCGTCGCCGGCGCGGCGTTCGCCTTCGCCATCAGCGTCGGCGAGTTCAACGCGACTATCGTTCTCGCGCGCGACGGGGCGTCGTACACGATGCCGATCGCCCTCGAACGCTATCTCTCGAACCCCTCCGTCGGCCCGTACCTCGGCCCTGCGGCCGCGATGGGGACGGTCCTCCTCGTCGTCACGGCGGCGAGTTTCGTCGTCGTCGAACGCCTCGGCGGGCGGTGGGAGCGATGAGTCTCGAACTCGCCGGCGTCGAACGGGCGTACGGGGACGCGACGGCGCTACGCGGGATCGATCTCACCGTCCGGGACGGCGAGTTCTTCACGCTCGTCGGCCCCTCGGGGTGTGGGAAGACGACGACGCTGCGTTGCATCGCGGGCCTCGAGACGCCCGACGCCGGCGCGGTGCGATTCGACGGCACCGACGTCTCCGGCGTCCCACCGGAGGAGCGCGACGTCGGTGTCGTCTTCCAACACTACGCGCTCTTCCCGACGATGACGGTGCGCGAGAACGTCGCCTACGGGTTGCGCTTCGACCCGCCCGCGGAGGGATCGGTCGACGACCGGGTGACGGAGTTGCTCGCGCTTGTCGACTTGAAGGGGATGGACGAACGCGACCCGGACGCACTCTCCGGCGGGCAGCGCCAGCGCGTCGCGCTCGCGCGCGCACTCGCCCCGGCGCCGGACGTCCTCCTCCTCGACGAACCGCTCTCCGCGCTCGACGCCCGCCTGCGCGACGAGTTGCGCCTCGAGCTCAAGCGCGTACAGCGCGAACTCGGCGTGACGACGGTCTACGTGACGCACGACCAGTCGGAGGCGCTCGCGGTGAGCGACCGGCTCGCGGTGCTGAACGACGGCCGCGTCGAACAGATCGGCGAGCCCGAAGCCGTGTACGAGAACCCGGAGACGCGATTCGTCGCGGCGTTCCTTGGCGAGAACAACTGTCTCGACGGGCGGGCGGTTGGAGGGGAAACGAGGGGGTCGACCGTGCGGGTCGGGGACACGTCGTTCGCCGTAACGGGCGAACACCGGGGCGCGGTGACGTGCTGTGTGCGGCCGGAATCGCTGGACGTGAACGCGACACACAATCGCTTCGAAGCGGACGTCGCGGACGCGGAGTTCCTCGGCGACGGCTACAGGGTACACTTCGACTGGAACGGTCGGCCGATCATCGCGCGTCTCGACGACGCGCCGACGGGACGCGTGACGATCGGATTCGACCCGGATGAGGCGGTCGTGCTGGAACGCTAACCGTCAGGGCGCGACGCCGACGGTGAGCAGCGTCCCGAGAGTACGATAGCGCTCGATCATGTCGGCGCGGGTGTCGAATCCCTCGTACGGGAACGCGTCCGCGTCGGGGATCTCGACCTCGCGGTCGGGGATGGTGTCCTGTTCGGCGACGTGGAGGCCGGCGTCGCGGAACGCGTCACGGTATTCGTCCGTGTCCCAGCGCGTCATCTCGACGCCGATCCCGTCCTGCCAGCCGTGGGAGTGGACGTTCTCCTCGTAGTAGTTCACCGCACAGTAGAAGGTGCCGCCGGGGCGGAGGACGCGGCGGACCTCTTCGAGGGTGTGTTCGGGATCGGGCGCGTAGTAGAAGGCCTCCATCGAGAAGACGTGATCGAGCGAGTCGGCCGCGAACGGGAGGGCATCGAAGTCGCCGACGACGTAGTCGATCGCGTCGTCGTCAGTGTACGAGCGGGCGTTGCGCGCCATCTCGGGGGAGCCGTCGAGGCCGACGCCGCGACCGATTCCGCGTTCGCGCAGTGCGCGCAACGCGTATCCCGACCCCGTGCCGAGGTCGAGGACGGCGTCGCTCGCCTCGACCGGCATCCGCGCGAGCACGTGTTTCGCGGTGTGCCAGTGACGATCCTCCATCCCCTTATCGCGGCCCGACGCCGCCCAGTCGTCGAACTCCTCGCGGACGCTCATGCCGGGTGGAGGGCCGTCGGCGAGTAAAACCGTTCGGTGCCGAGGCGGGCGTCCCAGCGGGCAAGCGGCGCTACTCGGCGGCGTCGTCGGACTCAACGCTCGTGATGACGATGTCGAGCGTCTCGCTGGTGGCGCTCTCCACCTCCACCTCCCAGCCGCCGCGGACGTCGATGCCGCTCGCGTGCGCCTCGGCGATGAGGTCGGTGAGTCGCGTCTGGAACTCGCCGGAGTCAGCCGATTCGTCGGAGGCGAGCAGGGAGATGACGACGTCCCACGTCTCGTCGGCCGAGCGCACTTCGGCCGTCCAGCCGCCCTCGACGCCGACATCGTTCGCCGTCGCGTCCGAGACGAGAGCGGAGAGCCGCCGCTGGAACTCCATTTCCGACGTCACGTCGTCCGACTCGTCAGTCATGAGCGAGGATATCGGCAGCTGTCCGGGGCATCATACGTGGACTCTCTCACCCACGGTCAAGAAGCTACGCAGTCACATGGTATGCCATGCTCGTTTCTCAAGATGCTGGACGTATTTATCCGAAACATGAGTGTAATCGTGGAGCTGGAGGTGAGCGCCGAGTCCTTCGAGCTCGGGCGTGCGCTCGCAGTTCCCGGTCGGTCCGACATCGAACTCGAGGACATGATCCCCCTCGGTGACGACGTCGTGCCGCTCTTCTGGCTCTACGACACCGACCCCAAGGACTTCGTCGACACCGTGGAGACGCAGGCGAACGTCCAGCACGTCACCGTCTTCGAGGAGACACATGACCGAACGCTCTACGCCCTCCAGTGGGACGCCACCGGTGACCGCCTCCTCGGCACGCTCTCCGACATCGGCGGCTTCCTCCTGAGCGCGGCCGGCACCGGAACGACGTGGACCCTCCAGATCCGGTTCCCCGACCACGAGGCCCTCACCGGCTTCCACGAGCGTTGTACTGAGGAGAACATCGCGTTCGAAGTGCTAAATCTATACAATCCGACGCGGCCGAGCGCGGGTCGCTGGTACGGCCTCACCGAGCCGCAGTACGAGACGCTCCTCCTCGCGCGCGAGCGCGGCTACTACGACATCCCCCGGCAGGTGTCGACGCGGGCCCTCGCCGACGAACTCGGCATCTCCGATCAGGCCGTGACCGAGCGCCTCCGTCGCGCCATCCGCACGCTCACCGACAACACCCTCCGAACGGCCAAGTCGGAGCAGCGCGACGACGCGACGCACTGAGACGAACGCCGGACCACAGCGGGCCACGGATATACGGGATTATCGACCATGCAGCGTGAGTATCCGGACGGGACACGTATCCGGACCGGGTCGCGTAGGTAGCCCGTCACTCTGGGGGGAGAACGGCTATCGGAGCGATCCACCCCGTCGGACAGGGATGAACGGGAGCGGGCGGATGCGATCCGGGTGGATTTATCCGCGAACCCGGCTATCACGGCCGTATGGTCGGACGTACCAAACGCTACGCGCTCGCGGACACCGCCCAGCAGGTCGTCGGGGGATTCCTGCTCGCCGGACCGTTCGTCGTCACGGAAGAGGTGTGGGTGCTCGCGAGCAACATGCGGTGGTACCACGTCGCGCTGACGCTTGCGCTCGTCGCCGCCATCGGCTACGGCGCACTCTACCAAGCGGACGACGACCGAGACCCGGAACGCGAAGCCGAAGTCGCCGGGGTTCCGATCCGGTTCGTCTCGCTGATGGGCGTCGCCTTCGGTGCCGTGCTCATTCTCGCGGTGGCGTTCCGCGCCCCGCAGACGTTCGCGACGAACCTCGATCTCGGTCTCGACGGGATCGGACTCCTCAGTTTCACCCTGAAGGCGACGAGCGTCGGCGCGGTGTTCAGCGTAGTCGGGGCCGCAACCGCGGACAGCGTCTTCTGAGGCGATCAAAGGCGACGACACCGATCGCGTCCGCGTGCTGAATCGCGCCCGTGGGCGGCGCGCGGTCGAACGGACGGGAACACTCACCTCTAAGTCGGTGCCACACGCGTACGGGGTATGGACTACCGGCTGGCGATCGACGGGGCTCCGGAAACGATTCCGGGCGGCACCGCCATCCTCCTCCTCCACCCGAGCACGGGGGAGACGGACCGCATCGACACGGACTTCCTCAAGACAGACACGGACGCCTTCCTCGTCATCTCCACACGAACGACCGCCCGCGAGGTCATGCAGAAACTCGATCACTACGACGTGGACGAGACTCGCGCGCAGATCCTGGACACCCTCTCGGTCGATCGGGGGTACTCGCGTCGGAGCGCGGAACACATCCGTTACGTCTCCTCGCCCGACGACGTCGACGGGATCCTCACCGTCACCGAGGAGTTCCTCGCAGAGGCCGAAGGGAAACGCCGGGTCAGTTTCGACTCGATCACCGAACTCGCGTACTACGCGGACGACGAGCGCGCCGTCGACGCCCTCGAACGACTTACGCGCCTTCTAGAGGCCTACGACGCCGTCGGGCTGTTCCACGTTTCGACGGAGGTCCACGACGCCGAGACGATCGAGCGCTTCCGTGATCTCTGCGACGGCGTCCTCGATCTCGACGAGGACGGGGGTCTCGACGTCGACCTCTGAGCCGCCGATACCCTGCTCAGGAGAAGACCCGTTCGGCCCACGACACGGCGTAGCGTGCGCCGTGCTCGCGGTACGCGGGATCGTCGAGCGCGTCGAAGGGGGCGGGCAGGTCGAGGCCGTGTTTGACGCCCGCGGCGGCGAGCTCCGCCGCGTCGGTGAACGAGGTGTCACCGCTCGCGACGGCATGCCCGAGCCCGTCGAGGCGGGGTCGGATGCGTTCGCCCGCGTCCGTCCACGCGTCGTGGAGTGAGACGCGCTCGTCCGTCTCAGCCCACCCGGCGAAGACCTCGCGGGTGTGGAGGCCGACGTACGCGTCGGCGACGGCGAGCGCGAGTTGGTACGTGTCGGTCGGATCGGTGGGCGTCGCGGCCGCGAAGTCGGCGTACGTGCCGCGGAAGAATCCGAGGAAGTGCTCGGGGAGGTCGAGACCGACCTGCACGAGCGCCTCGGAGACGAGGAACGCGACGAAGTCGTCCGGCGACCCCTCGATTCGGGGTTTGACGAGGACGATTGGCGGATCGGTCTGAGTCGTCCACGCGATGCTCCCGTCACCGGGCGCACCGATGACGACGTCGTCACCGACGAGCGAGTCGAGGACTGCCGGGTGATCCGCGGGAAGCCACGCGGCGTCGTAGCCGCGCGGGTCGACGCCGTCGACGACCATCATCAACTCGGTGAGCGCGGACGTCGGGAGCACCTCGAAGTCACGCTCGGTGTCGTAGACGAGCGCGCCGGGCGCGCGGGTGTCACGGACCGCAGCGACGTCGGCGCGAAGCGAACGCTCCTCGAACACGGGTCAGACCAGTGCGTTGACGATGAGGGCAAGCGACGCGATAGCAGATAGACCGACGACGGTGAGGACGATCTTGGTGGCCGTACTCATACGCGACCGTCCGCCCCGGACGTACTTAAAATCGGGCAGTTCGTCCCGGTGCTAATCGGCGCGCTCCGGGCGGGCGTGGTCGGCGCCGGCCGCGGTGCCGTCCTGCGAGGAGAAGTAAGAGGCGAGCGCCGGGCCGGTAACGTTGTGCCAGACGCTGAAGAGCGCGGGCGCGAGCGCGACGAGCCCGCCGCCGAAGTGCGCGGCCGCGAGCGCGACGGCGAGTCCGGAGTTCTGCAATCCGACCTCGAACGTCGTGGCGCGCACGCGGTCCTCGCTCATTCCGGTGGCGCGACCGACGAGATTCCCGGCGGTGAGTCCAATGGCGTTGTGGAGGATGACGGCGGCCACCGCGGCCGCGGCGGCGCCGAGGATCACGCCCTTGTTCCCGGCGACGACGGCGGCGACGATGGCAACGATGGCTGCGACGGAGACCGTCGGGAAGACCGTCAGACCGATCTCGGCGATGCGGGGGGCGTATCGATCGAGGAGGTAGCGCAGCGCGAACCCGGCGAGCACGGGAATGAAGACGATCTGGACGATGCTGGAGAACAGGGACATGAAGGTGACGTCGATCGACTCGCCGGCCAGCGCGAGCACCCAGGCGGGCATCAGGATCGGCGCGGTCAGCGTCGTCACCGTCGTAATCGAGACGGAGAGCGCGACGTCTCCCTTCCCGAGATAGGTCATGACGTTCGACGCGGTGCCACCGGGAGCCGCACCGACGAGGATGACGCCGAGCGCGAGTTCCGGCGGGAGCCCGAGGACGAGGGTGAGGACGTAGGCGGCCACGGGCATCACGAGCCACTGCGTGAGCGCCCCGATACCGACGTCACGGGGCCGCTCGATGATCCGACGGAAGTCCTCCGGGAGGAGGGTCAACCCCATCCCGAGCATGATGAGTCCGAGCAGGGGCGTGATGTACGCGCCGATCGGCGTGAAGTACGCCGGCGCGTAGAGCGCGAGCGCGGCGAGGAGCACGACCCAGACGACGAAGAACTTGTTCGCGTACGAGGCGACCGTCTCCAAGTAGTCGAGCGCGCTCACGCGCGCTCACCTCGAAGGTGGGACATTACCGAGCGTTTCGACGAGGTGAGTAAAAGTGTGGTTGTTCAGGCAGGAAGTACGCGCACGCTCGATCGGCAGAAAGTGGACGTTCGGGCGGGGTGGAGTCGAGACGACGACGTGATCGGAGACGCCGTCCGATGAGTGGCGAAAGGTCGGGCGAGGCGAGGTGAGATGAAGCGAAGGCGTGCCTCACTCGTCCCGTCGTTCGGACCCGGCGAACGTCTCGGGTACTTCGATGACGTATCGGCCGTTCTCTTGGAGCGCGATGATGTACTCCTCACGGTCGTAGAGCTCCATGAGGTTGAGCTCGTACTGGCCCGGCGCGAGCACCTTGATCGACTCGAACTGTTCGTTGAGTTCCTCGCGCAACGCCGCCATGTCGGGTTCGTCGGCGTCCGCGTCGGGTTCCTTAACGACGCGGCCCTCGCTCGGCGGGCGCTCGGGTAAATCGTCAGCGGTGACCATCTCGCTGCGCGCGGACGCCTGTGCGGCGTCCTCGGCGTCGTCGTCGCCGGATTCGTCGTCGTTTCCCGTCGACTGACTCGGGGTGGAGGTCGGCTCGTCACGGATACCGTCATCCGCGGTGGACGCGGCTGGAGACGGTCCACCCTCCGTTTCGGATGCGTCGGCCGTCCGTGGCGTCTCATCGTCGGGCGGCGTCTCATTCTCATTGCCGGGTGGCGTCACGTCGTCGGAGTTGGGGGCATCATCGCTGACGAAATCCCGAACCGTCGCCGCGGCCTTCCCGACGGCCGATGGGACACCGGTGTCGGGTCGGTCCGGAGGGGCGTCGGTCGCGTCGTCCGGCGCGTCGTCGGGAACCTCGCTCGGATGGAACTGGAACTTGTTCCCGCCGCACTCGGGACATCCCGAAAGCATCTCCTTGGAACCGTCGGCAAACGTATGCCCGCAGTTCGTGCACTGATGGGGCATCCTACTTCCTCTTGAGGAGTGCGCTGATCAGCGTCTCGTCCTTGTGGAGTGACTGGATCTGGTTCGCGGGCCCGATGACCGTGAGCTTCGCGGGGTCTTCGTCCTTACCCATAAGCCGACCCAGGAAGCCGGACTCCTTCGTCTCGCTGCGCGGGAAGGACTCGATTTCGATCCCGGTGAATCCATCGGGATTGATCTCGGTCATCGTCACCTCGATGAGCCTCGACTCCTCGTCCGGGGTCAGGCCCTGTTCGAGGACGACGATGTCGCCGTCGTGGACGGAGTCGAGGATCATCCGGATCTTCTCCATGGAGGTCTTGTTCTCCATGCGTTCGGCGCTGATGAGATCGAGTTGGACCCCGTCGTCCGTCTCCGGTTCCTGTTCAGCCATCCGGGATCACCCGAACTTCTCCGCGATCTGGTCGTAAACCTCGTCCATGTTTTCGCCCTCGAGCGCTGAGAGTTCGATCGTCTCGTGCTGGGGGAAGGCGTTGCGGATGCGCTGGACGTTGGAGTCCTCGAGGTCCGTCTTGTTGGCGAGGATGAGCACCGGCAGATCGCGGCTCTCGATGATGCCGATGAGCATCGTGTTCACCTGCGTGAACGGGTCAGTCGTCGAGTCGAGAACGTAGATGACGCCGTCGACGTCCTCGCGGAGCCAGTGCATGGCCTCGGCGACCCCTTCCGTGGCCTCCCGGGATCGGCGGACGGCCTCGTCTTTTTCCATGTCGTGATCGAGGAACTCCTCGTAGTCGACCTTCGTCGTCACGCCGGGCGTGTCGACGATGTCGATGGAGACCGTGTGGCCGTCACGTTCGATCTCGACGTTCTCCTTGCGTCGCGCGCGTCGTGTCTCGTGGGGAATATGGCTCTCGGGCCCGACGGCGTCGCCGGTCCAGTCGCGGGCGATGCGGTTGGCGAGTGTGGTCTTCCCGGCGTTCGGCGGGCCGTAGATGCCGATCCGCTTCGGGTCCTCGCTCTCGCCGGCGAACAGCTTCGCCGTGACCGCCGAGACGCTGTCCCTGAGGTCTGCGAACAGTCCCATCCTGTTTGATTACGGTACGAGCGCCCAGACGGGAATAGTTGACGCAGTATCCGTTCCCGTGAGCGCGCGTGCTACCCGTACTGAGCCGGTGATGCGACTTAAACCTACGTCAGACACCGGACCGGGCGATCGGATGCGCGGGTTCCGCCCGGTCGTTCGTGATTGATGGGGCGACCGACCAGCCCCCCACCCCTTCGTTTCGAGTGGAGATGCGGACCGGGAGGGGGTGGGGGTGGGGTGGCCGTGCTGTTTCACGGTAGCGTTAGGATAGGATAACTACTACTACCTGTGAAATATACTCTTGCTCCTGCAGTACGGGTGTGATTTCTCTTATTCCTACTTGTAGGTTTCGTCTTTCTAGAGTCGCCTTCGTGCCCTACCCACCCCGTCACCCTATGGCTTCGTTCCAGTAGAAACGAAGGGGTGGGGGGGTTTCGCCCGTATGCCGGATCACCCCCTCCGTTTCGGGTGGAACTGCCGGCCGATCAAAACGATCGGGAAACCCCGATACCGGACACGAGCTGTCCCGATGCAGGCGTCTCTATTTCCACGGTCCATGTCTCTCAGGAACGTTCGACAACGACACACCACCGTTTCCTATGGAAATATTGATGCTCCAATGACCAATAGCCGCGGTCGTCCGTGACGTTCTCCTCACCGGCCCAGAATTCCATCGTTCACTGAACGACGTAATTCCCGGGTGAGGGTTCCGGCTCGCGGTGACGATGGTCGGTTGACGGTAAATCGTAGCCATCGAAACTCTTTTGTCTGGACGGCTTCGTTTGTTTCATCTGCATCAACTGGACGGACCGGTCTCGAACGTGAGGCGGCAACGTCGGTGATCGGGGCGGTATAGGCGCCGTGTCCGTCGATTTCCACCCGAAACAAGGGGGTGTGCGTGATAGAATGACGGACGATGAACCGAACGGACGGCGGACGGCGAACAGGGACTTCGACGTCGAGCTCGACGACGTCCTCGACGAGGAGGAGGACGAAGGGGGGCTCTTCGACGACTTGCTCAGCGGCGAGCCCATCTTCGAGAACAAGGAAGTGCTTCGGCCGTCGTACACGCCACACGAGCTCCCCCACCGCAACGAACAGATCAACAACATGGCGACCATCTTGGTCGCCGCCCTCCGCGGTGAGACGCCGTCGAACATCCTCATCTACGGGAAGACCGGAACCGGCAAGACCGCTTCCGCGAAGTACGTCAGTCAGGAGTTGGAGAACACCTCCCGGAAGTACGACGTCCCCTGTGAGGTCGAGTACATCAACTGCGAGGTGACGGACACCCAGTATCGCGTGCTCGCTCAACTGGCGAACACCTTCATCGAGCAGAACCGCGATTACGCGCGTGAGCGCGTGCGCGAACTCGAGGATTTACTCGCCGAGAGCGATGGCGACCCGAATGCGCTCGCGGACACCGAGTTCACCGACGAACGCGACGTCGAACAGCGTATCGAGGAGTTCGAACGCGACCTCGAGGACATGGAAGAGGTCCCGATGACTGGGTGGCCGACCGATCGCGTCTACTCGGTCTTCTTCGACGCCGTCGACTACGTCGAGCGGGTCGCCGTCATCATGCTCGACGAAATCGACAAACTCGTCGAGAAGTCGGGTGACGACACCCTCTACAACCTCTCGCGGATGAACTCCGAACTCACCAACTCCCGGGTCTCCATCATCGGCATCTCGAACGACCTGAAGTTCACCGACTTCCTCGACCCGCGCGTGAAATCCAGCCTCGGCGAGGAGGAAATCGTCTTCCCGCCGTACGACGCGAACCAACTCCGTGACATCCTCCAGCACCGCTCAACGGACGCGTTCAAGGCCGACGCGCTCAGTGAGGACGTCATCCCGCTCTGTGCGGCGTTCGCCGCCCAAGAGCACGGCGACGCCCGGCGCGCGCTCGATCTCCTCCGCACTGCCGGCGAACTCGCCGAACGTGATCAGGCCGACGTCGTCACCGAAGAACACGTCCGCCGCGCGCAGGACAAGATCGAACTCGATCGCGTCGTTGAGGTGGTGCGAACGCTCCCGACGCAGTCGAAACTCGTCCTCTTCGCCATCATGATGCTGGAGAAACATGGCGTCCACAACATCAACACCGGGGAGGTCTACAACATCTACAAGACGCTCTGCGACGAGATCGACGCCGACGTCCTCACGCAGCGCCGCGTCACCGACCTCATCAGTGAACTCGACATGCTCGGGATCGTGAACGCCGTCGTCGTCTCGAAGGGACGCTACGGGCGGACGAAGGAGATCAACCTCTCCGTCCCCATCGACGAGACGGAAGCCGTCCTGCAGGCGGACTCCCGTCTCGGCGATATCGAGGACGTCACGCCGTTCGTCCAAGCACGATTCGACAACTGATCGCGCCCGCGCCTCACGGCCCGTCGCGGCGGCTCGCCCCCGTGTTCCATCGGAAACGAAGGGGTTCGATCCTCTCGGCGTCGCCCGTCACGCGGGCGCGGCCGACGCTCCGCTGGTTGGGTTTACTGTCCCACTCAGTCTGGCTGTGTCGCCCGTGACGAGCGGCGTAGTGAGGGACGCATCACCCGTCACCGCGAGTCGTACCCACCCGAGCCACGGGATGTGGAACTCGGCGGTTCCCCGGACCCAGTCGGGCTGGACGGGGGTCGAAATCCCGACCGCCTGATCGTACGCGGGGTTCGAGTCGCCCTTCGTGATGAACCCCGCGTGCGGCGCGGGGCAGTTCCTGAGCTCCTTGCAGTTCTCCGCGCCGAGCACGTAGTTCGGGTTCGCCTCGTCGTACCAGTTCTCGCCGTCGGCCACCCAGAAGCGGGCACGGTGGATGATCGGCGTCGTCTCCTCGTTGCCGTCAGGCGCGTAAACGACGACGTCGCCGGGCCCCTCGAATTTCGCGTACCCCGTCCGTTGGCCGGTCTGATAGGTTACGACACCGGTGGCGCCGGTCGCGTCGGCGCCGGCGAAGCGGTGTTCCTCCATGACGAAGACGAGGTCGCCCTTCTGGAGATGTGGCGTCATGCTGCCGGACTCGACGGCGACGAGCGGTGGCCAGAGGCCGCTGACGGCGAAGAGTAGGACGCCGATCAGGGCGACGACGAGCGCGCTGCTCACGAGTTCGCGCACGAAGAGGACGGCCTCGTTGTCCGTCCTGCGGAACCACCGGAGCGCCGCCAACGGGCCGTCGCGTGGGTCGGGGACGTCGTCCGCCATTGCCCGTCGCTACGGCCGAACCGCGTTTCAAGCTTCCCACTCGACGGCGGCTTCCGCAGTCCTTTTGCTCGCGGGCGGCGTGCTGGTCGTATCGTGCCCGACTCGACGCCCGTCCGGGTGGTCCGCGAACTCGCGCGCCGCGGCTACAACGCCGAGCGCGACGCCGTGACGCTCATCGCCGATGCGTCTGACCCGGATGCGGCCGCCGAACGCGTCGCCGACGCCGCGGGCGACGACGCCCTCACGCTCACCGCCGCTGACGTTCGTGGCGTCCTCGACGACGGCTCCCGGACGTCTGCGCGCTCGGCCGACGCCGCCAGCACCGACGGCGGTGCGACCGCCCGCGCACCGGAAACGGAGGGCAACGCTACAGATTCCGTGCAGGCGGCTGACGCACGCGAAACGGCGGCGAACGACGACACGCGGGGCGGCATGGGCGATGCGAACGCGCTCGACACGCCAGCCTGTGGTGCGACGACACGCGAGACGGAGACGGACTCCTCGGACGCCACGGACACCATCGCGCCGTCCGACGCGACGTCGACAGCGCGCGACGGTCGGTCCCCGCCGCCACCCGAGGTGGCCGGCGACGTCACCGGTCACTCGACGGGTACCGGCGAGTACGGCGACTTCGTGACCGTCTTCCGCGATCGATACGAGCGCCTCTCGAAGAAACTCCGCGGGCGCGTCAACCACCGCCCGACGGACGCCCTCGACGCGATGCCGGGCGGGAGCGACGCCGCGATCGTCGGCATGGTCAACGACATCCGTTCGACGGCGAGCGGCCACTGGCTCGTCGAGCTGGAGGACACGAACGGAACGTTCCCCGCCCTCATCATGAAGGACCGCGACTGGGCGGACGTCGTCGACGAACTCCTCCTCGACGAGGTCATCGCCATCGAGGGAACGCTCGCCGACGACGGCGGTATCCTCTTCGCCGATAGCGTTCACTTCCCCGACGTTCCCCGCACCTATCGCCCGAGCACCGCCGACCGACATGTCCAGGCGGCGCTCGTCTCCGACGTCCACGTCGGGAGCCAGGAGTTCGCGGGTGAGCGGTGGGACGCCTTCGCCGACTGGCTCCACACGCCCGAAGCCGAGTCCGTCGAGTATCTCCTAGTCGGCGGGGACATGGTTGAGGGCGTCGGCGTCTACCCGGATCAGGACGAAGAACTCGACATCGTCGATGTCTATGAGCAGTATCGTGCGTTCTCGGAGCGTTTGAAGGACGTTCCCGGCGACATGGAGATCGTCATGATCCCGGGGAACCACGACGCCGTCCGCCTCGCCGAACCCCAACCCGGCTTCGACGAGGAACTCCGCGACATCATGTCCGCCCACGACGCTCGCATCGTCGGTAACCCCGCCACGGTCACCGTCGAAGGCGTCGACGTCCTCATGTATCACGGCGTTAGCCTCGACGAGGTCATCGCCGAACACGGCGATGAGGCGGTCTCCTACGACGCCCCGCACAACGCGATGGCCCAACTCCTCAAGAAACGCCACGTCGCCCCGCAGTACGGCGGCCGGATGCGCGTCGCGCCCGAGGAGAAGGACTACCTCGTCATCGACGACGTTCCGGACGTCTTTCACACCGGCCACGTCCACAAGCTCGGCATCGGCGCGTACCACAACGTCACACTGATCAACTCGGGGAGCTGGCAGGAGCAGACCGCGTTCCAAGAGTCCGTCAACATCGACCCCGACGTCGGCACTGCACCGATCCTCGACCTCGACACTCTCGACGTCACTGTTCGGAAGTTCTGAGGAGTCGATCCTTCGCACGTCCCTGAAACCGACTGGGGGGTGACGAACACGATACGGTCGCCGTCTCATTCTACCTCCCGTTCGCCACGTTCCACTCGACGCCCAGCGAACTCACGTCGCGTGGTCTCCACCCGAAACGGAGGGGGTTGCTAGACGTTCTCGTCCACCGCGAGCCGATACCGTGTCGTCCGCTCTCCGCCGAATCGCGGACCGTCGCCGACGGCCTCGAAGCCGGCGTTCGTCACCGCGTCGAGCGCGCCGTCGGCCCCGTCGGGGACGAGCGCCTCGACAGCGATGTTTTCCGCGCTCGCGAAGGCAATCGGCTCGTCGAGGAGCGCTGCGACCGCCG
>Ga0207754_100298_pt1 | contig 21441 bp, 13 predicted proteins | sample A23E1SouthBayCA_FD_187728 | JGI IMG/M metagenome (GOLD analysis project Ga0207754, IMG submission 187728) | Aerobic enrichment media microbial communities from Eden Landing Ponds, California, USA - A23 E1 (SPAdes) | ecosystem: Environmental > Aquatic > Marine > Unclassified | place: Emeryville... | reverse complement strand
AGCTCCTCTTCCTTGTTCGCGATGCAGATGATCGCGAACTGCGGGAGGCTGTGGAGGTCGTAGATGACGCTGGGGTCTTCGAGCTGGTCGACCTCGTCGAGGATGACGACCGTTCGCGGGCCGTCATGCTGCTGGAGGCGATCAACGAGTTCGTCGTGGGGCGTCGACTGCCGGTGGATGTCGATAGTGGCGCCGAGGTCGTCGAGGATCTGATAGAGCGTCCGGAATCGGGTGTAGTTGCGCCAGCAGTTGACGTAGATGGCCTCGACGTCGAGGACCTCTTCTCGAAGTCGTTCCGTGACGAACTTCGAGATGCACGTCTTTCCCGTCCCGCTGGGTCCGGTGACGATAGCGGTGTCGGCGGGTTCACCGTTCGTGATGGGCTCGAGGACGCTAGAGAGGTGGTTGACTTCGGCGTCACGATGCTCAACTTCCCGAGGGACGAACCCGGCGCGGAGAACGCGAGCATCGCGGATCATCGTTGCTTGATAGACTGGTTTTCTGGCTAGTACTAAAAACGTGACCGGGTTGCTTCCGGAAACACCCCATTTAGCCCTCTCGAACCTAACTACATCCTCGCGCAGTAAGGCGATTCCCGTTCGTGGAAATTCAAGGCTTCCGGGATTTCCGGAATCAGGTCACGGGCGGGAACTCGTCACACCGGGATTTTGCCAGTTGTCGGCTTCGTGTTCACTCCAGGGGATGAGGTATACTCCGTTGTCAGCGCGACTCTGACAGTCCAACTCATCCATCAAGTCATTCCAGCGTTCTTCGATCGTATTGCCGGACTGCTCGAGGAGTGACTTATCGAGTTCGTCGATCAGCTGCTCTTGGAGCTTCTGGTGTCGCTCGCTTCCGTACTCGCCAAAAACATCCTCATATCCTTCTCCTCGGAGTAGTCGAACGAGTGTTGTTATACGGAGGGCCCGGTCCTCGCTGATGTCAAACTCCTCTTCTAGTCGCATACACATCCTGCCAGCCCAATCAGATGCGCCCATACTCTTCCTCTTGTCGTCAGTATAATAGAAGTTCGCAGGCACAGACTAGAAGCAGTCAGGACATTCCCAAACGTACCCCCGACTCTTGCGCCGGTCGCTTTTTGGCATTTGAAGAGACTCACAGAGGCCGCAGGTCTTGAATTCGGACTCGGGAATTAGTTCTATGAGCTCCTCCTTCCAGACCCGAATTTCAGCCGTCTTGATGTTGTTTCGTTCGTTCTCTACCCTGGAACTGTTTCTGTTGAATTCCCACTCTCGATTTTCGTTACGGCGCCATTCAGCCAATATTCGGAGAAGCTCGTCTTGTTCGTCCACGCCATCAAGATCCTCCTGGCAGTCCTCCACGACATCCCGCCGAATTTTCGGTTCCACCTTGTCCCAGACCGCGGGTGTGCTTCCATCTCCTTCGTGCCGCTCTTCCTGTCGTTTTTGCTCGTCTTCCAGCTCCTCGATTCTGGCATCAAGAGACTCTCGTATCGGGGCGAGATCAGGGATACTCATACGAAGATACCACGACTGGAACGTCATAATATTCTGGTGCTGTACCGCTTCTGTCTGGTTTAAACAGGTGTTGCGAATCGCCTGATTCTATCGTGTTCAGCTATCACGATCAGCGATCAGCCCGAATCGACACTATTCTCTGGGAATCAGGTGTCGTTTGACTTCTCTAGAACAATGATTGCAGAGTGCCGCTGGCATCGGGAGCGTATCTGGGGAGAATTGCCGGGTGTCGCCTGAACGGGCTTCATGACCACAGACGGTCGTCCCAGTTTCATTCCGTACGAGGTGGTACTTCGCCTTTCCCGATTGGCGGAGCGAGAATGCAGATTCGTCTTCTGTGGGATAATCGTCGTCTACAATATCTTCGACCGTTGCCGAGGAGATCCAGTATCTGCTGAGATCCGTCCACCAGGTGTTCGAGCATCGAATTTGCTGGCGGAAGAGCTGCCGGTAATCAACCGTGAACCGTTGCGAATCCTGCTGAATGAGGTCATCGGTGTGGAACTCGAGTGTCCGTGGGGATCGCTCTTCCCTGTTTGATTCAGGCTCCAACTCGATGGTCCACTCCGTTTTGACGTACGCTCCACCGGTGTATTCGACAGTGTCTGCGCTTACAGACTTGGTACGGTCACGAAGCCAACGAACGGTCGGTGGACGGAGCTTCTCAGTGAGTTGCTCTGAGAAGATGTCGTGTAGCAGTTCATCCGTGACGAGTGCGTCTTGGAGGGCGGTTCCGAGCTCTCGAGGTGCCGTCTGGTTCGTATAGTTCTCTGCCTGTGCGATGAGTGTCTCTCGAGCTTCGGCAATCCCATCGACGGTCAGCCAGAATCCGTACGGTTCGTGACCATCGGTGAGCACTTCGCCATCGGTGAGCCGAACCAGCATCGGCCGGATATGGTCAGGTGCCGGAAACAGATGTAACTGGTATTGGTCGGTGACCGGGACTACTGGATAGGGAAACTTCTCTCTAGAGGGTACTCCCTTCTCTTCACGGGGTATGGAGAAGTCTCCCAGGTCTGCTAGCGGAACGTGCCTCGGCATACACTCCGGGATACGATCCCTGTACGTCCCATATCGGTGGTCGCGAGGACCGCGATTAATTTGCATCGTGAGTAGACCGATTACCCCCAGTCACTTAGTATTCAGGGGGTAGTGGGGGGAGGGTCTATAGAAGTATTACCACACCACAAATCGGGAACTTAGACTAAGTAAAGGTTATAACATTCCCGCTAGGTGATGTGACTATCCAGATGACTCAGAAGACAATTGGACAGAACACCGGTCAATCGGGCCGGGTGAATTTGTCGGGACCTGAACTCGACCAATTTGATGCAGAAGTTGGGGACGCCATCAAGGTTGATGTCGCCGAATCCAAGGGAATCGCCAAGGCGATTATCGAGAATAGCAAGGAGAGTGAGTTTGTGATCGTGTCCAAACCAGCAGCTGATTCATCATCCACGGAGGAAATCGATGAGTAGCAAGTACCCCTCTCTTTTCGAGAGCTGTCAGCCACGGGACGACGTCTTAGACGGCTCACTTCAGGAGGACCAGTTCGCCGCCAGTTTAGCTACGGTTGCTCACGATCCAAACAAGGCGGCCCCAAATTACCGTAAGGCCTCTCGGTTTTTTGAGATGACCTACCCCACCGAGGGGTTGAAGACGCTGTTGAGTAATCTCACGGGACGATTCCTCGCAAGTGGGACGAACCAAGGGACAGATTATACGAGTAGTATCCTTTGTCTCGACACGCGGTTCGGTGGTGGGAAAACCCACGACCTCATCGCTTCGTACCATTTGGCTGAACACGCTGGCGATATCGAGAATCTGGAAGACCATCTTCTACCTGATGATGAGCGTAGTGCAAGTGCGTACCAGGAGGCCGTAGAGGAAGGCCTCTCGGTCGACTCGGCGGTCTTCGTCGGTGGGCACGTCGACGCCCGGAACGCCCGCAGTGACCGGAACGATCCAGACGCCCCGAACACGAAGACGATGTGGGGCGAGATCGCCTACCAGCTGTACGGTGCAGACGGCTACGAAGAACTCAAAGAGTACGATCAGAACAGGAACGCACCTGGGCAGAACAAACTCAAGGACCTCTTCGAGCTCGGCGATGGTCCCGCGCTTGTCCTCATCGACGAGATTGCTGCCTACCTGGAGAGTGCATCGGCCGTTGAGGTCGGCAACGCAACGCTGGCCAGCCAGACGCTGAGCTTCGTTCTCTCACTCCTGGAGACGGCGTCCGAGTCCGATGATGTCACCATCGTCTACTCGATCGCGGACACCGCGTTCGAGGAGGAAGCCGAGGACGTCCGTGGGCTTATCGACGAGCTCAACCAGATCGGACGCCGTCAGCATAAGACGGTCACACCAACCGACGAGAGCGAGGTCGGGCAGGTGCTCCAGCATCGTCTTTTCGAGGATATCGACGATGAGGCCGCAGCTGAGGTGTCCCAGTCGTACTTCCAGTTGTACACCAACAGCGAGCGGCAGTTCCCCCAAGAGGCGACGGACGCGAGCTATGTCGACCGGCTCGAACGAGAATACCCGTTCCACCCGACGGTCATCGATACGCTCACGGAGAAGATCGACACGATTCCGAAGTTCCAGCGAACCCGTGGGGCGCTGAAGCTCCTTGCGCGGGCTGTCTACTATCGCTGGAACAACCGCCCGGACCACTACGAGCGTCAATGGGTACGGCTATACGACCTCACACCGGCGGACGACGCTCCGAGCGGGAGTATCAGTTCGACCCTCCATGAGTCGTTATTCGAGTTCGTCGACCTCAGTTCGGCTGTCTCCGCAGACATCTACAACGATGACGGGACTGCCCATGCACAACTCGAGGATCGCAAGTGGACAGAGAAGGGAATCCCGGCACTCGGCTCACACATGACCACCGCTGTTCTCTGGCATAGCCTAGCCTACGGAGAACAGGCGACCGGGATCACCCGGGCCGAGATGAACGAAACGCTGGGTCACCCGGACATTCGCTTCGACAACTACGACTCGGCCCTTGATGCGCTGGCGGGAGCGGACATGAGCGTCGCGTGCTACTACCTCTACGACGAGGAGCGGGTTCGATTCAAGTCCGATCCGAACCTCATCAGAATCATCGACCAGCGCGTCGACAATACCCCCGACGCGCAAGCGCGCTCGCGATTCGAAGCCAGACTGGAGAGCGAGACCGGGACTGGCGCGTTCGAACCGGTCTCCTACCCAGAATCGCCGGCCGATCTCCCGGACAAGGCGTCGACGCCACAGCTCGCCGTGATGCACATGGACACGGCGCCGGTCACTAAGGAATTACTCGAAGACGAATCGAACCCGGAGTCCGTCCCCGAGAAGGTTCAATCACTGTACCAGAAGTCAGCCACGAAGCAGGGCGGCGATGTCCAGAGTCGAGTCTACAAGAACTACGTCCTGTTCCTCGCCCCAGACGACGAGCGCGTGCGTAGTGCCGTCGACGAAGCCCGACACCTCGAAGCCATCGAAGCGCTCCTCGATGACTCTCAGCAGACCGCAGACCTCTCAGAGGACCAAATCGAGGAGCTTCGCGAGCGCCAGGACAAGAAGTACGGGCTACTCGGTGAGCTCGTCCGCGGGGTCTATCGCCATCTCTACTACGTCGATCGCGATGGGCTCACCCACATTACGATCAACGCGACCGAGGCGAACGGCGGCACCTCGCTCGTCAATGCCGTCGAGGAAACCCTCGACGACCGCCTGATCCGCGCCGACGCCGACGCGAAGGGTGTCGCGTTCTTCAAGCAGAAACTCTGGCAGCGGACGCAGGACTCGATGACGACGCAGCAGCTCGTCGAACAGTTCGCCAAGAAGCCGGGACTCCCGTACCTCCTGAGCACAAAGCCGCTGCGCAAGACCGTCGCGAAGATGGTCGACGAGAGCGGCTACACCTACTGGGACGCCGAAACTGAGACCGCTTACTGGGACGGCGACGCCGATGACCACCCCGAGAACTGGCGGAAGCGGGAGCCATTCGCTGACTCGCCGGACGTTCGCACCTCGATCAAGGATACCGACGTGAAGATCGGGAACGACTACGTCGTCTATACGGGCATCGAAGCTCTCCTCGACGTCCACCACGACCCGATCCGACCGCCCGAAGCTACAGAGGTCGAGTGCGCCGAGGACGGCTGTACGACGATGGTTGAGCCGTCTGATGACGGCCCAGCGTATTGTGAGGAACACCGAAAGCCCCCAGAGAAGGCTCGCTGTCAGAGCTGCGGCGAGAAGTACGACGAGAGCGAACTGAACGCCCAGGGGATCTGCCCCGACTGTGCGCAACCTTCGGGCTGGGACACGGCGACGAGCCAGATGGCGGCGTCGCGGGCGTTCAACGAGGTACGAACCCACGCGCTCTCGAAAGCGGCGTCGGGGGGCGCACCAGGCGTCTCGCAGGCCACGGTCGAAGTGGTGGGCGAGGATCGGCTCTCGAAGGGATCGTTCATCGCTCAGCGAGATGCCTTCACTGACCGGTCGGACGCGGTCTCGGTCCGGATGAGCTACGACGTGAAGACGTCGACGGGGTCGAGCTACAGCGCGGACTACCAAGGAAGTCTCGATGACTTCTCGCGCGTGACGAACCAGCCCGACCCGTTCGGCGAGTCGGTCAACGTCACGCTGAAGTTCCGTGTCGACTTCGACGAGCCCGAACCGATAACTGACGCCGAGGACGACGTGCTCGCAGAGTTACAGGCGGGCCTCGGCCAGACCAATATCGACGTGAAAGTTCAAGCCAGAGGACCGACCGAAGTACCCCCTGAGGCAACCCAATGAAGACAGGACTCGACTCAACGCAAGCCAGCGCGGCGACTGAGGACGCACCGGCGTCCTCCTTCGGGAGTAGCGTCTACGGTGGCCGGCCGACGTTCGCGATGACGCGCCGCGAGGGCTCGAACGGCGGCGAGGTCACGCTGTACGAACTCCTCCCCGAAGACCAGGCGGCCGCCCGTCGTGACAGACTTGAACGCCGCGGGCGCTCGCTCACCGTCGAGTCCTTCAAAGAGGTCTTGGACGATTCGTCGGCTGAGGGTGCGACGCGCTGGGACTGGGAAGGATGGACGGCGGTGAAGATCGCCCGTCTCGACGGTGGGCGCTTCCGTGCCCTCTCCCCGCTACTCAAGGAGACCATCGAAGGCGCGGAACTCGACGCCACCACTGTGACGACCAGTGGCGCCGCCGACCTCTTCCTTCCGGAAACTGTCGGCGTGCGTCTAGCGCTCGGGTTCCGCGGCATCAAACCGCTCCAGCGTGTCGACCGGATGCGTGCCCTCTGTCGCGGCATTGCCCGAATGGGCGACGAGGAGTGTTACTACTGGCACGCGAAGTGTCGCGCCCCGTCCAGCCCGAACGGCGAGAAAGCACTGCGAACGCTGTTGACTGACCACCTATGACAGACCACGACGACGACCTGAAACCGCTCGCTATCGAAGGAAAGCTTCCGCTGAAAGCAGTAGGTATCGAGAATCTAAAAGAAGACAATCCGAAGCATATGCCGCCCCACCGGTATCTCCATCCTTGGTTTGCACGCCGACCGACCCCGGCGGCTCGAATTGCGATACTCGCGTCAATTCTCCCAAAAGGAGTCAGTAGCAATGAGATACTGAAACTCATGCAGATCGGCCCAAAGGTGGGTATAGATGGGGATATCGCAGATTATGTCGAATCTAAGAAGGCCCAAGAGGATGAACGGTCAGGGACACTCGGGGAGCATTACGGATATGACAGGCCCTTCACGTCAACTCCGACCTCTGACGAAATTTCTGACCTCCATGAGACGCTCAGGGACTTTTGGGACGGAGAACTGCCGAAGGTCTTAGATCCGACTGCTGGTGGGGGAGTAATTCCGTTCGAAGCCCTGCGTTACGGACTTCCCGCGGAAGCAAACGAGTTGAATGCAGTCCCTTCCCTCATACTCAAGACTTTGCTGGATTATCCAGTTTCTGTCGGCCATCTTCGGAAAGAATTGCAAAAGTGGGCCGCGGAAATCGATAGCGTGGCCAGCGATTCTCTAAGTGAGTATTACCCCGACAACGGAGAAAGGGGGACTCCTTCTCACTATGCATCTACTTATGCGATTACGTGCCCCAACTGTGCCGCGCGTGTGCCAGTCACCCCAAAGTGGTGGCTTCATCGGAAATCTTCCAATAAGGGGATAGCTGTCCGACCTTCCTACGAGCATGGCGATCTCGAATTAGAGCTAGTGGAGCTTCCGGACGATGTCACTAAGGAGGAATTCAATCCGCAAGATGGTCCTAGAGCTCGCGGCGGCGACTTAGAGTGCCCGAACTGTGATATAGTCACAGAGAGTTCGGATATTAAAGAGATGTTCAAACAGGGAGACTATGAATATCAAATATTAGGTGTGAAATACACAAAAGAAGGTGGAAATGCCTTCTATCGGGCCCCTACTACAGAAGATAAAAATGCTCTGGAAAAAGCGAAGGCACGTATAAATGATGATATGGGTTTATTCTCTTTACTCACAGAGGATGTCCCACCAACCGGAGAGAAGACGTCTGAACCCGTTGGATATGGGATTACAGAGTGGCGTGACTTCTTTAACCCACGACAACTCGTCACCCACTACGAGTATTGGCAGGCTTTTGAGGACGTAAAAGAGGAAATTCTAGAAACGTATTCGGACAAGAAAGCAGAATCAATCGTGACCATTCTAGCACTCACCGCGGGAAAGATGATCGACTACAACTCGCGGCTATCTCCCTATAAGGTGAGCAAAGGTTACCCTGAAAACGCATTTGCAGGGAAGAATTTCACGTTGCAGTGGATTTACGTCGATAACAATCTGTCCTCAGGCAATCGTTCATATGAGGATATGACTAGCCGCATTATGAACTCATATGAGGATATTGCCGGGTACTTTGATGGAGTAGATCCTACCCCCGCAAAAATCACGTCTAGAGACGCTGCCGATCTGGAACAGGAAAATGAATCTATTGATTCGATCGTTGTCGATCCTCCATATTATTCCAGTATAATGTATGCTGAGCTATCTGACATATTCTATGTGTGGCAGAAAAGGTATGTATCTGACATTCATCCGGAGTTCTTCCAATCAGACTTAACAGACAAGGATTCAGAAGCTGTAGCAAACCCTTCCCGGTTTGAGGATATTGCTGGCCGAAGTTCTTCGAAGAAGGAACTTGCGAAGGGACATTATGAAAATAAGATGAGCGATATATTTTCTGAGATATATCGTGTCCTGAAACCTGGCGGGTCAATGACGGTTATGTTCACACACAAGGAGACAGATGCTTGGGATACACTTACGATGTCTCTCATTCGGTCTGGTTTCGTCATTACATCCACACACCCAATCACGAGCGAAATGCCGGACCGGATGGATACACAGGGCAGCGGGTCTGCTGATTCTACCCTCCTACTCACAGGCCGCAAACCCCATGAAGAACGTGACCCCGAGAATGCGGTCCCGACCCTCTGGAGCGACGTCGAAGCGGATACGCGAGCTGCCGCAAAGGAGGCCGCCCGTGACCTCCTTGAGTCCGGTGTCTCCCTGACCAAGACCGATGTCATTATTTCGGCGTTCGGCCCAACGCTCAGGGTCTTCGCCGACGCCTACCCCGTCGTCGACGATCAGGACGAAGAAGTCCCCCCACGGAAGGCGCTTGAAACCGCGCGAGAAGCCGTGACCCAGATTCTCGTCGACGAGTATCTGGAGGGGATGGATGTCGACAACCTTGACGACGTCACCGAGTGGTACATCCTTTGCTGGCTTGTTCACGAGGCCGAGACGTTCGCCTACGACGATGGCCTTCAGCTCGGGCACGGAATTGGTGTGGACATTGACGAAATCAAGCGCTCGACGAAGACCTGGCGCAAGAGCCGCGGCGATATCAGCCTCCGCGGGCATTCCGGCCGCGTGCAGAACATCAACGAGAAACCCGAGGATCGGTCCAGCCGACTGCCGGTTGACCCAGACGATCTCTCGTTCCCGCGCTCGCTAGACGCCGTTCACGCTGCGATGCACGTCTACGACAAGCGTGGCGAGACCGAGACGATCGAGTGGCTACGAGAGCGGAACTTCGACTCCGACAGCCAGTTCAAGTCGACGCTGAAGGCGCTGCTCCAGGTGCTGCCTCACAACCACGAGGACTGGGAACTCGCTCGGGACCTTGCTGTCGGCCGGACGAGCGATGTCCTTGATCTGGACTTCAGTCCGAACGTCTTCGCCGAGGGCGGTGACGAGACCTCGCAGAGCACGCTCGGTGAGCACTAGGCAGAATGCGAGAGTTCGGCGACCTCACCGCGGTTCACCTCGCTCTCAGGGAGCAGGGTGATGGGTCGCCGACGAAGCTTCAGACTCCGCTTCCCGGTGACCAGTGGCACGCCGCGATTATCGACCTCTGCTGGCGACGGTACCAGTATTGTCTTCACGTCCATAACGAAGCCATGTCGGTGTACGCAACCGACATCGAACGCCGCCGATCATCTGATGGACGAATCCTAGACCCACTTCCAGTTCGGCTCAGCTGGGGAATGGGACAGGTCGCCGATCTCCTCAGCAGCTTCGAGTCGACCTTCGATGCGTTCACTGCGTCCATAGATGCGTGCCGGCAGCGAGCGACGTTCGGAAACGAAACCAGCTACGAACTCCTGTCACGCCGCTGGCTGCGGGAGTCACGAGAGCTTCGCGACCGAATCGAGTTCTCGCTTCAGACGTCGATGTGGGTCCAGTGGATTAGCGAAAGCGTCTGGCAAGCCGGTGAGCTGTCGACACATTTGCGGGACGACGACTCGCGCTATCTACAACAGTACGGGCCCGACATGTTCAGCTATATCGCCCATCCACCGTTGCTCGTGGCCGTCCTGACCAGTGCGGCGATGGTCGAGGAAGTTGGAGCGGTCACAGTGAAAGAGCTTGATACAGGTATCGACCCAAATTTGGACGAAACCACGCTTGAGGAAGTTATTGGGTGGGTTCGAGACGAAGGATTTGCACCAGAGAGCGTCGACTTGGAGGTTCTTGACGACACACTCCGGGAGGCACGAAACGATCTCTCCCACTCGATGACGGCACGAGGGACGACAGTAACCTTGGACACGTTCGAGACGTACATCGAAGCAGTCCAGATAGCAGTAGGATTGGGCCTGCGTCTCGCTGACCGGCTGGCTACCGATGTGCTGGCAGACTTGGCCGATCTATCCCTGAGTCCGAACAGGGACAATAGCGGAGCGACTGGAGTGATTAAGTAGCACCAGACTGAGATAGTCAAATAAGCTCACTAATGGCTGACCTTCAGACCTATTCTTGGGACTCGATTTACGAGAGCCAGCCTTCGACGAGCGGTTCTCATCTTGTTGATGAATTCTATGTTCCAGCCCTCGAACGAAGCGTTCGCTACGACCGAGTAGCAGGATACTTCTCTAGCAGTGCCCTCGCCGTTGCAGCTCGCGGTGTCCACGCACTCGTGGAAAACGATGGGGAGATGCGACTCATCGTCGGCGCTGAACTCTACGAGACCGACCGTCCTGTTCTGGAAGCGCTCTCCGACGAACTCAGCGAGGGCCTCGACGAACTCGACGACGAACGGCTCGACGCGCAGCTCCAACTCCTCGCGCAACTGCTTTGGGAGGAACGACTCACGATCAAGGTCGCTGTGCCACGGCGAGGGAACTGGGGCATCTTCCACCCGAAGGTCGGCGTCTTCCATGACGACCAGGAGAACTCGCTGTCGTTTGAGGGCAGCGTTAACGAGACAGCCGGCGGCTGGGAGCGCAATTACGAGCGCTTCAAGGTCCACCGAGAGTGGCGCGATGGACAGCGGGAATACGTCGAAGGCGACGTCGACACGTTCGACCGTCTCTGGGACAACGATCACACCTACGTCGAAGTCTACGATCTCCCCGAGGCCATCGAAGAGGAGATTATCCACTGGAAGGCTCCCGACTCCGATACTGAGATCGACACCGCCATCCAGATTGCACGCGGCGAGGCACCCCCGACCGAGCGCGACAAAGCAAACATTATCGCTGACGGCTCGCTCGCACCCGGCGGATTGGCTCTTGCTGAAGAGGGTAGTACGATCACTCCTTGGCCCCACCAGCGCGTCGTCTCTGACACACTGGTCAACACCTACCCGAACAGTTTCCTCCTGTGTGACGAAGTCGGCCTCGGGAAGACGATCGAGGCTGGTCTGACGCTCTCTCGGCTTGGGCTAACAGACGATTTGGACACTGGTCTCCTTCTCGTCCCCGCAAGCCTGAGGATTCAGTGGCAAGAGGAGCTCTGGGAGAAGTTCAACATCAACGCCTACCGCTTCGATCGGGGGAGCGGAAATCAGTACGTCTTCCACGATGTATTTGGCCGTGAGCACGCGCCACCCTCTGCTGCAAGTCTCGACCTCGACGCCGACGAGCGGTCGAAAGCGTGGGTTGAGAGTCCAATTTGGCGGTTCCTCCATGACCAGCAGTCCGACGACCAAACCAACGGCCCATCGATCGTCATCATGTCGTGGCACACCGCCCGGCTTGATGACCGCTGGGATCAGGTCGCTCCCCGCGACGAAGGCGATGTACGTACTCGCGACGATGTCCCAGCGAGCGCACGCGGACGCGACACAACCCGTCGTGAGGGTGTCTGGGACGCCGTCATCATCGACGAGGCACACAACGCCCGCTCCGGAAGCAAGTTCTACACGCTCCTCGAGCGGCTTCGTGAACACACCCAGACGTACTACCTGTTGACCGCGACGCCGATGCAGCTGCACGCCGGCGAACTCTATGATTTGATGGCGTTACTGGACCTCCCTGGCGAGTGGGACCGGAAAGACCAGTTCGTCGAGTTCTTTGAGACTCGGCAGGCCCTCAATCAGGCGCTAAAAGAACAGGTCGAGAGCGGTGGAGGGTCCTCAGGGGGATCCTGGTCGGCGCAAGCCACCTTGGACGAACAGCGGTACCAGGATCGGCTCCCAAACGAACGAAGGCTCTCCGATAGGATCTTCGACGCGGTCGCGGAGAAACTCGAGATCAATGATGAACAGCACGCACGCGGAATCGCGAAACAGCGTGTACTCGAAGCGTGCAATCTTGCTTCGAACTACGGGGATCAGTACGACGGGTATGTCGAACGGTTCGAAACGGCGGTACAGGAGTACAACGTCGACCCATTCGAAGCGAACGAGGACGAGAAGCTCAAATACCTCCTCTATCCGGATTGGAAGGCCGAGGAAGAGTGGCTCACCTACTCACGGAACGATCAACTCAGTGCCCTCGATGATCTCTCAGAGGTTGGCTGGCGAGTCGTTCGGGACGTTCTCGCGGATTCGACGCCCGTCGACGCCCTTATCCACCGGAATACGCGTGATACCCTGCGGAAGTACGAGAAAGTCGGACTACTGGATGAGACCGTTCCGAACAGAAACCCGGAGCAGCGGAAGATCGAACTGACAGACGAAACGCGAGACGTCTACGACCGCATCGACGAGTACACGAGCAAGTTCTACAAGCTCGCCCAGCAGTCCGATGAGGCCGAGACCAGGGCGATTGGCTTCGTGATGACTACCTACCGCCAGCGACTCACGAGCAGCGTTTACGCGATTTCACAGAGTCTGCAAACCCGCCTCGAAACCCTTCGAGCACAGCGAACCGTGCTGAAGGGGAAACAACGTGCCGCCAATCCCGACCGTTCTCAAGGTAAGTCCAGCCAAACCCTCTTCGAATCCCTCTCTGAGTACGAACTGGACGACCTCGATACGATTGACGAGGTCAGTGGTGACCTCGAAGACGCCGACCTCGCCGAGATTATCCCGAACGTCACCGACCAGGGAATCAATCTACTCGAACAGGAAATCGAAGAGCTGGAGTCGTTCGTTAATGATCTCAAGCGTATCGACGAAGACCCGAAGGTTAGTCAACTCATCAGCGACCTGGGGAAACTGGACCGTGAAGGACATAATCGAGTCATAATCTTCACGCAGTACACCGACACGATGGACTTCATCCGGAACAGCTTGACGTCTATCCACGGCGCAACGGTCGCAACGTACTCTGGTCGCGGTGGCGAGATGTATGACCTCGACAGCGAGGGCTGGACGACCGTTGGTAAAGAGCGTGTGAAGCGAGAGTTCGCTGACGACGACGGCCAGGTCGATATACTCGTATGTACTGACTCAGCCAGTGAAGGGCTGAACCTTCAGGAGTGTGGGGCCCTCATCAACTATGACCTCCCGTGGAACCCAATGCGGGTCGAACAGCGTATCGGGCGAATCGACCGTATCGGACAGCGGTATGACGAGGTCACGATTCTCAACTACAGTTACGAAGATACTGTTGAGACAGACATCTACGACCGCCTCGACGACCGGATCGGTCTATTCGAGAACGTGGTGGGCGATATGCAACCCATCCTCTCGGGTGTGAGCAAACAGATACGAGACGCCACCTTGAACGCCGATTCTGACGACCGTCAGGAGACGGTTAAAAAAGCGGATGAACAGCTATCAAGGGATATCGAGCACCAGAAGGAGGACGACCGTGTCGACGTCGGCGAGTCCCTTGATGACGTTGACGAGCTTGTAACACAGGATGTCCTCGACGAAGCAAAGCTTGATGCGTGGCAGTCCTACAGTCACCCGGATCTCGTCGACGTCGGCGAGGAGGAGTACGAGTATCAACCGCCGTTCGAGACATCGAGTCTCCAGTCAGTGTTGGTCGATAACGATGCGCTTGCCGAGACCGGTGTTGAATTCACTCCGATTCACGAGATTGACTTCGAGTACGATGACGGGGACTTCGACTTTGCGGACAGTACGTATCGCCTCTCAGTAGGTGATGCACCGATTGAGGTCCCAGCTGGGGATGGGGAACAGACGATTGCACAGGCTATTGCGACTGGTATTGACGAAGTGGCGGTGACGTTCTCGGCTGTATGTGCTGATGAGTTCCCATCGGTTCAGCATCTTGCACCAGGCCATCCACTTCTAGGACAGCTCCTGATAGTACTGCAGGATGTGAGTGAGGATACGTCGCGACTCCAACAGCGAATCGTGACTCGACCCGATCAAGACCAAGAGCCGGTAGTGTGTGCGTGGGGGCGAGACGGCGTGTTTACCCGGATTGCAGGCGATGGGACTGTGGCTGAAAATGGACCGATGGATTCCCTTCCGACGTGGTGTGATCAATTCCTCGATAACCGAGAGAAGTCAACAAAGCAGCCACAGTAGCTGGGTAGTTTTGTAAGCATGGACTTCACAGATGAACCAATAGATGCACTGCTCTTGAAGCAAATCTCCGCGTTATTAGCGACGGTGCGAGACTGGAATAGTTAGTTGTTGACTTGTTTGGTCGAGAAGGATACGACGTCGATCCAACCGGCGTGAGGGGACGGATGGTGGGAGAGATGCACTTTGAACGCTCGGGAAAATCTGGCGTGTTCCATTAGCTATCTCTTTGTAGCTCCAATTAGACTCGGACAATATGCCGAAGCCGGAGATCGAAGTCCTCGACGACGGCGACGCCTATCCCTATTCATCGCATATCAGCGTAGACGGTACAGAACTCCAGCTGGGCGATCTTCTCCTTGTGTTTGATTCTCCCGACGGCAATGGTGTCAGCTTCTTTGAGCGCATCTATGGGTTCACGTGGCCGGGAATTATCACTCACGTCGTCGATGGGCCGGTTCCTGCTGAGTTCCGCGATTTCGAGGACTTTGCTGCGGATCTCGACAGCGGGAAGATCGCGGTCGCCAGCAAACGCGAGCAAACGAGCTTCTTCGTCAGCGATGACACCGTCCGCACTCTCACCATCTATCGATACCAGTACCAGGGCGGGTGGCAGCCGATCCTGATTGATGAGCGACGAGATCCACTTGAGGATACTCCTCCCGCCCAATCTGTAGCTCTTTGCGATGACGGTGAGCAGGTGATCGAAGAACTGCTCCTGACAAACTCTCCAGAGGGAGAGCAGGAGTTTGAGCACATCCAGGAGTTCCTTGTGTCTGCTGGCTATCGGTCTGAATTGATCCCTGCTGTTAATGAAGTCCTCGAAAACTGATGAAATCTTTTGGAATCAACAAATGGTCGGGATAGAAACGCTTGCTACCGTAGGCTTGGGCCTAGATGCTGCTGGTGCCCTAATGGTCGTCCTTCCTGAGTTCGAACAATTTCGGGCATACAAAACACCTGAGGATGAAATCCAACAAATCGAACAGGGCCGGGTAACTCTCCTGAGCGAAGGGAAACTGACCTCGGATGATTCTGGATTTGAGGCCGTATGTGAGGCACTTGACGGGCAAGTCGAGGTACATGGCCCAATAAAGGAGATCGTCGTCGTGAGCCTGGAGGATGAGCCCGACGCTGTCGAAGTTCGATATCACACCGATGGGGATTCGATTCACGCTCGCGACGGACGAATCTCTCGAACACTCGTCGATCGATATATCGAACGCCACGTTCACCAGCTTGAACAGCGGGCCCGCGAGTGGTATCTTCGGGCTGGCAGTTCTCTCCTCTTATTCGGGTTCTTGCTCCAGATTGCTGCGTCTCTCTTGTGACATCTGTTCTCGATAGACGTCGGAAGGGTGTGCGGTGGCCGAGTTACCGTTCCAGTGCTTCTCTGAGGTCACTTCCAGGAGAGCCAAAGATGTCGTCGAACTCATCAGGTTGGACCTCTGCAAAGGTTTGTAGTTCCTCTCGCGATGTGATCCCGTATTCGAGCGCGAGGTAATCCTTGGTCGCCGCCCCGATTCGAGGGAGTTCGGCGAGATCGTCCTCGTATTCCAGCTGATGCGTTTTTAACCATTCGTGAGACTGTTCTAGGGCTTCCTCGGGGGTTAACGACTCATCAGGTCCCGCTTCGATTGAACGGCCTTTCCGATACCAGGCGTTCCGCTCTGCTTCTGGTGCGTTGCACGCGATTGTAGTACTCCCGTCCGGCGCCGGACTGATGGTAAGGTTGAATCGCCCGGCCGAAACCCACCGAATCCGGTTTGAGGACGCCTCTACGAGGTCCCATCCAGTGAACGAGTCATTTGGATTCAGTTGCTGTAGCGGGCCTGTATCACCGAATGCACTCCCCGACGAGAAGCCATCGAGATGGTTCGTCGCGATACTGGAGACGACATCGCGGTCCACACCGGTATCATTGGAGATATCGATCGGATCCGCTGTCCCCAGGAGGTCGTCGACCGTTGTGTATCCTGTGTCAGCAAACGCCACGAGCCGGTCACGATTCATTAGGTCCTCGTAATGCAGCTGGTCATCAATCCCTGTTTCCTTGAGGTGGTGAAGATACCCCCGGGCGACCGAGTCCTCGAAGCGGACGTTCCCAGCTTCTAATCTGTTTGCTTTGAGCGCTTCAATGAGTGCTGAAAGGGAGTATGAGGATTTGAACAGCGGATTCCACTCTTCCTCGTCATCGTCAAATACCTCTATGTCGGTTTCTGGTTTGAAGTAGATGGGTCGATTGGCGTTGGCAAATTCGAGAAGTGAGACTGACACCATTCTTACTGATGGCTGACTGACTCTCGGATTAAATAGATGTACCTCTCAAGCGAGGGGCACAACAGGGGTATTATTCTATAGGTGGACTGCTAAACTGCGACAACTAGTATGCCGTTCTTGGCCCTCCACGACGGTACCGAGGTCATTCCGAATCAGGTACAGAAAGGGGATCTCCTCGAGTGCCCGAAGTGCGGCGATCAATTAAAAATTCGCGACTCCCATCGCCGGAAGGGGTCGTTCGTCGCGCGGCATTTCTACCACGCTGCTGAAGAGGAGACGGACTGTGGCGGTGAATCTCCCCCTCATTTGCGGATGAAGTCGATCGCGTATTCGAAGCTCACGACCGAGTATTCCGACGCCACAATAGGACTAGAACAGCAGCTGGGTGACCGGCGTGCCGATATTCTCGTTGAGTTTCCACAGCCTCGGTTCCCGGAGGGCCGCGGCATCGGCGTCGAAGTACAGCACAAACACGAGGACAAGGATGTCGACGCAGTAACCGCTGAGTATCTCGCTGCAGAGTACAGCGTCCTCTGGTTGGGAGAAGAGGACTTCTCCGGATTCAACGTCGATCTCTCTGGCATTCTCCCGACCTGGCCTCACGCGGTCCAACACGACTTCAGCGACGGGTATCACGGCGTCATCCACTGGCTCCGACAATCAAAGCCAGCCAATCCCTCGATGGACATCGTCCTGCCACGAGAGTATCTAGCTGAACACAGCGAGGGGCTTCGTCGAGCATGGGAGTACGGGAAGTTCGATCAGGGAGGGCAATCGGACTGGAACGATCTCGGATTCTGGTGGTTGAGTGCCTCGTATGACCCGTACCAGAAGTGGTTCAAACTCACCGAAACGCCTGACGGACGGACGATGCTTCAGCTCGGGAAGCAGGTCCGCGGTACTGAACACGTGCTCGCTCCTGTTCAGACTGGACACTCCCGGAATCGGGGGAAGGTTCACAACTTGGCTTACGAGGTTGAATCAGCAGACACCTCCGCCGGCGAGTGGGCAGATATCGAAAAGGCGTGGCTCGAAACCGGATTACAGAGCACTTCAGTCATCTTCAAGCTCGTTGCAACCCCGAGCGGCGAGCTCGCTCTTTCGCTGGGAAAGTACAAGGAACACAGCGACGATGGCGAGTTCATTACCGTCTCTACCGAGTTCAAGCGTAATCTCAAAGAGAGTCTCCATGAACTGGCTAACCTTCTGGGGTGACCTGACTCGGCCCGGAAACCCGCCCACAACGGTAAATGGACGGACTACAAACAGCAGTCAATAATGTCGGACGAGGCTGACGATTTGTATGATAAGTACATCGACTACGATGGCAGAGATCTCGATACCCGGAATGTCGGTGATGGGAAGGTAGTTCGGCCGATTACGGCCGAGAATTTCGAGATGGAAAAACGGACTCTGGGGGAGGTCCTCACCGATCAGAAGTTCAACGTACCAGAGTACCAGCGACTGTACTCGTGGAAGAACATCCACCACGAACAGTATTGGTCGGACATCGAGCAGTTCGTGAATGCCGACTTGGTCGCTGACCGACGCGAAGTGTCGGACGTGTTCTTCAGCTCGATGTACTTCGCGGTCAACGACGACAAACAGGTGTACGAGGTCATCGACGGCCAACAGCGCCTGACGACGACACACCTGCTGTTGCGCGTCCTTATGGAGCACCTCGAGGACGTCGACCCAGCTTCTATCGAGGACGATACCCTGGCGGAGTTTCGGGACTACGGGATCGGGCGAATCACCGATATTCTCTATGTGGAGGAGATGTTCGGCAAACGTGAGCCCCGGCTCACGCTGAACAAACACGACGCTGAATTTTTCAAAGCCCTCATGATGGGGCCCTCCGCCCAGGTGGACTACCTCAAGAACGAGGCCGACTTCAGCATTCACGGGAACAACAGCGACGCAGTGCAAGTCTCGGAGTGTCTGGACCGGTTCGGCACCACGGACGATGAACTCGCGGACTTGGATACTGACTCACTCTCCTCGGGGGCGTTCTTCAAACTGTACCGCTCGCATCGGCGGTTGTTGAAGGCCTACGAGTTCTACGACGAGAAGATCAGCGGCGTCGTCGCCGACGCCGACACGCCGGACGAGACCGTGCGAGCGCTCGTGAACATCCTCAACTACGTCTATAACTCCTACCACGTCGGGGAGTACCTGATTCGAGAGGCGGAGTCGGACTTCCGGATGCAGATCTTCGAGATTTTGAACGACCGTGGGGTCGATCTGACGAAGATCGACCGTATCAGGGCGGCGGTCGTGAACGCCTTCTTCGATACCGACGTGAAAGACGAGTACGTCGACAAGTGGGAGGACATCGTGGTGGCGTTCGCAACCGATGGTGACGCCATCGACGACTACCTCTCGATCTATTTGAGTATCGTCGACGATGGCATCGACAGGATTGGTGACGCGAGCGCCGAACTGACCAACGCCTTCGACACGCGGAACATCGACTCGGATGTCGTCCCGCGGCTTCGGAATCTCGATGAAGCGAAGGCTTTCCTCGACTACGCGCACGACCTCGTCGACTACTATCAAGATATCACGACCACGGAGCTCGCCGCTGACGATCTTGAGTTAGCCAGTCACCGAGAGCAGTGTCGGGAAATCCTTGTTCGCCTCAATAACCAACAGATGGACCAGTGGCGGCCATTCGTCCTGGCGCTCTACTATCACACCAATCCTGAATCGGAACGGGATGCAGCACAGTTCCACCGCGTACTAGAGACCATCGAGAAACTCAACCTGCGACGCCTCCTCATCTCTGAACGACCGAGTATTTTCCGCGAGGTCTTCATCGAGGCCGTCGAGGAGTTCAATCTCGCACCAACTGCCGACGCCACTCCAGATAGTGTATACGAGGCTTCTCGAGAGTACCTCATCACCGAGATGCGTTCCTCTACGCCGACGCTGTTCGGCGACCGGTTCGTAGATACGGTCGTTCAGACGCAGTCCTGGAGTACCGGAACGGCGCGACTGCTCTTCGGGAAGATCGCCCAGGATCACTTCGACGACAGTAGTCGTGCCGTCGAGCGAGACCTGAACATGGGGAACATCCATCTCGAACACGTCCTCCCGCAGACTCCCGTCAGCGACCCGGAAGACCCGACGTGGCTTCGGGAGTTTTTCAAACTCGACTCGGAGCCGGACATCGAGATCGCGTCAGAGATCGAACGCTATATCGAGCTGGTGCAGCGCTCTGATCTCGACGAAGAGGAGGAGCGACTGAAAGACAATATCTCGGAGTTCATCACGCAGGGGTTCATCGACGATATCGGGAACTTCCTCCTGCTCCGTGACACCGATAATATCGGGGCGAGTAATCGGCCACTCGCCGAGAAGATGACGCAGTACTACTCCGAGATCGACGGTTTCGCCAGTATCTACCCCAATCGGTATTTCACGGCCGAATACGGCAACGTCGATCGCGACTCCCTCGACAAACTCCGTGAGCAGCACGATGGCGGTGACGTTTCGAATGTGGACGCCGATGTAGTGGCGTATTTCAACTCCTTCTGGACCTACGAGACTCTGCAGGATCGACGAATCGAGCTCCTCTTGGATATTCTGTCGACGCTTGGGTTCGATTCGTTTGAGGACGAGTTCGGGATTGAATCCGACCAAGATGAGGTACGCCACGAAATTCGAGAGAAGACGGACCAAGAGTTTGAGAAACGTCTGTCCGTCCGATCGCTTTAACGCCCTCTGAGAAGTCGGTTTTGCGAGTACCTGTCGAAGCCTTCTCAGCTGACTATCCTATCCAGCTTCGCCATCCCCACAGAAGGTGCCGACCTCCTTTGACGAAACGAAAGGAACGAACGAAACGAATAGAATGAATGGAATGAAGTAAACGAGATTGATGAATTGAATTCTCCAAACGAACTGGTTTGTCTCTGGTTGGCCTTTAGCAAAAACGAACAAAACGAACGGAACGAATTAAGTGATAGAAATGAACGCAATTAGTTCAACGAGCGAAACGAACAGTTGGTTTTAACATCGTAGTAATCCTCTCACCGAGTGAAACACCCTCACCGAACGCACCGAACTAAACGACCAAAACGAACGAAACGAACATAACGAGAGTAACGAAAATAATGACCGACACCAATACCGCACGAATCACGGTGGCGAATCAGAAGGGAGGCGCGGGGAAAACAACGGACGTCATTCATACTGGCGGCGCACTTTCCGCCCGAGGCCACGACGTCCTCCTGGTCGATATCGATTATCACGGCGGGCTTACCTGCTCGCTCGGCTACAACGATCTGTACTACGATACCGACCGTACGACGCTGTTCGACGTCCTTGACTTCGACCAGATGGAGTCGGTGAACGACATCATCGTCGAGCACGAGGAATTCGACATCCTTCCCGCCAGCGAGAAGCTCGCGAACAACAAGAACATCCAGACGCTGCTTGAG
>Ga0207754_100297_pt1 | contig 21460 bp, 19 predicted proteins | sample A23E1SouthBayCA_FD_187728 | JGI IMG/M metagenome (GOLD analysis project Ga0207754, IMG submission 187728) | Aerobic enrichment media microbial communities from Eden Landing Ponds, California, USA - A23 E1 (SPAdes) | ecosystem: Environmental > Aquatic > Marine > Unclassified | place: Emeryville... | reverse complement strand
CGCGACCGAGACCATCACCAGGGATGTCGGCGCGGTCACGTACGAGGGCGACTCCGAACGGCTCGTCTACCAGGCCGGCGGCGTGTTCCGCGTCGGCCCGGACGGTGAGTCCGGGACCGTCGTCTCGCCGCCGAACGTCCAGTACCAGTATCGCAACGGCGCGCCGACGCTGCGCCTCTCGATCACGGAACTGGCCGTCGACGGGCCGAACACGCGCGGGTCGTTCGACGACGGCGTCGAGCTTCGCCAGGCGGAGCCGTCGACCCGTCGGTTCCCGACCGGCGGATTCGAGAACCCGCTGGATCACGGTGATTCGATCGAGATCACCGTCGAGAGCGTCGCATACCCCGTGTGGGCGGACTTCTTCGAGCAACGGACGGGCGGCACGGTCACCACCGGTGACTTCGACGGCGACGGACAGCAGGCCGCCCGCGTCACGCTTAACGGCCCGCCTGACGTGTCGCCGATGGCTCCGGGGGCACTCGTCACGACGGACATTCCACAGCTGTCGGTCTCGAACCACGCGCTGATCGACAGCTACGACTCTTCGACGACGCCAGTGTCTCCCGGCGGCGGGACGAACGCTCCGGTGTACGTTGACGGGAGCTACGATCCGAACAACAAAGCAGAGGTCCACGGGGATGTCGTGGTCGCAGAGCATGCGATCCTGAGCAAGGCGTACATCGGGGGCAAGGCGATAATCGGTGGGACGCCGGGATCGGGGAGCCAGACCGAAGTAACAGGTGATTCGCAATTCAAGGACCTCTTCTCGACGACGGATGACCTCTCAGTCGACGGTAACGGGGACTTGGCACACTTCGAAGACGACGTGTACGTGGGCGGCGACGTGACCCGCTCCGATCCCGTGCCTCCCTTCCGAAACGTGCGTGTTGAGGGGGATATGTACGTCCAGGGTGACATCGAACTGGGTGACGACAGCCACATCACCGGGGATCTGGTCGCTGGCGGGGAGATAACAGAAGCGGGTGGAGCCGATGTTACAGTCGATGGCACGCGAACTGAGAACGCGAATCCGCCATCGCCGCGGAGTCCGAACCTGCCGACGCTGGGCTCGGTCGCTGGCGAGATCACTGCCACGAAAGACAACGTCGACGACGGGGACAACGACAATCCCGGAGACGGGACGATCGCCAACATCGAGTCCGATGCAGACAACTGCAATCCATGCACTCTAACCGGCTCAGCAGGTGGCAACGAGTACTACATCCCTGGTGGGATCTCCCTCTCTAAGGATGAAACGGTAATTTTCGACACCTCTTCGGGACCGATCACCGTATACGCTGGACCGAATGCCTACGATCCTCGTAATAGTCCCGATGCGAGCGTCCACATAAGAAAGGGAAGTATCGAGGTCCACGGCGACAACCCCGTCCGGATCTACAACGGGGGGAGTTTCCTGATGGACAACCACGGCAAAGTCGTGACGAAAGATGCGACGGGGACCACCACGACGTACCGAAGTCAAAACTTCCAGGTCTTCGTCAAGCCCAGCAAGACTGCGGAGTTCTCCCAGCATTCGTCGTTCACTGGCGTCGTCCACGGTCCCGGCGGCACGGAGATCTCGTTGACGAACCACGTCGAGATCTACGGGGCTATCATCGGCGAGGCGACCGATGTCAGTAATCATGCCACCATCCACTTCGACGAGGCGCTGCTCGACTCGCCGCCGCGGGCACCCGGTGGCAACGGTGGCGACGGCCGCGTGGCCTACCTGACGGTCGAAACCCGCGAAGTGACGGTCGAAGACGACTAACCTAGCGCTGTCGCTTCGTGGCGCGATCCACTGCTCGTGACGAAACCGTGAGACTGATCGCCAGTCGTATGCCGAGTTCCTGCCAGCGCGTCTCGCTTCAGATCGATCCCGGGCTCATACTGCCGGCTGTACCTTCGTGACGATCTTGGCCACCCCGGGGTGGCGAAATCGTTCACAGATGTACAGCCGGTCGTATCACGCCTCGAACTCGTAGTTGACGCGGAACTCGCGGACGATGATCGTCGCGTCGGCGTTCGACGGCGTGTACGTACACGCTGCGGTGTCCGGCGTGGGTCGGCTACAGGTGGCTCCGGCCTCCGAGAGTGTCCGCTCCCAGACCGTGGCACGACCCTCGGTCGTCTCGATGCTGAGTGTGACCGGTGCCGCGCTCGTGCCGAAATACGCCTGTTCGCTGGCGACGCGTTCGAACGTCGTGGTGACCGTTCCGCCGCTGACCTGGCGCTGGGCCGCGGGTTCGGTCGTGACGATGGGGAGGATGACGGCGTCGTCGTCGAAGACGAACGTCGGTTCGTCGACGAGCACCGCACCGCCGTCGTCGCTGGTCCGGACGATCCCTCCGGCCTCGTAGGCCACTGTCGTCCCGTCGAATCGGTACTGGATCGGTCTGAAGTCAGTCTGTAGCTCCGGCGAGCCGGCGACGCTGACTGTCACACGCGTCTGTTCACCGTATCCGATCGTTCCACGCCCGGCCCGTAACTGTCCTTGCTGGACGGTAGTGTTGGACTCGCGCAACGTCTCGATCCTGTCGCCCAGCGTCTGCATCGAGTGCTGGCCGCTCTGCTGGACCGTTCGATCGCTGGCGTCGCCGATCGCGTCGATCCCGAAGGTGAACGTCGCCGTGATCGACAGGAGGACGACCGAGAACAGCAACACGTAGCCGAGCACGTTGCTGACTGCCCGCGTATCAGTCATCGACGACCTCCAGTCGGGTTCCGGTGTATCGAACCGCGATATCGCCGCCCTCGATCGTCGTCTGGGCGATCGGCGTGTCGCTATCGAGGGCGACACTGACGGGTCGTTCGACCAGCGGCGACGTGACGACGACTTCGCTCGCGGTGACCTCGATCGCGTAGCCTCGCTGGACGAGAGCGGGCGGCAGGTCCCGTTCGAGACGGAGCGTCGTCGTCGTCGCCGCCGTCCGATGGAGCCGGTCGGCACTCTCGATGGTCCCCGCGACCTGGTGGCCGACGCTCTCCATCTGTGACTGTGCGGTGGCCGTCTTCTGGCGCTCGACCGTGTCGGACGCGGCGACGATCAGGCCACTCATCAGCGCCGTGGCGATCGCGAGCGTCAACACGAACTCGACGGCCGACGTGACGGCGCGGTGCTCGCTCATAGTTCCTCCGGTGCGATGCTGACGGTGCCCTCGTAATCGATCCTACTGGTTCGGTGGGTCACAGAGAGGTCGACGGCGTAGAGCTGTGTCGCCGTGTTCGGTCCCGTCGCGCTGCCGTCGGCGGTCAGACGGTAACTGCCAGTGACCTGATCGCCGTCCTCGATCCGCACGTCGTAGGGGGCCTGGATGGCGTGGTCGAACGCGAGTGCGGGACAGGCCTCGCCGTCGACCGTCGCGTTTCCGAGATCGACCGTGAACGTCGACCCGCTGGCGGTACACGTCGTCGTTCCGCTCGGCCTGTCGACACTGACCGTGCCTCCCGCGTCGATTTCGACGGCGTAGGTGTCCCCGTCGTCGAAGACGACCGTCGTCGCCCCGCTGCCCCCGTCGACGGTCACGGTCGCGTTCCGGACGCGGGTGTTACTGGCGACCGTCCAGTCTTCTTCTCGTGTCCCGTCGCCGTCCGTGTCGTAGTCGAGGGTCCCGCTCGACTGGGTGACGGTCGTTCCGGTTTCGATCCCGTCGAACTCGACGGTGACGGCGCTGTCGCTGTGGGCGTAGTAGCGTCGGTACTGTTCGCCGAGCGTCGTCACGTTGTCCTGGACGTAGCGCTCCTGCTCGCCCACGTCGTTGGGATGGGCGCTCGTGGCTCGCTGGACGAGCCAGGTTCCGTCGCTCCGGAGTTCGGTGAGCAGCGTCCGCGTCTGGTCGGCGCTCACGTCACTGGCGGCGTCTCGCGTCGCCGTCTCCGCGTGGAGCCCGCTGCTGAGAAGCAGGGAGAGCGCCACGACGATCACGGCGATGACGACCGCTCCGATGAGCAGGATCTGTCCCCGCTCGTCTACGTCTGCCACGCGACCACCTCCACGTAGACGACGGTGTACAGGTCGTCGTCGCTCGCGTCGCCGTCGGTCGGCGGTGCGTACAGCCGTCCCGGCTCGTCGGACAGCCGCGTCCCGCTCTGGGTCCCGTCGGCAGCGATGAACTGGTGGTCGTTCGCCAGCGGCACGCTCGCACGTGCCCGCGTCGCGCCTGCGCTGGGCTGGCCCTGATAGACCATCTGCTGGGTCTTCGTGGTGCCGCTCTCGTATCGTAGGACGACGTTGTACTGGTACGTATCGCCCAGCCCCTCCGCTAACGCCGCCCCGAACGCGTTGGTCGGGAGATCGTCGCTGTACTCGGACCCCGTCGAGAGAGGACAGGTCGAGAGATCCGCACTGCCCGTGTAGTACTCCTGGTCGCTGGGCGTACAGTGAAAGCCCTCGTCCGTCCAGTACAGCACTGCGCTCCGGAGCGTTCGATCGTCGATGGCCGAGAGCGTGCTCCTGGTGAGCCCGTCCTCGCCCTCGACAGCCGCCTGTCCGCTGGGGGCTCCGGACATCGCCGTGGTCGCCTGGAGCGCGAAGAACACGCTCACGACGATCACGAGCGCGGCGAAGATCCCTTCCAGCGTGTACACCTGTCCCCTGGTCATCTTACCACACGTGTACCGTGATCGTCAGTCGTTGGTCGCCGACAGCGACGGTCCGCCTGGCGACGCCGACGGTGTCTGCGTTCTCGTACTGCGGTCCTGCCGCCAGCCACGAACAGCCCGACGACTGGTCTTCGAAGGCTTCGTCAGTGCCGTCCCAGCACTGCTGATTCCCGCCCTGTCTGACAGAGACGTTCGTCGTGCCCTCGATCGGGACTCGGTCCTGGAGCGTTCCGCCGCCGAAGCCACAGCCAGCCGTCGGCGTCGGCCCGTCGACCAGCGCCACGAGACAGTGTGCGTTCGCCTGGCTGGTGGTCTCTCCGTGGCCGAGTGCGCCGCCGGTCACCCAGCCCGCGACGCGCTGTGACTCCAGTTCGTGTGTCGCCTGTTCGCCCGCCGTCGTCGTACTGAACACGCCCGGTGCGATAGTGAGCGTGAACACGACCGCGAGGACGAAGACGCTGACCCCGACCAGGAAGTCGAAGCTAATCTGGCCTCTCTCGGTGGCTCCTCGCGCTCCCCGTCGAGTGCTGTCGTGTCTGGAATCCAACGTACCCTCTCCCACCCCGGTCTCTGTCGGCCCCCCGCTGGGGTAGACGGATCGGATCAGTTGTAAGTCGACGTAGCACATTATCAGTTTTCCCCTTGTCACACACCGTGAAACGAGCCCACCAGCGTCCGGCTCGTCGAACCGTGGTTCCTCATCCCACTGCGATCCAGGTGATCAGTGCGATCGTCGGCAGGATCACCGCGAACTTCACTCCCGAGATGATGTTCACGTCACGGATGTACCCCGCGATGAACGACGAGAGGAGCGCCTGCAGCGTGACGGCATGGAAGAACAGCAGCGAGAGCAGGTCCGTGTCGACGTTGCCCCCGAAGCTCTGCCCGGTCGCACCACTGCCGCCCGCACTGGCCGCGCTCTCGGACAGCCCCGCCATCACGTCGAGGAACTGCGTCTTCAGCAGTGCCATCACGCCCAGCAGCGTCAGGTACGTCATGAGGATGATGACGACCTGCATCCGGGTCCGGGCGATCCGCTCGCGGTCGATGTCGTCCTGATTCTCCGAGGCCTGTGCGGCCGTCGAGAGCACGTTCTGGATCTGGCTGGACGCTTCCTGTGCCTCGCTGATGAGCTTGACCGTCCGGGCGAGTCGCGGGACGTGGTACTTGTTGTTGAACTCTCTGAGGGCGTCTTTGAGGCTGGTGCCGTAGTTGACCTTCGCGTGCATGATCTCGAACTCCTCCGAGAGCTTGCCTCCCGATGTCGTCGAGACTACCTGCACGGACTCCAGCAGCGTCATCCCCGTGTCGTTCGCGCTGGCGAGTTTCCGGAGGTTCTCCGAGAGACTGCCGATGATCGTCTTGCGCGAGCGGACGTTCCACTCGTAGAAGATCGCCAGCGGGAGCAGGTTGATGTACAGTGGCACGTACACCCAGAAGAACGTCCCGAGCACTGGCCGAGCGATCATCCCGTCGAGACTCATCGGCGCGAGATCGAACACGACGACGAGGAGCAACGCGACGATCGTCACGGGGACCGTCACGCCCAGCACGAACAGCGGGTGATCTCGGAAGAACAGATCCGGGCGCTTGAGCACCTGCATGAACTCGTAGGTCCCTTCGCGGCTCTTGATGCGGTCGAAGATCGTGTACTGGCCGGTGTAGTTCTCGACCAGTCCGAGGTTCAGAAAGCCCAGCCCGTCGTCGACGACGAAGTCGTCGTCCTTGCCGTCGGGCCGCAAGTAGCCGTCGCCGACCTCGTCTCGGGTCACCGTCGAGACGAGCACGAGGAAGCCGGCACCGGTCAGCGGGATCAGCCCGTAGACCGTGCCATAGAGGAGCCGATTCTGCGCGTCGCCCATCATCGACATGATGACGAGGATGATGATGAGCAAGAGCGGAAACAGCGACAGGGTCATGTACATCTCCCCGAACAGCTCGAGGGTGTCCAGCATCTTCTGCTGTTCCTGCTTTGCGGTCCGCATGTGCTTGTCCTTCTGGTCTTCGAGGAAGGAGGTCATGTCCCCGCCGGAGTTGATGATCGAGAGCATGTCGGTCAGGAACTGCGAGAGCTCGTCCGACGGCGTTTCGAGTGCCTGATTGCGGATCGCGGTCCGGTAGTCAGTGTCGAAGTACTCCGTCTCCAGTACGATCGACTGGAACTCCTTGGCACACTCTCCGTAGGTGTCGTCGGCCTTCGCCATCGCCTGGAGGATCTCCAGTTGGTTGAGCCCCCCGACCGACAGCGCGTACATGAACGAGATCGAGTCCGACAGCAGGACGTTGACCTCTCGCTCGCGTGCGTTGGCCCGGAAGTACGGGATCGAGACCAGCGATCCGAAGCCGATACCGAAGCCGATGACACCGAACACCAGCCCGGTGACCAGGATCAGCGCCGGGATCTTGATCACGTCGAGCACGGCCGAGACACCATCTGGCACCGGAATTCCGATGAGCGTCGGTGCCTCGGCACCCGTCCCGCCCAGCAGGAAGGTGACGCCGAGGTAGCCGATCAGCGTGCCCACGAGCCACAGCGCCAGTCCCGAGATGACGCCGATCGCCAGCGCGCGTGCGAGGAACATCTCGACGTTGTCGGCCATCCGGGCCTGTGCGAGCTTCTTCTCGACGTTCCTGACGAAGTCGCCGTCCTCGTTGAACAGCCACTGGAAGAGGGGGTAGAACGTGTCCCCGAGCGCGCCACCCGAGAGCTGTTGCTGGCCGCGCGTGTCGAGGCTCATTCGCCTTCGGCCTCCGCGCCGGCTTTGGGTACGAACTGTCCGAAGTCCACCTCCTCGTCGTCCGTCTGCTCGCTGTCCTCGTCGCCGCTCATCAGCGCCGAGACGATGTCCGGCGTCTCACGCTCCTGGAACTTCTCGAACAGCGGACCGGCGTTGTCGAGGATGTCGGCGGTCTCGTCGAGCATCTCCGGCGGTGCCTCGGGTCTGGGGACCATCTCCTCTTTGGCCTCGTCGATGTCGATCTTGACCGACTCCATCTCTCGGAGGTCCTCCAGCGAACTCTCCAGGTCGTCGTTGGCGATCAGCGTGAGGATCGTTCCGGGATCGTTGATGAACGCCTGGATCGTCGCCGCCACCTGCGTGTACGTGTTGAGCCCGTTCTCGATGAGGTGGGCCAGCACGACCTTGCGCTTGAACAGCTCCTCGTCGAGTTTCTCCTGGGTCCACCCGCGGTCGAACTTGATCTCTTCTAAGGTGTTGGAGTTGCCCATCTGGATGTACTCGTCGGTCTCGGCGCGCCACTCGTAGACGTCTCGAACGTTGATCTCGTCGTTCTCGGCGGAGTACTCGTTGATCTCGGTCAGAGTCTTGTTTCGGCGGACCTTGTTGCCGTCGACGCGGGTCTGGGTCTGGATCGAAACGAGGTCCAGCGCGGTAAACAGCGTCTTCGAGACGTTGATCGGATCGGTGGTGAACCGCTTGATGACCTCGCCGACGGAGTCGGCGTGGAAGGTGGTGTAGGTTGTGTGGCCCGTCGACATGACCTGAAAGAGGACACGCCCTTCCTCGCCGCGGATCTCGCCCATGACGATGTAGTCCGGGCGCTGGCGGAGCGCGGCCTCCAGCAGATCGAACTCGTCGACGTCGCCCTTGTCGTCGTCGCCGAAAGAGGGCCGGGTGACGCTTGCGACCCAGTTGCGCTGGGGCAGTTCGACCTCGCGGGTGTCCTCGATGGAGACGATCTTCGAGTTCGACGGGATAAAGAGTGAGACGGCGTTCAGGCTGGTCGTCTTCCCCGACGCGGTCCCGCCCGCGAAGATGAGGCTCTTGTTGTTCTCGATACAGAGCCAGAGAAACGCCATCTCGTCGAGCGAGAAGGTGTTCCAGTTGATGAGGTCGATCGGCGTGAAGGGAACGTCCTTGAACTGCCGGATGGTGTAGTTCGTCCCGTGATCTGAGACTTCTCGCCCGAGCGTCAGCTGCGCGCGCGAGCCGTCCGGCAGGGTCGCGTCGACCTGGGGCTGGCGCTTCGAAATGCCCTTGCCCGAGCGCTGGGCGAGCTTGACGACGAAGTCGTCGAGGCTCTCTCGACCGTGCTCGACGTTCGAGATGATCTGTTCGTAGTCGGTGTGGTAGACGAACACGCGCGAGTCGTAGCCGTCACAGGAGATGTCCTCGACGTTGATGTCGTGTTTCACCGGGTCGATCTTCTGGTAGCCGATGAAGTCCCGCTTGAGGACGTACAGCAGCTTCTCGACCTGGTACTCGGAGAGCTGCTCGGGATCGTCTTCGAGGACGGCCGGCTCGGGTCGGGCACTGATGCCGTCGAGCTGGCCGGTCCCGACCGCCTGGTCCTCGATCTCCATGCCCAGGAACTCTTTGAACTGATCGAGCACGCCGAGTTCGGCGCTGCCCACGGGGCCGCTGTACAGATCGTAGCGGTTCAGCAGCTGCTCGGCCTCTCGCTGGATCACGTCGGCCCGGTCGGCCTCCGATCCCTGGACGATCACGTCGTCCTCTGAGTACTTGATCGCGGTCTTCAGCTTGTTCGAGAGGAACCCCTTGAGGTCGTCCTCGATCTCGTTGTGGTAGGGCTCGATGACGTAGTACTTCTTCTCGTTTTCCTTCCGAGAGTGGAAGATGATCACGCAGGCGTAGGGCTTGTTGACCCAGTAGCGCTCGATCTCCGTGAAGTGGGTCTTCTTCTTCATCGGGACCGCCTTCTCCAGATCGTAGCGGTTGACGACGGTCGTGTGCCCCTCCTGTGTCGAGAAGAAGGCGTCTTCGTCCAGTTCCGGATTGACGTCGACGGTCCGCTGTTCGACGAGGTTGTCCAGCAGATCGGCGGCCCCGCTGGCTTCGGCCAGTTGGTGCTCGACTTCCTCGGGCTCGAAGCCGAGATGCTCGGCGGGGTCGAACGGGATCTTCTCGCCGTCGCCGTCCGTGGGCGGCGTACTGTCTTCCTCGTAGTAGTACTCTTGCTTGAAGTGTTCCCACGTGTAGACCCCTTTCGTGACCGGCGTCGCCTCCGGATCGACGTAGGCGTCGAAGGGCTGTTTCAGCGTCTTGGCGTTGCTCGCGGCATCTTTCAGCACCGATTCGATGTCGTTCGGGTCGAAGCCCAGATACTGACTTCGATCGAACCGACCCCCGCTGTGGTGGTCTCGGCGAAGATCTTCCCAGGTGTACTCACCGACGACGGCCGGCGGATCCTCGGTCACCTCCCCCCGAGTGACCTCGGATCCGCTCCCCCCCGTGTCATCAATTGCCATTGTGTTTCCTCTGCCCCTACCGGTGAAAAAGCTTTACGCCATCGATGGTGGTCGCTGATACTCGTGCCGCCGTCGCCACCGCGTTGCCGGTGGCTCGATCGCGGGGTCGCTACTGGTCGGCGAGGAACGACTCGATTCGGTCCATTGCCGTCTTCAGGTCCGACATCCCGGTCGCGTACGACACGCGGAGGTGACCGTCCCCGCCCACGCCGAAGGCAGAGCCCGGCACGACGGCGACCTGTTCGGCTTCGAGCAACGCCTCGGCGAACGCGTCGGCGTCGTCCCAGGGACACTCCGGGAACGCGTAGAACGCGCCCTTGGCCGTAAAGCAGTCCAGTCCCATCTCGTCGAACCGCGAGAGGACGAACTGTCGGCGGCGGTCGTACTGCTCGCGCATCTCCCGGAGTTCGTTCTCGCAGTTGTCCAGCGCCTCGATCGCCGCGTACTGGGGCGTCGTCGGGGCCGACAGCATCGTGTACTGGTGGACCCGGTTCATCGCCGTGATCGCCTCGGGCGGGGCCAGCGCGTATCCGAGGCGCAGGCCGGTCATCGCGTACGCCTTCGAGAAGCCGTTGAACACGACCGTCCGCTCGCGCATCCCCGGGAGGGTGGCGATCGACGTGTGGTCGTGCTCGTAGGACAGCTCCGAGTAGATCTCGTCGGCGAACACGAGCAGGTCGTGCTCCCGAGCGAACTCGGCGACCGGGCGCAGCTCCGCCCCCGTCATCGTCGCCCCGGTGGGGTTGTTCGGATAGCAGAAGATCAGCGCATCGGCCTCGGCCGCGCCGCTGTCTTCCAGGACCTCGCGTGTGAGCTTGAAGTCGTCCTCGACGCGCGTGGGCACGTCGAGCACGTCGGCACCGGCGAAGGTGACCCCCGGTTTGTAGGAGACGTAGCAGGGCTGGGCCACGGCGACCTGATCGCCGGGGTTCAGCAGTGCGCGAAAGGCCAGGTCGACGCCCTCGCTGGCCCCGGTCGTCACGAGGATCTCCTCGTCGGGGTCGTAGTCGAGGTCGTACCGCTCGGCCACGTCGTCGGCGATTCGCTCGCGCAGCTCTCGCTTGCCGCGGTTGGCGGTGTAGGAGGTCTTGCCCTGTTCGAGCGAGGCGATCGCGGCCTCGCGGGCGCTCCACGGCGTCGAGAAGTCCGGCTCGCCGACGCCGAGCGAGATGATGTCGTCCATCTCTTCGGCCAGCTCGAAGAACCGCCGGATTCCGGAGGGCGGCACTTGATCGACGCGGTCGGCTGGCTCGAACGTCATGGCGAGATCGAGAGCCGATCGTCGTCGTTGCTGTCGCCGAACTCGACGCCCTGTTCCTTGTACGACTCCATGATGTAGTGTGTCACGGTCTGAGTGATCTCGGGGATCGGCGCGATCTTGTCGCTGACGAAGTGTGACACCTCGCTCATCGAGTCGCCTTCCACCTCCATGTCGAAGTCGTAGTCCCCGCTGATCAGCCGTAGCGACTTCACCTGCGGGAACTTGGCGATCCGCTCGGCGATGTCGATGTAGTTGGTCTCGCGATCCAGCGTGACGTTCAGTTCGACGGTCGCGCGTACGGGCTCGTCGCCCTCCTCGACGGCCTCCCAGTCGACGATCGCCGTGTACCCCTTGACGACGCCCTCGGATTCGAGTTCGTCGACGATACGCTCGACCTCCGGCTCGGTCAGGCCGGTCTGGCGGGCGATGTCCGCGTTCGACTGGCGGGCGTTCTCGCGCAGGACCGCCAGCACGTCCTTCCGATTGCTCATACGTATACCCGCGCTGGGGCCGACTAAAGCGTTGCTACACCGTGGTGGGTCGACACACACGCTCGGACACGTTTATCTTATTCCAGACCGACGACCGGATATGGACGGCCCCGACAGCGACGACACCGCGTGGCACGTCGTCGCGGAGCACGACGACGCTGCGGCACTGATAGACACGCTCCTCGAACTCGACCCCGATGCGTCGTTCACGAAGACGGAACTGAGCGATCGGGCGGACGTACCGCTCAAGTCGCTGTACCTCAACGGAACGCTGGACGCGATCACGGAACTCGGCCTGCTGGAGAAGCGCGAGCGCGACGGCGAAGAGCCGCTGTACTCGGTCGCCGCCGACAGCGACGCCTTCGCGGCGGCCCGGTCGTTCGGCAACGTCACCCGGGCGGCGGCGTCGACGGAACCGTAGCGACTGGCGCATCGGGACGCTGGCGAGGTTTCTTACGCGGTCCCGACCAACCCTCGGTGAGATGGTCGCACTCGATTCGGAGGACGACGTTCTCCAGCGTGGCGACGAGGCACCGGCCTTCGAACTGCCAGGGACGGACGGCGAGACCTACACCCTCGACGCGTTCGCCGACCGCGAGGCGCTGCTCGTCGTGTTCACCTGCAACCACTGTCCGTACGCACAGGCGAAGTTCGACGAGCTGAACCGCCTCGCGGCGGAGTACGACGAGGTCGCCGTCGTCGGGATCAGCGCCAACGATCCCGAGGAGTACCCCGACGACTCCTTCGAGAGGATGCAGGAACTCGTCGACGACGGGACCGTCGACTACGACGCCTACCTCTTCGACGAGCCCCAGGAGACGGCGGCGGCCTACGGCGCTCGCTGCACGCCCGATCCGTACCTCTTTGCCGACGACGGCGGGACCTTCCGGCTGGCCTACCACGGTCGCCTCGACGACGCGACGAACCCCGACGACGAGCCCACCGAGCGCGAGATGCAGGCCCACATCGAGACGCTGCTGGCCGGCGAGGAGATCACGGCCGAAGCGAAGCCCTCGCGTGGCTGTTCGATCAAGTGGAAGGCGGGCAACGAACCCGACTACTGGGACGCGTAGCTCGGGTCGTCCAGCGCCCTTTTCTCCCGCCCGGTCGAACGACGGGCATGGCCGAAACTGCACTCGGAGCGATCCGACCGCTCGTCGGGATGGTCCACCTGCCGGCACTCCCCGGCGCGCCCGGCTTCGAGGACCGCGAGACGGTCCGGGAACACGCGCTGGCAGACGCTCGCACGCTCGCAGACATGGGCGTCGACGCGCTGGTCGTCGAGAACTTCGGCGACGCGCCGTTCTACCCCGACGACGTTCCGCCCCACGTCGTCGCCGAGATGACGGCCGTGACGCGTGCGATCACCGACGCCGTCGACTGCCCCGTCGGCGTCAACGTCCTGCGCAACGACGCCACGGCAGCGGTCTCGGTCGCCGCGGCGGCCGGTGCCGACTTCGTCCGCGTGAACGTCCACACCGGCGCACGCCTGACCGACCAGGGTATCGTCGAGGGACGCGCCCACGAGACAGTCCGCCTGCGCGAGCGCATCGACGCAGACGTGTCCATTCTCGCCGACGTGGCGGTCAAACACTCGGCTCCGCTGGCAGCACGTGACGTCGCCGAGATCGTCGCCGACACGATCGAGCGCGGTCACGCCGACGGGGTCGTCGTCTCGGGGGCTGCGACCGGGAGCGAGACCGACGCGCCGGACGTGGAGGTCGTCGCCGCCGCTCGGGACGCCGTCGACCCGACCGTGCCGGTGTTCGTCGGCAGCGGCGTGACGAGCGAGACGGCCGCTTCGCTGCTCGACACCGCCGACGGGCTGATCGTCGGGACGGCGCTCAAAGCCGGTGGCACAGTCGAGAATCCGGTCGATCCCGACCGTGTGGCCGAACTCGTGGCCGCGGTCCGCTGAGCGGTCCCACAGTCTACTCGAATCGGTCTGTTCCGTGGTCGGCCGGAACCGGTAGCGGACGCTTTTTACCGTCGCTGTCGAACGTCGCCACATGTCCGAGGACCCGCTGCCCGACGTGACCGAGGAGTTCGCGCGAACGCTGGCACCCGACCGTGACGACGTGATCCGGGCGATGGACGAGCGCGCCGACCGCGAGGGGTTCCCGACCGTCGGTCCGGCCGTCGGCGGGTGGCTCCGGCTACTCGCTCGCGCCCTCGACGCGGAGCGCGTCTTCGAGTTCGGCTCTGGCTACGGCTACTCGGCGTACTGGGTCGCGTCTGCGATCCCGGCGGACGGCGAGATCGTCCTGACCGAGATCGACGCCGACGAACTGGACGACGCGCGTGAGAACCTCGCGGCGGGCGGGTTCGAGGACCGCGCGCGCTTCGAACACGGCGACGCCATCGAGACCGTCGACGCGTACGACGGCCCCTTCGACCTCGTGTTGATCGACAACGAGAAGGACCGCTACGCCGAGGCCTTCGAGGCCGTTCGCGAGAAGGTCGCGCCCGGCGGGATCGTCGCCGCCGACAACGCGATCGAGGCCGGCCCGCTCGACTTCGAGGACGTGCGCGCACTCCTGGCGGGCGACGCCGTCGACGCGACCCCGTCGAGCCACGGGATCGCCGACTACCTGGCGACGGTCCGAGACGACCCCGACTTCGAGACCAGTCTGCTCCCGCTGGGCGAAGGAGTGGCCGTCTCGGTCCGGATCTGACCGGACGGCGGTCGTCCGCGCTTCGGTTCGTCCCCGCCCGGTCACGGATTCGTTCCCCAATTCTCGTCTCCGAAAATGAGGGTGCATAGCTTATGTGTGAGGCCGGGTAACCCCTGTCCAACGATCGACCACTCATGAGCCTGATGATCGATATCCGGAAGCTGGGGCTGTTCAACAAGATGGCGAAGGAGGGCGGTAACACCGTCGCGAACCACCTGAGCCAGATGACCGGGATGGAGACGGAGATGGAGATCACCAAGATCAACTTCATCGATATCCCCGACATCAAGACCCACATCGGCGACGAGCGCCAGATCGGGATCTCGATCCGGATGCTCGAACCCCCACACGGCTACATTCTCTTCCTGTTCAACGCGGAGAACGCGAAGAAGCTGGCCAGCGGGATGATCGGCGACATGGGCGAGACCAGCGACGCCACCGACGGCTTCACCGACATGGAACGGTCCGCGATCCAGGAGATCGGCAACATCATGACCAGTGGCTTCATCGACGGCTGGGCGAACGTCCTGGAGACGACCATCGACATCTCGACGCCGAACTTCACCTTCGGTCCCGGCAGCGGGATGGTCGACGAACTCGTCGGCGACCGCGAGACCGACATGGCGCTGATGTTCGACTCCCGCGTTCACGCCCTGGAGTCAGACATCAACGTCAAGGTGTACACGTTCCCGGAGCTCGAAGAGCTGGTCGAACTGATGCAGGAGATCGAAGTCTAGGGCGTAAACCCCACTATCGTTTGCCGGTGTTCCACGAGCTATTTGGGAACGCGGCCCGTGATACTGTACATGGATCTCCTAGAAGAGACAGTCGTTCCCGAAGAAGCTCGGGACATCAAGCAGGAAGCCCGCGAGTTCGCAGCCGAACACATCGAACCGAACGCCGCAGAGTACTACGAGCGCGGCGAGTACCCGGTCGACATCCTGGAGCAGGGGATGGAGGCCGGGCTGGTCGCACAGGACATCGGCGAGGAGTACGGCGGGCGCGGGCTCTCTCTCCAGCAGGTCCTCGCGATGGCCGAGGAGTTCTACAAGGCCGACGCCGGCATCGCCCTGACCCTGCAGCTCGCCAGCTTCGGCGCGGAGATGCTCGAAGACCACGGCAACGAGGAACAGAAAGAGGAGTACCTCCGTCCGGTCGCGGAGAACGAACAGCTCACCGGCCTGGCCGTCTCGGAGCCCGAGACCGGGAGCGACATGGCCGGGATGCAGACGACGGCGGAGAAAGACGGCGACGAGTACGTCCTCAACGGCGAGAAGTACTGGATCGGCAACGGCGTCGAAGCCGACTGGGTCACCGTCTACGCGAAGACCGGCGACGACCCCAACAACCGCTACGGCAACTACTCGCTGTTTATCGTCCCGACCGACACCGACGGCTACGACGCCGAGCACATCCCGGAGAAGATGGGCTTCCGTGCGTCCAAACAGGCCCACATCGTCTTCGACGACTGCCGAGTTCCCGAGGAGAACGTCATCGGCCACGAGGGCGCTGGCTTCTACATGCTCGCGGAGTTCTTCAACCACGGGCGCGTGATCGTCGCCGGCCACGGCCTCGGGCTGGCCGCGGCCGCCATCGAGGAGGGCTGGGACTTCGTCCACGACCGCGAGGCCTTCGGCAAGTCCGTCGACGAGTTCCAGGCGGTCCAGCACAAGCTCGCAGACATGCGCATGGAGTTCGAGTCCGCCCGAGCGCTCACGTGGCGCGCGGCCGACAAGGTGGCTAACCAGGAGAACGCGGGATTCTGGGCGGCCATGGCCAAGACGAAGGCGACCGAAGTGTCGACCCAGTGTGCCGAGAAGGGGATGCAGCTCCACGGCGGCCGTTCGGTCCTGACCGAGAACCGGATCTCTCGTGTCTACCGCGACGTGCGCATCCCGGTCATCTACGAGGGCGCGAACGACATCCAGCGCAACCTCATCTACAGCCAGACGCCCCAGTAGCGCGTCGCGTTTCCGAGCCCCAGTTTTCGTTTTCCGGCCGTCCGCTCACTGCTCGACGTAGCCGTACGTCGAGCGCAGGTGTTCGAGGATCCAGTCGACGGTGTCCGCGTCGTACGTCCAGAAGCCGTAGAACTCTCGCGGGGCCCGTTCCTCTGCCAGCAGCGCGCACTTCTGGCCGTCGTCGCCACCGCCGTCGAAGACGACGAACCACGATTCTTCGATCTCGGTCGCACGCTCGATGTGGAGCGTGAAGTTGTCGGTCTCGGGGGGCTCCTCGTCGGGCGCGGCGTAGGCGTGGACGTCTACCGCGCCGTCGCCCAGTTGCTCGTACCTGTCGAGTTCCCCGGCCAGCGTCGATACCGTCTGGAAGCCGGCGTGTAGCGAGCCACGACCGACGCGGAACGCACGGTCTTCGATCTCTCTGGTCGCGGCCATCATCTGTCCGATGCTCCAGGACGTGAACATCGTCTCGTCGAGTTCGTCGAGGATCGGACGATACGGGCTCTGTTCGACGCCGATGGGCCGGTCGTTTCGGGTGAGTCGGTCGGTGAACTGTTCGAGGCTGGCCGCCGCGATCACCCCGTCCTCGTCACTGAGAGTGACGAACTCCCCCGGCCGTCCACTGACCGTCTCCTCGGCCGTGACGGCGACGTTTCGGTCGGAAAACTGCTGTCGAAGGTCGGCGGCCGCGTCATCTCCGGCGTTGAACACGATGAGTCGTTTCTCGTGGTCTTCGACCCCGGCGATGAGTTCCGAAAGCGACATTGAGTCTATGGTTGTAACGGTCCGGGTCGGCTTAGGGGTTGTGCCTCGTCTCCGTCTACCCGTTGTTCATGGTATTCCGTGTGCTAGCCGACCACTTGACATGTCGAAAACGGCCATTTGAGTGGTATCTGCGTGACGTTCATGATTAATGGGGTGCGACGTAGTGGAAAATCTTTAGTCACGGCCCTCCAACGGTGGATATACGGCTTCCCAACTGGGGCCGATGATTTCAAATGACAGATAACGAACTAATCTGGCGAATCGCTGGCGGTTCCGGTGACGGGATCGACTCGACGAGCCAAAACTTCGCAAAGGCCCTGATGCGCTCGGGACTTGACGTTTTTACGCATCGTCACTATCCCTCGCGCATCCGGGGCGGCCACACGTTCGTAGAGGTACGCGCGAGCGACGAAGACGTACGCTCGCGTGGTGACGGCTACAACTTCCTCCTCGCCCTCGGTGACTCCTTCGCACGGAACCCACAGGACGAAGCCTACTACGGCGACGAGGAAGTCAAGCCGCTCTCGGAGAACCTCCACGATCTCCGAGAGGGCGGCGTCATCGTCTACGACGAGGGACTCCTCGACGAGGATGCCATCGCCGAGTTGAACCTCGAAGCGCGTGCCGAGGAGAACGACTGGCACGTCTACCCGATGAACCTCCGCGAGATGGCCCGCGAACACGGTCGCGAGGTCATGCGCAACACCGCTGGCGTCGCCGTCACGGCGGCGCTGCTGGGTACGGACCCGGCCTTCTTCGAGGAGCTCATGCGAGAGAACATGTCGGGCGACATCCTCGAAGACAACCTCGCGGTGCTCGAAGACGCCTACGAGCGAGCCGAGGAACTCGAACACACTCACGACCTCACCATGCCGGAAGCGGCGGACCACGACGACGAGCAGGTCCTCCTCTCTGGGTCGAACGCCATCGCCTACGGTGCGCTCGACGAGGGCTGTCGCTTCATCGCGGGCTATCCCATGACGCCGTGGACCGACGTGTTCACGATCATGTCCCAGCACCTGCCGAAGTTCGGCGGGATCTCCGAGCAGGTCGAAGACGAGATCGCCGCGGCGGCGCTGGCACTCGGTGCCAGCCACGCTGGCGTCAAGTCGATGTCCGGCTCTTCCGGTGGTGGGTTCGCGCTCATGAGCGAGCCGCTGGGCCTCGCCGAGATGACCGAGACGCCGGTCGTGCTCGTCGAAGCGATGCGCGCCGGCCCCTCGACCGGGATGCCGACCAAGCCCGAGCAGGCCGACCTCGAACACGTCCTGTACACGAGTCAGGGCGACTCGGCTCGCGTCGTCTTCGCACCCGCCAACATCCGGGAGTGCTACGACCAGACGCGAGCGGCCTTCCGGATCGCCTACGAGTACCAGATCCCGTCGATCGTGATCTACGACCAGAAGCTCCAGGGCGAGCTTCGCAACGTCGACGAGAGCTTCTTCGACCGCGAGCCAAACGCCGACCCCGGCTCCGTGCTCACCGAAGAGGAGATCGCCGACGCGGCCCACCACGCTTCGGGCAAGTTCCAGCGCTTCCAGCACGAACCGGAGGACGGCTCCAACGTGAGCCCGCGCTCGGTGCCCGGCCAGAAGGACGGCCGCTACCTCGCGACCGGCAACGAACACAACCCGTCGGGCCACATCAGCGAGGACCCCGACAACCGGATCGCACAGATGAACCGTCGGCTGGACAAGCTCGACGACATCCGTGCTGACCTGGACGAGAACACGTCCCACCAGACCTACCACGGTCCGGAGGACGCCGACTACGGCATCCTCGTGTGGGGCAGCCACCAGGACACCGTCTTCGAGGCCGTCGACCGTCTCAACGACGACGGCCACTCGGTGAAGGCACTCGGCGTCTCCGATATGGCTCCCTACCCCGTCGAAGAGGTCTCGGCGTGGCTCGAATCCGTCGACGAGGCACTCGTCGTCGAGATGAACGCCAGCGCACAGTTCCGCGGCCTCACGCAGAAAGAGATCGGCCGCTTCGGTCCGAAGCTCTCCAGTCTGCTGAAGTACAACGGGAACCCGTTCGAACCGGCAGAGATCGTCGAGGGCTTCGAGACCAGCATCAACGGCGAGGATCTCGCCGCGAGCAACATGAAGTACCTCCCAGCGGCAGGTGACTAAGCTATGAGTGCATTCTCAGCAATCGGCGACGAACGCGAGGTTGACCGCGACGAGTTTACGCCCGGCATCGAACCACAGGCGACGTGGTGTCCCGGTTGTGGCGACTTCGGCGTCCTGAAGGCGCTCAAGCAGGCCATGCCGGAAGTCGGCCGCAACCCCGACGAGGTCGCGCTGTTTACCGGTATCGGCTGTTCGGGCAAGCTCAACAGCTACTTCAACAGCTACGGCTTCCACACCATCCACGGGCGCTCGCTGCCCGTCGCACGTGCGGCGAAGCTCGCGAACCCCGACGTCGAGGTCATCGCGGCCGGCGGTGACGGCGACGGCTACGGGATCGGCGGGAACCACTTCATGCACACCGCCCGCGAGAACCACGATATGACCTACATCGTGTTCAACAACGAGATCTTCGGCCTCACCAAGGGCCAGACCTCGCCGACCTCCCCGAAGGGTCACAAGTCAAAGACCCAGCCCTCGGGCTCGGCGAAGTCCCCGATCCGCCCGCTCAGCCTCGCGCTGACCTCCGGTGCGACGTACGTCGCCCGGACCGCGGCGGTCAACCCCAACCAGGCGAAGGAGATCATCGCGGAAGCGATCGAACACGACGGCTTCGCACACGTCGACTTCCTCACCCAGTGTCCGACCTGGAACAAGGACGCGAAGCACTACGTCCCGTACACGGACATCCAGCAGTCCGACGACTACGACTTCGACACCTCGAACCGCGAGGAAGCTCAGAAGATGATGTTCGAGACGGAGAACAAACTCTACGAGGGCGAAGTCCTGACCGGACGCTACTACGTCGACGACGAGAGTCCGTCCTACCAGGAAGAGAAGCAGGCCACCGGTGAGATGCCCGAAGAACCGCTCGCAGAGCGGTACTTCGACGAGGACTACGAGTGGGAGCGCACTGCCGACTCCCTGCTCGAACACCACAAGTAACGCCGCTCGGCGGGACTGCATCCTCGTTTGTGGATTCGGAAGGTATTTTTTCGTCCGTAGCAAAGAAACGTCTATGAGCGTCGATTCTACGGAGCGCCGCATTCTCTCTGTCCTGGAGGACGATGCACAGGCATCGTACGCGGAGATCGCCGAACGGGCGGACGTTTCGAAACCGACCGTTCGCAAGTACATCAATAAACTCGAAGACGAGGGCGTCATCGTCGGCTACTCGGCCGACGTGAACCCCAAGAAGCTATCGAGCCAGTCGATCGCACTGGTCGGGATGGACGTCGCGAGCGACTGCTACGTCGAGGTGACTCGCGCACTCTCTGCGATCGACGCCGTCGAGTCGCTGTACACGTCCAGTGGCGACCACATGCTCATGGCGGAAGTGCGGGCCGCCGACGGCGGCGAAGTCGGCGAGATCATCGAAGACGAGATCCTCTCGACGGAGGGCGTCACGGCGGCACATCCCTCCTTCCTCCAGGAGCGGCTCAAGTAAGTGGTTTTTAGACGCTCCATCGCTCACTCCCGCGTATGACTTCTCGCCTGGTGTTGGGGGCGGGGCCGCTCGTCCGGTCACTGCTCGACGAACTCGCAGCCGGCCGTGGCGAGGTGACGGTCCTCACCGAGGACGAACACCGGGTCGACACGCTCCGTGCGGACGCGGTCTCGGTGCAGTTGGCTGATCCGGCCGACCGCTCGGTGCTGTCGTCGCTGGGCTGGACGCCAGAGACGGTGTTCGTCGCTGTCGGCGACGCCAAGCGCAACGCGGCCGTCGCGCAGGCTGTGCGGTCTGTCTTCCCCTCGGCGATGCTCGTCGCCTACAGCGGGCTGGAGACCGATCCGGCGGTCGACGAGGCCCTCGAACGCGTCGCCGACCGGGTCGTCGATCCCGGCGCGGCGATCACCGACCACCTCATGGAACGCATCGGCGAGGCGGGTCTGCGGACCCGACAGCTCCAGCGCGTGTTGCGCGACGTGGACGGCACGCTGGCGGTCGTCATGCACGACAACCCGGACCCCGACGCCATCGCGAGCGGGGTCGCGCTGTCGCGACTGGCACAGGCCGTCGGCTGTGAGACGGAACTGTGCTACTACGGCGAAATCACCCACCAGGAGAACAGAGCGTTCGTGAATCTGCTGGAGTTCGACCTCCAGAACCTCGACGCCGACGCGGATCTCGACGCGTACGACGGCTTCGCGCTGGTCGATCACTCCCGCCCCGGGGTCAACGACCAGCTCCCGCCCGAGACGCCCATCGACATCGTCGTCGATCACCACCCGCCGCGCGCGCCAGTCGAGGCGCGGTTCGTCGATCTCCGGAGCGACGTGGGTGCCACCAGTACGCTGCTCGCCGACTATCTCTGTCGGTTCGACTCGCTCGTCGAAGAG
>Ga0207754_100296_pt1 | contig 21541 bp, 16 predicted proteins | sample A23E1SouthBayCA_FD_187728 | JGI IMG/M metagenome (GOLD analysis project Ga0207754, IMG submission 187728) | Aerobic enrichment media microbial communities from Eden Landing Ponds, California, USA - A23 E1 (SPAdes) | ecosystem: Environmental > Aquatic > Marine > Unclassified | place: Emeryville... | reverse complement strand
CGTCATCTACGACCTCCACAGCCTCCCGCAGTTCGCGATCATCTGCATCGCGAACAAGGAAGAGGAGCTGTTCAGCCGCGTCGACGACCGCCTCGTGAGCCGCCTGCGCTCCAGCGAGCACGTCCGAATGGGCAAGTACCACGACGAGCAGCTGTACGACATTCTGAGTGCGCGGGCAAAGTGGGGACTCGATGAGGATGTCATCACCGACGACCAGCTCTACCGGATCGCCGACGCAGCCGCCGGCGACGCCCGCCTCGCAATCGGCATCCTCAGAACGGCCGCCGGCAAGGCCGATCGCGAGAACCACGAGCGAATCACCGACGACATTCTCCTGAACGCTGCCGAGGATGCTCGGGCCCAAATCAAGCAGAAGAGTCTCGACTCACTCACACCGCACCAGCGCGTCGTCTACGACATCGTTCGCGAGCATGGCCCTGTCGGACCGAGCGGGATCCACGAACGCTATTCCGAGGACGTCGATGACCCAACGAAGAGGTGGACTGCTTGGACGCACCTCTCAAAGATTGAGAAGCACAATCTCATCAAAGCGGAGGGAACGAGTCGAGGTCGAGAGTACTCGCTGGCCGATCCGGCGACTACGTCACCAATCAATATTTAAAACTGACTTTGCGAGCGTCCCACGCTATCTTAGCTTTGAGGACAATCAAGAGGAGTCTGAATGCAATAGCTGGTAGCGATTATCCCTGTAAGCACACACCTCAGGTTTTCAACCGTGTGAGGGGCTTTTCAAGAAGTCACAGTTCGGTCAGTAGAGAGCACCTATCTATCGCCTATCGTTATTGAACCGTTTGATGAATTCATCGAAAGAGAAAGAGAGGGTTCCACCGCTGTGATAGTACTGCAGAGCGAGTACCGTGCCAACGAATGAGCCTGCAACAAGAATTCCAAAAGCGGCGAGTATCCAGATGAGCAGATAGCTAAGTGCTACCATACATAGAAATGAAACTGTCGTATGATAGTGTTTTGCACCGCTAACTGCGCACATAAACTGAACGGCTATTATACATCATCACTCCAAACAATAAACCACGCCTAGAAGGCGAATCGATACTCGACTAACCAACAGTAGCGGTCAAGATCAACCGTTGTTGGTTAACATCTCACCGCGTTTCACAGCGATTTTGACGACTTCTCTAGACACGAAATGATGGCATCAGAGCTCTCTGACAGGACACATGACTTGGTCTGGCCGAGACCGACTGTATGCCACCAGAACCCTACGATAGCTCCCCGCGACGCCGTTCATACTCTTCACGCTCTTTCGCCCACTTGTGTTCGCTACCGGGTGTCGGATCGCCAAGCCATGCCAGAAACCGCTCGGTCGCCTCAAAGGGCAACGCCAACCGTCGGTCCCATACCATGGCCTCGTAGCCCTGTTTAGCGAGCGCCTGCTTGCAGGCTCGTCGCTTGGCGTTGTTAGTGATCGTCCAGGTGACTCGTGGCTGCGTTGAGCTGCCGGGCCACTCTAATCCACCGTCGCAGGCGTACCACAGACGCGCAACAGGCTTCGTTAACGTCCAGTCTGCCGGCGGCCCATCCGTCCACGTCCAGTACCGGCCAAGGGTGGGATGTGAAAGCGTCCGAAGGCGATACGCACCGTCCGTGTCGCGCGTGACTCCACGGACGAGCCAGCCAAGTTGGTCGCGAACCCATACAATGTGTGGCCGCCGCATTGAGGCAATCCGAAGCGCCGGCGGGCCGTCATTCGGATTGTCAAGACTACCGTCACCAACCAGACACCCACGAATCGCCTCGTGCTGAGCCGCACTCACATCCGGATACGAACAGTGTTGATTGCGCGACCAATGCTGGGCGAGGCGCTGGTACTCGCTCCCACACTGGTTGCAGGCACCCCCACGGGCATCCACGACCCACTCGCTCATACCCACCGCTGTAGATGCAGTGTTATGTAAGTGCCGTGCTTCCCACACGACTGGGATTCGCTCAACAATTAGTTAGAGGGATCAGGTAGATCTATCGACCAGACGGGCACTTACTGGTGACTCGGTACCGTGCATCGTGAGTTCGGCCTCCACTGTCGATGCGTCAGCCACCCCATCCCACTTAATGTCGTACCCGGTCTGTCGCTCTACCGGCTTGATCTTCGACTTGTTTAGATCTGGTTTAACTCGTCCAGTCTGTCCATCAGGGTTCACAGCTGCACGGACAATATTCCCTTCGATTGGAGTTATCCCTGGATCAACGATTTGGCCTGTCACTTGGTGATTCTCAACATCAGTAATGCGGGCAGCAGCGGTAGTAGCAGTCGTCTTAGTAAATAACTCAGCTTTGCACGTTAGCGTCGGCGGTTGAGTGAACGAAGAGGTGGTCGATCTCTTGCATAAGGTCTTCGACGCCACGATCATCGTTGTCCCGAACCCACGAGAGAAGGTTGTAGACGGCTTCCTTCAGAGAATGTTCGAGGTTCGCTCGAAGCGATGACGCCTTCGAGCGAACCGTCCCCAAGGCGCTCGACTCAGGATCAAGACGAACGAGACTGTAGGCAGCCATGAGAAGGTGCCAGTGCCGACTGGCACCTTCGTCAGTCTGCATCTCGCAGTCTCCTAGGCCGAGATCCTGCTTCGAGTCCTCGAAGAACGTCTCGATGCGCCACCGCATCCCGTAGGAGCGGATTACGTGCTGGGTCGGTGCGTCAATTTTGTTGGTAGCGAGGTACTTGACCGGGTTCTCTTCGTCGTCATCTGTTTCTTTCTCGGCGATGACCAGCTTCACGTCTCCCAGTTGGGAGACGGGAAGCTTCTTCGTCCAGATGTGATAGGTGTCGTCCTCGATGTTGCGCTCAACCGTGTCGATGCGCTCTGCCAGCGCATCGACGCGGAGTTCTTCGCCCGCGTAGGTCACTTGTCGATTGCTGCGGAGCGGGCCGATCCAGTCCTTGCCGTAAGATTCGATCTGTTTGGGTAGGTCAGAGTCGTGAGCGAACCACGAATCGAAGAGGTAGGTGTCCGCAGGCACACCTACCTCTTCTTCGAGTTCCGTAACGATTTCTCTGGCCAGATCGTATTTTGTATCGTGATCGTCGTCCTCGCTGTCTTGCTGTTCGTAGAGGCGGAATGTGAGCGGATAGGCGGTTTTGTCGTCAGCGTAGAAGGCGTAGATGAGGTCTTGGCCCCAGACAGTGTCATTTTCGGCGTGATCGTAGAATCGGCCGACGCCGGGGACTTCGTCCCCGGCTTTCTCGGTGATCGTGTCGTCGAGGATGATGTAGCCGTCTGTTGACCAGCGCGTTTCACCGTGTTTCTGAAGCTCTTCGAGTCGTTCGTGGTTGAACTCCTGTTCGTCCCAGTCGTACTCGGTGAGAAACTTGTTGAGAGCGCGTTTGCTGTTGGCCGGAAGAACTTCTCGTGCGATACCCGACACGGTCTTGTTGCTGGCCGCAACAAGACCTGTGGCGTAGGTTTTGGCGTGATGTCGTTGCTCCGGTGACAGCGACTCGAACTCGTCGAATACGCGCGTACACGATAGAAAGTCCGTGATCGGCATCATCCGTCCTTGCTACCGCCTACGTTACGCTCCTACTTCAACGTGCAAAGCTGAGTAAATAATTCGTTGAGCTCTTCGTGCGTATGCGGTTCGCTGAACGAATCATAGTTGACGGCTAACTCGTACCGCTCGCACCCGTGTGAAACGGTATTACCATTACACCCGACAAGAAGTGGGACCCCAACTTCCGGGTCAGCGTGTATCGCCTTCGTCTCTGCTACCGCAAACCCGTTATCAAAGTCCGTGATCTCGACCGAGAGTTCTACTTGGGGGATACCGCCCCGGACTCGGATTCGTTTCAGTCGATCGCTACACAGTTTACTAAATGCTACCGAGCCATCCGGGAGAATATCTTGGGGTCGATCCCGCAGTTTACCGCCTATCGGCGAGAATGCTTCTCTGTCTGGCTGCTCAGAACTTTCGTCGGCAAGTGCATGCTCTCGGAGGTCATCCACCATAGAGTGTTCGCCATCATACCCTTTGCCGTCTCCGACAAGGTTGTACCAGCCCGGCATAGGTGATATAACGCTCTTCTACAGCAGGTATCAATATAAAACTAATCTGACCATGTCAGAAACCTTTTCTTTCTGACAAATTTACTAGAGGTCAGCTCCTAAACGTACCATTCGGGCGGTTCAGCCATTCAGAGACTTGTAGAAACCATATCCAGAATAGTAATCAGCTATAAATGACCGATTCAAGAGATTGAGGTAGATACCACCAACTAATTCGCTGAGCCGGCTAGCGAGGTCTGTGTTGTCTCAGGAGCAGGATCAACTCCCAGTGTAACCGATTTGGGGGGTTGGTAACGCACTGATTCGGCCCCGTCGGTCAGCCGTTCCAGCGTCGTCCCCCGCAAGTGAGCGATCAGCGACAGCACCGGCCTGACATCTGGATGCAACGCCAGCCACTCCTCAAGTCGATCAGCGCGTCCAGTCACAGCCAGCGTCAATTCATCGCCGTAGTTGATCTTCCGATGCCCCAGATCATAGAGAACTTCGGCGATGACAGCCATTTCATCGGAGAACACCAGTCCGTAGGCGTCGATGTCCACGTCAGCGCTGGGGGTAGAGCCTGCGAACTGCTGCCCTCGCCACCGAATGGCAGGTAAATCCATCCTTATGATTTGGGACCCCCGCCCCCGGGTGTTTCCGCGTAGACTATAGATAGGCAAGACAGGCTAAATGAGAATAAACAAGATACACATATAAATACAGGAAAACACTAGAAGAGATATTTAATTCTAGAGAGAGCAGAAAGCTGATACAGAGGTTTGAAACGGATAGCAGACCGTTTCTCTCTTTCTTTTACTCTAGGCAATAACTAGCTAGAAAGAAAGAGATATAATGAACGTAAGAAACAGGAGCTGATTCAGTTTATGCTGATAGGAAAACCCGCGTTAGAGGGCATTCTTAATCGCAGTATCGCCAATAATCCTCTCCTGCCGAGACTCATTATGCTCTTCCGCACCTCACACCATCTATAGAATTACGCGGAAACACCCGGGCCCCCGGGGAGGATATCTTATCTTTGTCGTGGTTGATCTGCTTGACCAGATCTACGCGGAAGCACCCGGGGGTTGCAGAAATACCCGTACCGACCGTAGTAGGCGAACCAACCGATACGTCCGAACACTTAGTCTTATGTGCTTGGGGTGAAAGAAGCACCATATGTCACGGACGTTTGAGCGCGGCTCTCCGATATTCGAGGACGAACGTCCTCTCACAGATGATTGGGATCCAGAGGAACTGCCCGAGCGTGATGAAGAACTAGGGCAGATCCATAATGCGCTCGCACCTGCGATTCGCAATACCGGTGTCGGTCCACACAATATGTTTCTCTTCGGTAAAACGGGACAAGGGAAAACAGCAGGTGTCGAGTACAAACTTGAGGATCTCGTCGCAGCTGCCGATGACGCAGGACTGAATATCACAACAACTCAATACAATTGCGCCGGTGACTCATCTTCATACCATGTATTGATCAACCTTGTTGAGCGTCTCACTGGTGAGAATCTGAACGGGCATCCAATGAGTAAAATCACCGATGCATTCTTCGATGCTGTGAGTGACATTGGTGGAACGGTTATCATCGTATTGGACGAAATCGATAACATCGGGACCTCAGATGAAATCTTGTACTCAATCCCTCGCGCTAAGTCCAACGGTAATATCCCCGATGATATGCATCTGAGTGTTATCGGCATTTCGAATAATTTTAAATTCCGTGACAATCTCTCTCCAAAAGTCAAAGATACCCTGTTTGATGAGGAAATTCACTTCGCACCGTATGACGCGAATCAACTGCGATCTATCTTAGAGCGGCGCGCCGATCAGGCATTCAAAGAGGGTGTTTTAGAGGGTGACGTCATTCCGCTCTGTGCCGCGCATGCAGCACAAGATAAGGGTTCGGCGAGGCAGGCACTGCGATACCTGTACAAAGCCGGTGAACTGGCGTCGAACACTGGGAGTGATGTCGTTACCGAAGAGCATGTGCGGACGGCACAGGAACGTATTGATCGAAAAAACATCGAAAAGGGAATTCGCGAGATGACGATGCAGGATCAACTGTCGCTGACAGCTGTCGTCGCACTAGAGGTAGAGGGCCAGAACCCAGCGAAGACGACCGAACTCTACGCTCGATACAAGGATATCGCTACGGAGATCAAGGCGGACATTCGAACCCAACGGAGCGTCCGCGACCATCTGCTTGAACTTGATCTGATGGGGGTTGTCAACGCGACAAAGAAACAAACCGGCAATCGTGGTGGCCCTCACTATGTTTTCGAACTTGGCTCCGACCTCGGGATGACACTGGATATCCTCTCCGAAGACTCTCGACTTGGCGACGCTATTGATCTTATCACGACGAACCGGTCAATCGAAGAATATCTTGACTGATAAGACTACGCGGAAACACCCGGGGGTGTAGTTTGCGGAGTCGTTAGTCTGGAAGGCGAATTACGCTATTAACGCCCAACATTCGGCCCTATTTGCCCATCTTTCAATTTACGCGGAAACACCCGGGGGCGGGCCGACCAATACTGAGTACTCTATCCAGACAGGTAGTAGTTTTCCGGATTGGCCGGCACATCATACTTCGACTTCATTTCTTGTCCCCAGTTCCCAGTAGCAGCGTCTGTCGTTGATCTGCTTCGTGATCGTTGCTTTCGACGAGACATCGTCCGTGAGGTCATTCGACTGCTCGTCAGCTTCCCACCTGGATTCTATTCAACTTCGGCTTCGTGGGCTTTGCCCTCCCCAGCTGTCGATAGGGAGAGGCCCCCATCTCGTAGGGCCCCGTTGAGCTGTTGCACCTATTCCAAAGACAAAATCTAGGTCTACCTTATATATCTTATCATGTAAGCAAAGTGGTACTAATTTCGATTTAGTTACCAGCTATATAGACTATATTGTCTAGATTTGTATGGTATAAGAAATCCTATACCATCTCCGATTTGCCGTCCTTATTCTATCCTGAGAATGCATTAAAAATCAAGCAACGGCGAGGGCGCAAAGCGCCCGATATAATACAAAAGTATTATATAGAGATAGAGTTTGTTTGTCTCACAAGTTTTTAGTTAATCCCAATGTCATAATCTGCTGCCAAATCCAAGATAGGGTTCAACAATAGTGTCAGAAATCTAATGTAGAATCGGTATCGGATTACCCGTGGGGAATCGGTGGGCAAGCAAGACCGCAAAAACAGAGGCATCTATGTCAACACAAACTACAGCATCGGACGCATCGACCACACAACCAACACTCTACACTCACGCGAAGCGGCGATTCGCTGACGCGTGGCTCACGCCCGGCGTGCGACAGGCGACCCAACTGCTGCTGCTCCTCACGCTGTTTGCTGGCTCGGCGATTGGCCAGACCGACGTCGGGAACATCTACTGTAATACTGCTGTCGAGGACGGCGTCAACGTCGTCTTTGGCGCGCTGGCTGGTCTTGGCCTGCCAGCGACGATGGTGTTCGTCGGTCGCAGTGGTCTATCGTATATGCGGGCCTCTGGCAACCCGAACCAGCAAAACGAGGCCCGCCGGGACCTCATTCTCTCGCTGGTTGGTCTCGGCGTCGTCGTGCTGGCAATCGTGGCTCCAGAACTCATCACGAAGTTCGGGGACAACGTCGGCTTCGGCTTCTCGGACTGCGTGACGCCATTCTAAGCACACGATGGGACTCCGCTCACTGCTGATGATCGCGGCCCTTTGCTCGCTGCTCTCGACAGCCGCAGCTGCGGGGCCGGCGTCCGCTGGTGGCAACCCAGCCCAGATTGAGCGGGGGACGGCACACTCCCTTCCCGACGCGAGTCACGGTGGCGTGGGGGTACTCCAACAAAACGCCACCGCACCGAATGGCTCCAGCGGCGAGGGAACACAGACGAATCGAACCGAAAACAACGACTCCAGCGTCCAAGACCCGGTGGCAAACGGGACAGCAGCCAACGGAACCGAAGGCAACGAGTCCGTTGATCGAGGGCCAGCGGCGAACCAGACAGGCGTGAATAGGTCCGTCGAACTCGGAGCAAGGCAGAACCTCAGCGCGCAAGTCTCGTGCTACGAGAACGCCTCGAACCCGCCGGCCAATGCCTCTGTCGGTGACAACGCGACGGCCGGCGTCGTGCCACCGAACAGGTCCTACAACCACAACCACACCTATTTCCGTGCGCTGTGGTCTGGTGACCCGGACCACCCGAATCTTACACGGGCCGACCGGTCAGATGCCGAGAACGGCACGCTGGCCGTCCTGCCATCTTGCACGGGAGATATGCCCTCTCGTGCGCCCTCGAACACGACGCTGTGGAACCGGCCCGAACACGACTCGTTCCGGACTGGGATCGAGAACGCCTCGTACCCAGTGAACGTCACCGATACTCGATCTGGCATCTGGATTCGCGACGCCTATGTCGCGTTCTTCAGCATCGAGCCATCGACGGTCGTCCATCGGCCATCGGGCACAAAGCGGCTCGTCCGTCCAAACGGGACTGTTCGTGCCATCCACGACTACCGGCTATTCATCCCGGCGTTCTTCGAGGATGATTTCCGGGTCCTGAACACGTCGACGAACACGACGCTGTATGCCAACGGCACTGCGATGGACAACAGCACCGCTGCTCAGCCGACGCTCAACTACACGAACATCACCGGAACCACCGACCTCCAACTGGTCACGACGATCTCGACGAATATCTCAGACATTGACGATGACGAGATCGACGAGTACGAACTGACGGTCACGGACTCCCGCACGGTCCACGTCGAAAACCTATCCGAGCGGGAGATGATTGTTGAGCCCGGCGTCGTCCCGAACGGCAGAGGGGCCACGACCGACGACTACCGTATCGGGACCGTAATCCCCGGCAGCTGGCAGCGCGTCCAGTTCGACAGGGGATACGAAGTCCAGAGCAAGTGGCGGTTTTACACTCGCTCACCGCCCGGCTGGGAGAACTGGTCAGAGAATACGACGACGCCAGTGCGGCCGCTCGAAACCCATGCTGTCCGAACTACGGAAGGCCCGGAGGTCACGGTCAATCGCGTCCAAAATGAGAGTTCCGATGGCTGGCAGTTCGTGCCGTCGCTCGAAGCGACGTATCCGACGAATGCGACTGTTAACACGACTGCGAACGCGACCAACAGGACGACGCTCCCGCCAGAGATTCGGATCAACCGTTCGGAGACGTTCACGACAGCAGATCGGTTCACGATTCGGAGTGCGGAACCGCTCCGGACAGAGAACTTCGAGATTCGCGGACTCGTTCGCGGGAACAGTATCGAACAGCCAGCGGACTCGACGAACCCGACGCCGATCCGTGAGGTTAATATCACCTCCGAGGTCGTCAACTCGACCGACAACTCGACGGACCTGCTGGTCCGGGTTGAACCGACGGCTGGCTTCCCGATTGCAGCGGGGAACGTCACGGTCGCGACTGGACAGACTCGAGTTGAACGGTCACTCGCTGGCGACGATAAGCTTACCGTGACCGTCGACCAGGGCGAAGTCTCATCGGCGATAGTCACGTATCGTCCGAATCAGATCTGGTGGGAGCAAGGGCGTGCTGTCCCGGTGCGAGACACCCAAGAGCGGGTCGCATATGAACTCGATCTCCCGGACCTTGCGAATTTCATCGACCTTGCTGTAGTGACGCTCCTGACGTTGTTGCCGGCTGTGTTGGTGCTGTATGGCTACGACGTCTGGACGAGAGGCAACTTCGTTGGTTGGTATAATCCATGACACACAAGAATATACCACGAACCAGCAGTATCGACCGCAGAACAGTGCTTGGACTCCTGAGCGGGAGTCTTGCCGCACTTGCAGGATGCAGCGGCGGGCTGTCTGATAGCAGTGACGGCGGTGACGGAAGCGCCGACCCACCTGAAGAGCAGTCCGACTACATCGAAGAAACGTCGATTGAGATTGTCGAGAACGGCCGCCAGTTGGCTCTGGAGGTGGCTGTGACCGATGAGATCGAGCCGTCATCGGTCAGCATCATTACAGAGTCTGGGCGGGAGTTCGCTAGCGACTACTTCAGTCCCGGCGAGACCCGGACACGTCTCTCGCTAACTGAGGGAGAGGACTCGTATGAACCGCTACCTCGGGGCCAGCACACGCTCTATCTCCGTGGGGATGAGGTCGAAACTAAACTCCCACTCGAACTGGGCACCACGTTTGAGTTTGAAGAGGCCGTTCCTGGGACTGAACACGAAAAGATCCGCGACGATAGCTTAGGGGTGGTTGTCCGGAATGTGGGCCAGCGAACCGGCGCGGCAACGCAGACAATCCTCAATGGAGAAAACAAAGACAGCGATCCGTTTGAACCAATAGAACCTGGTGAAACTGGCATTGTCGAGTTCACTTTCCTCCTCGCCAATGGTTCACACTGCGTAAAAGTCGAAGAGACAACTGAGAGGGATGAGGAACTGACTGTTGGATTCCTCTGGAGTGACCCGGTTACTATCACCCAATCCATCAAGTATACCGACAGGTTTGACTCCACCGGTAACGGGTGCAAACGAACTCTAGCTGGTGATCCAGAAGAGGTCACCACAACCCCGACAAAGACGGAGACAGGGGGGTAGCGATGCAGGCCGGAATTGGTGACGAAATCATCGAGGAAATTACCGAGAGGCTGATTAGAGAACTCTCATCGGCAATTACAGCCGGTATGAGTGGCTTCTTTGATCAACTCAGAACACAGATAGTCGAGTATTTAGATGGATTTTTCGAGAGCATTATCGACCCGATGGTACGGACGCCCGCTCCTGAAGGGCCGAATTCAGCAGCCCCTGTAGATATCGCGTTTGAATCCGCAACTAACGCCCCGTGGGACTCGCTCATCTCGGGCATCTACTTCGATGCCATCGTTGGGTTAGCGCTCGGCATCCAGTTCTCGGTTCTGGCAATGATCGGGCTCAGATATGGGTCGATGAACCCAGTTGTTCGGAAGAAACTCTTGCGTCGCATCGGAGTAGCATTTCTTTCGCTGTTCTTCTGGCTCCCAGTGGCTTCGCTGGGGACGCAATTCTTCGATGCCATCGGTAAGGCGACTTACCGCTCCGGTCAGTCAACCACTGAAGTCGCCGCACTAATCGGCTCAGTCCAGCAGATTGCGGATCTCAGCCTTGGGATATTTGCCGTCCTCATGATTGTCGGACTGTACGTCTACCTCAAAGCGGCGTTCATCTTCATCACTCGGTGGATTTTGGTCTTCCTGCTGACGCTGTCGATGCCGCTGGTCGCGACGTTCTGGGCGGTTGAGGTCTGGCCGCTCAATCGCTTCTCGGGACTGGCAAAGCAGATCGCCGGCGCATACCCGGGCGTCCTCGCTGCGGGTATCCCGCCTGCAATCCTGATCCGCATGAGCTTCGAAGCGACAAACTGGGGACTGGCATCTGAACTGTCGCTGTTCATCAGTCTCGTCACGCTGTACTTGGCAGCAAAGTCTCAGAAGGTCCTCATCCAGCGCAGTAGCCGCGTTGCGATTCAGGTCAGCGAGCAGGTTCTTGCCGGCGGGAAAAAGCCAGCAAAGATCGGCGCGGCGGCCACTGGCGCGGCGGCGACAGCCGGCGCTGGAGCCGTTGGTGGCCCCGGCGCAGCAATGGCGACGGGTGGTACGATTCGAGCCGCCTCAAGCGCTGCAAAGGGGCGTGTCGGCAGCGCAGCCACGGGAGCCCAGATGGTCCATCGTCAGATGGCAGCCAACCCCGCCGGGATGAACCGTAATTATGGGAAGAGCGGTTCTAACGGCTCTGGTGGCGGTTCCAACGGCTCTGGAGGCGGTAACGGCGGTGGCGGCGGTTCCGCTCCGCCTCCTGCCGGCAGCAGTGGCTCCGGCGGCTCCGGTGGAGGTAACAGCGGTGGTGGCGGTTCCGCTCCGTCTCCTGCCGGCAGTAGCGGTTCCGGTGGTTCTAGCGGCTCCGGCGGTTCCAGTAGCTCCGGTAGCTCCAGTGGGACCTCCCCTGGAAGTGCGCTCAACAGCAGGTTCACTAACGGGGGTTCGTCCGGCGACTCTGGAAGCGACGATACCCCGGTCAGTGAGCGCCAGACGAAAATGGAGCGCCAGACGCAGATCAACTCTGGCGATACCAGAGTCTACGAGTCTGAGACAAACCCGCCGTTCTCGGATAGGGAACCCGACGAAAACGGGACCGATACCGACTCTGGTGGGTCCGAGTCGTATGACTCGCTCAAGGATGTGTTTGCAACTGATGCTGACAAACTAGGGCCAGATGCATACCGCGACGGCCTGCCGCCTCGGGAGGATGACGACTAATGGCTGACGAACAAGAAGAGTACAACACGAACATCATCCACGAATCCCTCGGAGATACGACCAACTTCTGGGGAGACTACACGCTCGGGGAACTCATCCTGTTCCTCATCCCGCCGTTTGGCTTCCTCGTCGTGATGGGGATGCCGTTCGTCCCAGCGGCGCTGTTCTTCCCCACGCTGGCCCTCACAGCCGTTGTTGAAGTCTTCCTCTACATCCTGCATAAAGTCCGTCCGGACCACTACCGGCTGACTGAGTGGCTGCGCGTCAAACTGTTCTGGCTCGTGAAAAAACGCCAGTACACCCATGACCAGGGCAATCAGGATGCTCGGCAGGTCACACGACTGGAGCGGATCATGCCCCACGGCATCGAGCGCGTCGACGGAGCGTATGTCGGCGCGGTCGAGGTCGAGCCCGCCAATATGTCGCTGCAGGACGACGAGAAATGGGACAAAGCCGTCAAGTCGCTCACGCGGCTGTCGGAGTCGCTGACTGGGCGAGCGAAACTCCACGTCACGACAGCGGAAGTCGACAACGAATCTCACATCCAGACCCATATCGACCGGCTCGAAGATCCCGACGCGAAGAGCCACCCGATATTCCGGGGAGTCCTGCTGGAGTGGGTCAATCGCTACACCGACGACAGCGGGACTGTTGAGACCGAAACCGAACTCCAGCGCAAGTACTACATCGTCGTCTGGGTCACTGACGGCGACATCCATGATCTCCAGATGGCCGATGACTCCATCGCTGACTATCTAGCCGGGATACCCGTACTCGGGCGACTGTTCGGTCGGTTCGACAGTGATACGCTGACTGATGCCGAGAGAGAGGAGTTCAAGGCCAAGAAACTCCACGACCGGCTTGAGACTGTCGACAGGGCAGTCAACAATATGTACCGGTGCCGTAGCCGGTCGGTCAGCCCGCACGAACTGGCAAACCTGACCGAAGACTACTGGGCCTGCGAAACGCGGTCCGAGCGAGAGTACGAAGAGGCCGCTTCCGTCTCTCCAGTGACCTACTCTGCCCGAGAACTGATCAAGCACGGCGAGGGAGCAGCAGCCCACGACGCCGCAGAGGGCATGGAGACCGACGACGTCGGTGGGACCGACTACGAGGTCGACGAGACCGACTTCGTCTCCCAGCTGCACAGACCGGGAGAGAACCACCGGTCGCTGGTTGCGCCGACGGATATCGAGTGGGACGCCGACCACGCCCTCATCGACCAAGAGACGTACACGCGCTGTTTCTGGATCGAGACGTATCCAGAGCATCCGACCAGCGGGATGCTAGAGCAACTGCTGCTGGATACGGACCTTGCCGTCGACGTCTCAATCCACATCGACCCCTACGACTCTGACGCAGCCGTGTCCGTGATGAAAGAGTGGATTTCGTCGCTGAAGATGCTGCAAAACGATAAAGGGGAGCTGGAAGCGGAAGATATCGAGCAGGAAGTCAATCAGGCGAAGTACATCCGGCAGATGGTCCGGCGCAACCATACGTCGCTGTTCCGTGTCGGCGCGTTCATCCGGTTGACCGCGGAGACGGAAGAAGACCTCCGGAAGCAAACGAACCGGCTTGAAACGCTGCTGCGGGACTCGCCGTCGAACTGCGGCGTCAAGCGAACGACTCGCCGGCAGGAAGCGGGACTGGTGACTGTCTCGCCGATCGGGGCCAATGAACTCGGCCAGAACCGACTCTCCTCGATGACTGGGGAAGCGCTGGGTTCGCTGTTCCCATTTAGCTCGAACTACCTTCGGATGGACGACGGTATCGAGTACGGACTGCACGGACACAATGACTCCTCGCTACTGATCGACCCGTGGGCGCTGGAAACCGGCCACTCGGAGTTGGTGACCGGGATGCCCGGCGGCGGCAAAACGCATGGCACGCAGGCTCGGGCGATGCGGATGCTGAAAAAGCGGTCGGATGTCAAGCAGATCTACATTGATCCGGTCGGGGATATGCACGGCAGTGCGCAGATGCTGGATGCAAAGACGATCACAATCAGCGGCGAGACACCGCTGAATCCGTGTGAGATGCATCCGACGCCGCCCCATGTCCTCGAACAGTCTCCGGACATGCAGCCTGTCTCCGCAAAGAAAGACGAAGTGTACGGTGTCATCGAGAACTTCCTGCAATCGCGGGATGTCGATCTGGAGATGCATAGCGGGCTCATCACGTTCCTGATCGACAAGATATTCACCGAGTCTGATATCGACCCAGACGACCCGTCGACGCATACGCCGGCGAACTCGCCGGACCTGAGTGACTTCCTTGAGGTTGTCGACCGCCTCCAGGAAGACCCGGGAATGTTCCCCGGCGCGACGACGGAGTCCTCCCAAGAGAAAATCCAGCAGTACGCAAACGAACTCTCGATTGCGCTGCATCCGTTCCGGCCGGGGAGTACGTTCGGCAATCTATCGAAGGAGTCGGACCTGCGGCTGATCGACGACAGCAGCAAGGCCGTGTATCTGGACCTCCAGCAGGTCGAAGGCTCGGGTAGTGGCCTCGGCAAGCAGTCGTTCATCATGCAGTTGCTGTTGTCGACGCTGTACCAGCAGGCCAAGAACATGACCCAGAAGGTCGAGATCATCATCGACGAAGCGCACTACCTGTTCAACGACGACGCGAACTTGGAGTCGCTGAACCAGATTGCTCGGCACCAGCGCCACGCCGGACTGCGACTGGTGATGCTGTCCCAGACCCTGTCGGAGTTCGAGGACAAGGGAGCCGCTGAGGAAATCGCGGGGATGTGCCCGATCAAGGTGCATCACCGTGAGCCAGAACTGGGTGATGAGACTGCGACAAGTGCTGGACTGACAGACGAACAGCAGTCCTACATCCAGCACGCCGAGGCCGGCAAGGAGTCGCTGGGTGACGGTCAGGGGTACTCGCAAGCGCTGGTCCGCGTCGACGAGCACGGCGACTACCCGCTGACGATCAAGACGTCGTGGGAGGAAAAGCAGATTATCGACCTCGACGCCGACGCAGAGGACGCGTTTGACGATGTTGTCGCCGAGGCTGACCCCCACATTGCTGAGTTTGAAGAGTTCGTCCACTCGAAAGCAGTCGAGCAGGAGCTAACAGATCACGGGCTGTCGCCTGAGAAGGCTGAGCGCGTTCTGGACGGACTGGGCGAAGACGAGTTAGTGGATGCTGTGTCTGTGGCACTTGACCGGGCACAGCCGGATGCAGTTGTTGCTGACGGTGGTATCGAGGCAGAGACTGATTCGGAGTTCGATAACACGGAGTGATTCACATGAATGAAAGTATCACAGTTTCGATGAGCGCAGAAAAAAAGAAACAGATTGTAACGCAGGCCGAGAAGAACGATGAAACGGCAACTCAGTTCGTTCTTAAAGCGGCAGAACAGCGCATATCCCGTGAACTGCAGGAACAACGTGCCAACGAACTAGGGGTTGCAGATGAACTGCAAGACCTTGCTGATAGCGTCACTGGCGAAGTGAGCGCTGCAACGGATATCGACACAGATCAAGAACTGTGCCACACTGTAGCACTGTGGGAGTTGATTTCGAGTAAGTACGATGCTGACACTCGGGCCGCCGCAATGGAGGAAGCACCAGAGAAACTGGAGGAGCAGGTAGCGAAAGTTGGCGGAGGTGAGGACTGATGACAGAGCGAGATGAAGTTCTGCAGATATACACGACCAGTGAAAACAAGGAATGGATCAAAGAGCGGGCTGAAATAGAAGGGAAGACGATCTCGGATATCGGCCACAGTCTCGTTGAAGAGCATATTGATCGCGAAACTGGTGAAACCCAGTTTGAGCGGTACGGGACTGATACGCAACTTGAACTCGTCATGGAGAATATCCGGAGTGATATCTCGGATGAGCTAGACGAGTTTAAATCCGAGACGCTGGAGGAACTGAAGACGGTCCAGAAGGTCCGGACAGCATACACCATCGCGATCTGGAAACTGCTGCAAGAGGACCACGACGACGCACACCTCAGATTAGCGATGAAATTTGCGACTGACCGCATTGGACGGGAGCCAGCTACAGAGACAGCGAACGAGAGTGACACAGGCTCAGGAGAGCAGAATCGTGAGTCCTCGGTCCCGGCTAATGCTGGGGGTGACAGTGCATGATACTGCCAACGGATTATCAGCGGAATGGAGCAGGGAATCTCGTTGACTACATCCGACGTGATCGCGAACAGGACGCCGGCGAGACAGTTGACCTACGGAATCCAGCTGGGCGAGAACTGTCCGACCCAGAGGTTAATCGGTTCGTCGACAAGAGTCAAGAGTTCGGGTTCCAGCGGCATATGATCGTCTCTCCTGACCCCACGGGACAATATTCGCCAGAAGAGGTTCAGACCAACACTCGAGAACTTATGAACCGCGAGTTCGCCCGGCAGCCGACAACTGACTACGTGTACGGAGTCCACCAGAATACGGAGTTCCCACACGCACACGTCGCTGCGACCGGGGAACCAGCAGAGTTGGAACTGGATCGAGAAGACATCCGACAACTACGCGAACAAGCAGCGACCGTATTTGAAGAACCCACTCGAACGAGAGACCCAGCGGCAACTGCTCGCGATGCTCCAGAGAATCCCGGTCGAGTCGTCGACCAAGAAGCACGGGAGCAGTTCCATGAGGCAGAGTTGTCGCTGAACCCCGACGCGGAAAAAGCGCTCAAGCGGGCGAGTGAAAAGAGCCAGCAGAAAGACGTCGGTCAGCCCACGACTGAGAAAGAGCGCGCTGAAAGCAAACCAAAGCCACTCTCAGAGGGCGCTACGGAGAGGGCTGAAGAACAGGCCGCAACTGAGCGCGAACCCGAAGTTGATCTTGAACGCGAGCAGGAACCCGAACGCGAAGTTGGGTGGTGGCAGTGAGTTCTAGTTCTTCTGCCCCACCTGGACAACGCTCCGGTGAGGTCCCGAACAGCCTCAAGTACGACAATGTCGTCGGGTTCGTCTGGGCTGGGTTCATGCTGCTGTTCCCACCGATGATCGTCGACAGCGACAAGGTCCTGCCAAAGCGGTTCTGGGCATGGCGCTACATCTACCTCGGATTTGGACTCATCAGCGCGGCGTTCTTCTACGACGTGCTTGTTCAAACTCCAAGCGCAGCGCTGTTGTTCCCGTTCGCACACGTTCTGGCCGCTATCTCAGTCGGGACACTGTTCGCTGACTTCACCGTGCCTGGGTTGTCGCTGCCGATGGTCACGTACTCGACCACGGTGATCCTGTATGCCATCTCCATTGGTCTCGTGTTCTCCGGGGAACTGCTCCGCCGGACCTCACCGGAAATGCTCGCGATGAACCAGTGGGACCACGACGACGGCGAGTCCGTCGTCCCGCTAGAAGAGGTCGGCCACGAACACGACGACGCGGAACTGCCGTTCACGCTCGATCAAGATGTCTCCACCGCCGTCGTGGGCGAGACTGGTTCGGGGAAGACGTCGATGATGAAACTGCTGGCCTACCAATTCCCCTATTACAGCGATACCGCGGTCATCGCTCACGACACTGGCGAAGACTTCCAAGCGTTCTACGAGGAACTTGGTTTTGAGGTTCAGCGCATCCGTCACGAGGACAGCGATGTAGTCTGGAATCTGTTCAAAGACGCTGACTCTGAGTCGGACTTCCGCGAGGTCGCCGGCGCGATCTTCGGCGAAGCCGACGGTCATGACCCATTCCATCGGCCTGCCAAACAGACCTTCGCAGAGATGCTAATGTATCTCCACCTGAGCGCACAAAAGAACAACCGCCGCCATGCCCTGTGTCACGCGGATATTGTCTCGCTACTCAACGAGGGCCATATTGCACTCAAGGAAGCACTCGACGAGTTTGACCGACTGGACTCGGGCCACATTGATCCTGACAAGGGGAAAGGCGCACAGAACGTCTACCAGACGATCAAGGAGAACGTCGACCCTGTGTTTACCGGCGACTTCGGGGACTACGGGGAGTTCTCCCTGCAAGAATACATCGAGAATCCAGAGGGTCGGGTCCTCATCATCGACTCGAACCCAACGGAGCTGGAAACGCTCGGGCCGATGTATCAACTGCTCGCAGACTGGTCGATCCGGTATGCGATGAACGCCTCGAACCCAACGGTTCACATCCTCGACGAGATTGACGCGCTGCCGGCACTGACCCAGGTCACGAACCTCACGGCTCGGGGCCGGAAACACAAAGCACGGGCACTGGTCGGCGTCCAGACAATCGGCCAGCTCAAGGACACGTACAGTACGATCTCTGGGATTGTCGGCAACTGCCCGCAAGGCGTGTACTTCGGGCCGGGTGACAGCGAGTCGACGGACTTCATCCTCGACGAACTCGGCGAAAGCCGTCAGTATGATCGCTCTGAGATGGTGTCGATGAGCCACCAGGGACGCGGTGAGAACCCACGAACGCAGGCTCGGGACACGTACAAGGAAAAAGACAAAACACCGGTCACATCTGGGCTGCTTCGAGACTTCCAGCCCGGTGAGTGCGTTGCCGTCTCTCGGACGACGTGGGTTCACGGCCAGTCCTACGAACTGGCCGACGTTCGCGACAGCCTGCCGGCACAGGGTGCGGAGTCGCCGGGCAGTTCGGAACCGGAACCCACTGAGGATAATACCGACATCGAGAGTGACAGCTGGTTCTCGTTCACTCGGGCGCAACTCGACGATATATTCCGTGGGTCAACTGGTGAGACTGACGACGGTGAGTCTAGAGAGAGTGGCCCGGATCGTGGCCCCGAAGTTGAGCCAACCGTCGACGCGACGGATGGGTTGGGCGACGACGATTCGAGTAACCTACTCGACCAGACAACAGCAAGCACTGCCGTTACGTCACCGGACACGGACCACCCGGAACTATCAGATAATGAAGGTGAGTTCGACGGTGGCAGTCACGACCAGCAGTCCGACAACAATGGTGGTGACATCGCCTCTGACGAGTCACCGACTCCCACTGATCCTGAGACGGAATCTGCTGAGAAGGGTAACTCTGAATCGTCCACAGAATCAGACGCTACTGAGACTGATGAGCAAGACAAAACAGAGTCAGAAGAGAGAGGCCACGACCCGGCCGGGTTCATGTGACTGCATCTCCACAGAGTAGCGATACCGCCTAAGAAAATCTACACTTTTGCGGATAACCCCTTGATCTCGCTTTGTTTCTTCACTAGGAGAGCCCTTTGGCTATAGCGTCTCAATAGAGCCATTGTCAGACTTCCAGTAAAGTCTCTCCAACTAACTGATTCTGGGTAAAACCGCCAGACGTGACCGGTTTTTCTCTCGTCTGAATCTATTAGCTAAATGACTGATTCGCAAAAAATCGCAAGACGTGGTGGGTGTGATTCACAAAATAATCGGTCCTTTAACTTGCCGTGCTTTGCGGGGCGTTCTGAGAGCGATTTTCGCGAGAATTGTGTCGCCAATCTAACACTGGAGATGCGGGTCGATAGGTCCGACACAAACCGGGGAAAGAATCCGTTCAGACCACCCGCACGCACACCTATTGGAATGTAAATAGGTCCCAGCTTGTGCCCCGAAGTCCAATCGTGACCTGTACGCAGTCGGCCAGCCCTACCGAGCGTCATGCGAGTCCACTGTGCCATGCACGTTGTCGGCCCGTCGACGTCGAGGCCACACCGATCACGACCACACCCGAACGTAGCCAGAGTTGGCAGACCCACGCTCGGGGCAGACCCATGCCGACGCCGCACCGAACTCAACTCGTCGATCAACAACTGGAGGACACACCACTGTCTCCGGAGCTTTGTATTCGAATATCAACACTTCTGACAGACATTCCTTTCGCACGATACTCCACTCGTAACTTAGTGTGCCACTCAGCCGGGGAACTGTCCGATCTCCGGCGGGGATCGCGCCCGCCACTGCAGGCACGATTGGACCGGCGTGAGGCGCGCGACAGCGCCGAGCGCAGCGCCCCGTCGTCCGAGTGAGCGGGAGCGAACGAGGACAGGACAGACGACCAGCGGGAGTCTGTCAGTGGCGTCGCGCGCTGTCACGACACACCGCGCTTCCATTTCGGCCCGGCCGGCAGACCCACGCTTGCGATCCACCTGGTACTCTGTCGGGACTGTTCCTCGCTGGCTGCCAGTCGGCTCCCACCCCGACCCGGGGCTTTTTGAGCGATGCCGGCCAAGTGTGCATCGCACCGTTTTCATGTCACAGCAACACCTTTCTCCAGAGCAACAGCCATCCAGCCAGCGCCAGATTCCGAGCATTGAAGCGATTGGGCCAGTCGTCGACGAAGTGATCGACATCGCCCGCCGAGAACTCGATGCGCCCCGGTCAGTGAAAATCAAAACGTGGGAGGATCGCGAGTTTCTGGTGCGTGTCAAGCATGGTTCAGCACCAGGCGTGAACACCCGGTACGGATACGAGACAGCAATCCAGTATCACAGCGATCGGGAAACTGTCGAAGCCTTCCTGGTCGAAAAGGACACGCAGACTGATGAGTCAGAGCGATTGTTGAAGATGGAACTCGGAACAATCCCAGATCCAGTCCCAGAAAAAATTGGGGAGTAGCTGCCCCGGATTACTTGTCTGTCAGTTCTCGGTGACAGTCCTCACAGACCTGCCCGTACTCCTCATCGCGCTCTGGGTCATAGAAGGACCCAGCGCGGAATCTCATAGGGTTGAACTTGGTGTTGAACGTCTGCTCACACCGTGGGCACTGGACGTTTCCCATCTGATATCTCACCTCCCGGCGGCCTTGTCTGGCCGCCACCTGCCTGCGGCCACACAAAATCGAGGTGTGTCCATCCGGGATTCCGGGCCCAGAAAACAGCTACCCAACAGCTCCCTCAAAACCCTGTATTGTTGGTTAGGACGAAGATGCCCCTGCCCACCGACGGGCGGGTCCGTCCACCTCCCGGCGGCAGGCCGGGATCGCGCCCGCTACTGCAGGCACGATGGACCGCCGCGAGGCGCGCGAGAGCGCCGAGCGGAGCGTCCCGTCGTCCTCGTGAGCACCAGCGAACGAGGGCTCGACAGACGAGCATCGCGAGTCTGTCGGTGGCGTCGCGCGCTGTCGCGACCCACCAGCCACCCAGCCCCCGTTTCTCCCCGGCCGGCTGGCCCACGCCCACGCACACACCAGCATACGAGTGTTCTCACAGCCGCCACCAGACTGACCCACGCTGACGCGCTGATGCGGTGGCGCTCCAGTCCGTGCGCGCGGTCGCTCGGCGGCGGCCCGGCGTCCCGGTGGCCGCCGGCGAGCCGCGTGCGCGAGCACCGTCGCA
>Ga0207754_100295_pt1 | contig 21574 bp, 14 predicted proteins | sample A23E1SouthBayCA_FD_187728 | JGI IMG/M metagenome (GOLD analysis project Ga0207754, IMG submission 187728) | Aerobic enrichment media microbial communities from Eden Landing Ponds, California, USA - A23 E1 (SPAdes) | ecosystem: Environmental > Aquatic > Marine > Unclassified | place: Emeryville... | reverse complement strand
TTCGCCCGTCGGATCGCAGGCGGCGACGACGGCGTCGGTCGTCGTCCCGGGGACGCCCACCCGTTCGAGGAGCGTCGCCGCCTTCGCCTCCGCGGCGACAGTCAGCAGGTTCGCGAGCGCACCCGGCGCGAGCGAACGGGTCGTGCCGACGACGACGTTCACCGTGCCGGGGCCGTCCTCGGAGGTGCGGTGGGCGCCGGGAGCGTCACCTCCGTTCACCGCCGATGCCGCGTCCTGCCCCACGGGAAGCGCCGCGGGGTTCGACACGCCGGCAGTGGCGACGGCCTCGACCGAGCCGAGTCGCGCCCGCCGGGCGTGTCGCTGGGCAACGCCCGTCAGCAGCGCTGGGCCCCCTGATTTGGGGTCGAACCCCGCGGCGTCGAGGCGTTCCGCGACGTAGGTATCGAGGTCGGTCCGCTCCCAGCCCTCGGGGACGGTCACGTTGTAGGCGGCGGGTGCGGTCCGCTCGCCGCCGTCGTGTCCGGTCGAGAGCCACCGGGTCCCCGGCCGGGCGAGGCGACAGACGCCGTCGCGGACGGTGATCTCGAACACGAGTTCGCATACCCGCGTGCCCCGGAAAAAGTCAGGGCACGTCCGGGACGGTGAATCGCTGTCCCCACCGACTGGTCGATTCGCCTCATAGGTTCGGAGGGTAGACTGGACTACAAACAATCCGCCCGATATTCTGGTTGATTCACGATCTCGTCAGTACCCGGAACGACGTCAGGAGTTTATCGACGCTATATCAGTCATAAAATTGATATAAAGCGCAAAAAATGCTATTTTAGAAGACAGCTGGCGCTACCGATTCAGAAGCATACGCCGAATTGTTAGGCTAGGTCGTCAGGTGGATCCCACGTATCCCGGAAAATCAAGATGACTGAGGATGCGAGAAAATCCGCCAACGGGAGGACCGTCTCAAGCCGGTCTTCGTGTGGCCCGCGGCCGTAGTCATCAAATTGCTCACTAGCCAGTGTTTTCAGTGAGTGATCGACGACACGCCACATATTGTGCAGCAGGCAGCTGAACACGAAGGTAAAGAACCGCATCCGGTAGTCTGTAGAAGCAATCGATGGTGTCAACGGCTTGACCATTTTATACTCAACCTCGGCGTCCCAACGTTCGGAATACCGATTCACCAAGCCTTCCGCATCGACTGGCGTCACGCCATCGCGGTTCGTTGCAAAGATCGCGTACCCAGTATTGTCGGCATGTCGGAGGATCCAATCGTCACGGTCTGCCGGCACATGCATAAACGTCACGTCGTGACTGTAATTGTCTTCAGCAACGTCAGCATCATCCTCAACATCGATATATGGCGTGTCATCTCGGAGGTGCAGCGGCGCTTCTTGCTCAACACGTGCGGTTATTGTGTCGTTTTCATAGACCTCCTCTGCCTGCTCTCGGAGGTATTTGGAATCCGCCTTCTTAGGTATGAGATAGTTCACATCATGACGCTGATCCAGCACGTGGAAGACACCGTGCTGGTCGAAGGCTTTGTCCGCCATTACTAGGTGAATATCAACGAGTTTAGTCGCCTGTTCCATGAGGCGATCCACGACTTCCGCCCACGATACCGACCATCCATCCTCGCCTTCCCAATTAGAATGGTGACGGATCGGTTCTATCGCTACAATCAACGGCGCGTTCGGACCGGCAATAGTCAATGTCGCATACTGGTACTCATAGACACCATGCTCTTTCGTCCCATTCACCATCGGGGGATACCCATCTTTCGGCACCTTCGTCCGCCCCGTTTTCTTATCAACAACGATACGTTCGTCATCGGGTTCGATGTCATTATCACCCTTCCACGGCGTGACGTGGAACGGAATTCCAGTCACGTCAATCGCCGCGACAGCCGGCTCAGTGAACATGTCCGAGACGCGGACCGAGTTGAGCATATGCTCGATCGCGCCCGAGAATTGTGTCTGGATTGTGTCCGCGATGCGGCGCCATTCGGGAACGGGTTCGCCTTGCCAATTGCTTGCCGCGAAATCGTCGAACGTGAACTGGTACCCGTCGGGGGTGCCGAGTTTCTTTATCGCTCGGACGTGCGTATCGTGATGTACGGCGTCGTTCTGAAACTTGTTGAACGTCCGGTAGGAGGCACGGGTCCCAGCACGGTCCATTAGACTCATCATTGTCTGCTGCTCCCAGATGGCCTTGTCTGTGTGTTTCGCGTTATTTGCGCGGCCAGTATCGAAAGCGGTCATAACCTCTGACTGGAAATCCGTAATTAACTCCGGGGCATGCTTGTCAACGTACTTATAAATCGGTGTGTTGCTCGCAGCGACTTCATCTGGCCCGGGATCTTGACCCCGTTCGGGAGATGCGACTGAATTCCGGATATCCTGTTCTTCAGCGATCTGTCGGATTCGATCGGCCACGTCACTGATGAATGCTCGTAGCTGACGTGTGAACCGCCGTTTCTTCGTGTGTGAGATTGCTGGCTGTGTAGGGGCACGCTCTAAGCCGAACCGGACTTGCAGATATCCCCATCGACGTATTCGATCAGCAACTTTTTGTTGTGAAAAATTGCCGACATTCTTGTAGAGGAAGACGCGAAGCATCGCGTCGAAATCAAATGTTCTGCTGGATTTGTCGCTCGACCGGTATTCGTCTGAAAGCTCCTCTGTTGGGAGGTCTAACTTCCCGATGACTTTGGAGACGTTATCGTGGATTTCGAAAAGCGTGGCTGCCTGCGCCTCTAGTTTATTTGGGTCAGGAAGTGAGTCGGCAGGCATTAGATAAAATTGAGTAAATGGCTTCTATCGGTCTAATTCGCGAGAATTCCTAGTTTTGTCCGGGTGTTCGCTCTCTCTATTGAGCTTCCCCGAAACCATCACAGTCCACAAAGTAGTTCTATTAGACATTCTTATCGTTCTGAGATTCTGTTTGATTCGAACAACTGTTTCTTTGCCCTCGCTACATATAAACCTTAGCGAACAGTTGTTTAGTTCGAACAATGGCGCGTAGCGAGTCAGAGCCACCTCTGAGAGACGCAAGTATCGCAAACTTTCTGCAAAAGAAAGGCACAATCGAGATGATCGTTGAAATCGGTGAACAGAGTACTCAACGGCACACCGATCTCCGGAAGGAACTGCTCTTGAGCTCCAGTACGATCCAACAGCGGCTCAAAGAAGGGAAACAGCAGGATATCTGGGAGCAAACTCTAGAAGAGCGGGACGACGTCGCTGCAAAAGTCTATCAGCTTACTCCCCTTGGAAATACTATCTACGAGAATGCGCTCGAGATCGACCTCAACCAATTATACCAATCAAAACGAGATATTATTCGATCGATCGATAATAGAGAACGTCGGGTTATCGTTGATTCATCACCTGCTGACGCGGAGTGGCTTTCCGAGATTGATATGGAAGAGCACAAACTCCACTCAGTGCAGCAATTTCTTCAACAATTTGGGGAGAATGATCAATAACATAACTGGTGGCTGGATTTGCATCCGGCATTTGATTGCCAACTGACTTTCTGGAACTCCTGCGTATCGTGCACGGCTCTCGCCTTCGTCTAGTATTCACAAAATCGAAGATAGTGGTGGTTATGAGTTCACAAGTCGATGGGTTGCGTATTTCTACACAAGATGGATATTCGACTAATCGATTGGGTCGAAATTATCGAATCAGAGGACAGATCACGGGGAGCTACAGTTTTCGCAGCGAACTTCCCCGTCCACCCAGCTTACTGGATTCTCTTCTGACAAGGCCGTTCCACACCGATCACATTCGATGGTCTCCGTAACGCCAACTCCACTCCCGTAACCAACGGTAATCGTTCTGGTGACCGTCTGATTAGTTAGTGTGAAATCAACCTCCCCCTGTTCATACTGTACTTCGGTCAATGTTACAGGCGTGGCAACGACCTCAAGCGCGTGTCGTTCCCGGATTTCCCGCTGTTTCTCCGGGAATCCCTGCTCACGTCGTTTTCGTAGGCTCCCCAGTTCAGACTCCACCTCTTCGAGTTCTGATTTGAGTTCTTTCCGCTTCTTGAGCGCCTCTGCACGCTGCTCTTGACCATCGCTCTCCTCGATGGATACACTGAGATCGTCTATACGGTTGACGAGAGATGTTCGTGCTTCTTCCAACTCTTCGATCCGCTGCTGTTGCAGCCGGCGATACTCCTCAATCTCGGCATCCGCCGAGCGAGATGCCGCCTCGTGGACCTCGTCAATTCTTGGCTGGATATCTTCGACAACTGTCTCTCGAACGTGTTTGACGAGTTGCTTTGCGGAGTCTGGGTCCACCTGCGTGCGCTCGCATTGTACCGTCTCTTGCCCTATGAGCGTGCGTGATAGCAGTGTGTCTGACAGTTCTGGTAGGATCTCGTCAGAACGTGTATCTACCGCGATTGCGTGTAGGAGTTCCGTCTGATATTCGCTGACGGTCTCGATTCCCAGTCTGAAGAGTGCGACCAAGGCTGTACGATCGTAGTATGGGGTGAACTCCGTCTTCTTTAGGGAGACCTCACTTTGAACGAGCCAAGAGGGAAGTATGATTTCGGTGTCTGCTGCTGTAATCGAAACTCGGCCTGTGGGGCTTCGTTCACTCGCCTCTTCGAGTAATGCATGGAAAAACGAACTCTCGGGATGAAGCGCTTCCTCATCCCCGACTTCGTCCGGATCTGTCGAGCAAACCAGTGTCAACTTTCCGGTTGCAATATCCGTCTCCGCCTCTTCAGGAACGATGACTGACCATCGACCAGCCTGTTTATTGATATCACAGCCAAGGGTGTGCAGATACTCCTCTGTAAACTGCTCAATCGTGCTTTGGGTCACCGACAGTGCAGCATCAGTCATCGCTCTCTCCCAAGTCGAACCCCTGGAAAACACCACTATTGAACTCCTCTAACTTTTCGGCGAGCTCCCGCTGTTCCTCCAAATCCACGGCCATCGCGTCGAAGTCGTTCTCAAGATCAATCTCGGAGTCAGCGTTAGCTAACCGCTCGAATATTTCGTCCTCGAAACTGCTTCCGGTATCTTCCAAACGAGTCAGAATGGAACTGAGTTGTCCGACAGTCTGCTGAAAGAGGTCGATTTTGTGGTACAGGCGCTCCAGCACGTATTCCTCGATCGTGTCCTCCAGTGCCATATTGAAAATATAGACCTCGCGTTTCTGTCCGATTCTATGAATCCGACCGATGCGCTGTTCCACCTTCATCGGATTCCACGGCAGGTCGTAGTTCACCATGATATTGCAGAACTGAAGATTTCTCCCCTCGTTCATCGCATCCGTCGACACCAGCACCCCACCCTCTTCCTCGAAATTCGTCACTATCTGCTCCTTTTCCTCGCTGGAGTGTCCTCCATGGAACGAGTGAACGGTGTACCCTTCAGTGGCTAATCGGTCCAGTAACTCACGCTGTGTCGCCCGGAACTGTGTGAACACGATAACACGACCCATCTCCACATTTTCGCGGGCCTCTTCAACAATATCCAGCAATCGCTCCTGTTTCGTTACCGTGTCGATGCGGTCGATCAGCTCCAATATCGACTCCAATTCATCGGTGTGAGTGAGTTCCGATTGCTCGTGGAGTTGTTTCTCGATGGTCTGTTTCAAGGCTGCGGGACTGCTGACCACCTCTTTCTGGAGTAACATCAGCACCAGTTTCTGCCCCTGATCTTCACTATACGCGCCTTTCACGTAGTCGGAAACTGCCTCATAGAGCTCTCGCTCCTCCGGTGTTGGCTGGAACGTCCGTGTGTCGATGGTCCGGTCAGTGAAGTCGATATCTGTCTCCGCCCGTCGATTTCGTATCATCACCTTGTTCAGCCGCTCCTGCAACTCCTCGCGATTGACCAGTGTTTCCTGATTGCTGTCGACGAAGTAGTGGTAAAAGACGTCGCGTGTTCCGAACAGCCCTGGTCGAAGCAGAGAGACGATATTGTAGAGGTCAGTGAGCTCGTTCTGGATCGGTGTCGCCGTGAGGAAGAAGGCGTAATCATACGAGATCTGGTCGATGAGGTCGTATCTATCCGTTTCCTCGTTTTTGACGTAGTGTGCTTCGTCAAGGACGAGAACGTCCCAGTTACGATTGAGAACCGTCATCCGGTGGCGTTCGCTCTTCGCCGTATCGATACTGGCGATGATGTAGTCGTGTGCGCCGAATCCATCGAACTCGTCGTCGTAGTTACAGACGAATTCCAGCCCGAATTTCTCCAATAATTCGGCTTGCCATTGCTTGGCTAGTTGCGCGGGCGTGAGGATCAGCACCGAATCGTCGGTGTCACGAAAGTGCATCTCCTTGAGGATCATGCCGACCTCGATCGTCTTCCCGAGGCCAACCTCGTCGGCGAGTAGCGCCTTGCCATCCATCTCGAACAGGGCACGATACGCAGCATCGACCTGATGTTCGAGCATCTTGACCGAGTCTTCATCCAGCTGTTTCAGCGACCTGAGTTCTGAATCGGGTTGCCCGGCTTGGAGACGGACTGCTTGGAGTGTTTGCAGATGTTCATCGCTATCCGACCGACTCAGCGAATCGAATAGTTCGTCGTTGTCCTCGTGAGTGACCTCGACGTCCACGAGGTCGTAATCGCCCATATGCCTGCAAAGCCAACAGGCGGTCATATACATTGTGCGACTTTGCCATTCGGTAGATACCTCTCGGTTGGATAATGTGTTGTCTAGTTCAGTAACTCGGCGGGCTGTAGTCAGTCGATCTGCGAACTCACCACAGCGCTTATGCCCTCCTGTAGTTGTCTGTTTTAGTATCAGATTATGGCTGACTCAGAGGCCTTGTCCCGAACACTTGCAGACACGGTCACGCTTAGCCGCGAACTCCGAAAAGAGGGGCAGATTGACGGACAAGTCAAACTATATAATGTCGATGACGAGAACGAGTTTGAGTCGGACGCCGACCTCTTCTTCGACCGGACGTTGATGACACAGGGTCTCAGGGAAGCCCTATCGATCCTCCGCGACGCCCTTACTGGCGACGATCCGCGTGGCACGCATATCCTCTATGGGCCATATGGCAGTGGGAAATCTCACCAATTGGTGGCACTCTACCACTGCTTCGACGACCCGTCAGCCGCTGGTGACTGGGCTAGTGACTCCATCGAGGGCTTTGAAGACTCCCTCCCCGACGACGCGAAACCGGTCACGGTTGCGATGCAGAACGAGCAGTACGAATATCTCTGGGAGCCCTTCTTCGAGGCGCTTGACTACGATCCAGGGAGTTATGATTCGGGTGGATATCCCGACATGCAGACGATCGAAGAGGCCGTCGGTGACGATACAGTCGCTTTCTTCGTCGACGAACTCGAAGACTGGTTTGACACGCTCCAAGGCGACCGCAAGAGCGCCAATAAAGCATTCCTCCAGTCTCTGCTCGAATCGACCGCCTTGTCCGATCTGGAACTCTACACCATCGTCTCAGTTCTTCGCGAGGGATCTGAGGTCCACGACATCCTGAATCGGGAACAGGCGGTTGAGGTCAACATGAACAACCAGGTGGACAAGCGTGAAGTCCTGCGCCACCGCCTGATCGACTCTATTGATGAGAGTGCTGCCCGCGAGATCGTCAACGGGTACTTCGACGCGTATGACCAAGCCGACGGGCACGTCGATCTGCCCGACGATCTGCTGTCGGAGATGCACGATCTCTATCCGTTCCATCCCGTGCTTTTGGACGCGCTTGAGACGCGCTACTACGCCGACGAGGGGAACCAGAACACGCGCGGGATGATCTACCTCTTCTCGAAGGTCCTCTTGGAGATGCAGGATCAGACGGACCTGATCACGCACGGCGACATCGACGCCATCGAGTTCGAAGACGAACTGGCGAAGATCAACTATGAACGGCTGAACGCCGCCACTGGAGACATCAAAAGCCGTATCGACACTGATGAAGTGCCTCACGGTCGGCGCATCCTGAACACGATTCTACTCTACTCTCTGAAACCGAGCGAAGGCGAGGGCGCAGAGGTCTCGGAGATCGTGATGGGTGCTTACCAGACGGGTGACCTCGTCTCTGACGTCGTCCTCAACCTCGAACGATTGCACGGCGTCGCGTGGCACCTCCACAAACTGAACGGGAAGTACGCCATCCGGGACCGACAGAACCCCAACGCGCTCATCCGGAACGCAGCCGTGGACGTGTCGGAAACATCGGCGAAGGCCGAGATCGCGGACTTCATCACGGATATCTTCGGCTCGAACGCGTACCCGGTCGGCTTCAGGACGAACGATATGCGAGACATCCCGGACGACCGCGATGTCAAAGTCGTCGTAAAGGACAGTCAGTGGAGCCAAGAGGAAGTAAAGAAGGTCATCACCAACGATGGCCGCGGACGCGAGTGGCGCAACACGCTCGTGTTCGTCCAACCTTCGGGGGACAAAGCCATCGAGTCCGGTACACGGTACATCGACAAGGCGCGGTACATCGAGGGTGCGCGGCAGGTGCTGGCGGACGAGTCGCTCGACGACGAAATCCGCACGTCGATTCGGAGCATGAAGGAGCAAGAGGAGAACGAACTCCGTGAAGAGCTCCAACTCCTGTACGGTGAAGTTCTCGATGGCGACAATCTGTTGGACGACGACGAGTGGGAGATGGTGGAACCGATGGATCTCGATGTGTTCGTCCTCGACGATGCTGAACTCGACGCGACGAATATCGCAGATTCGGCTGCTGCTGACCCGTTCGATCTTCAGTCACACGTCTGGGACATCGCCGAAGATCTGCTGGAACGACGCGGCGAAATCTCGGTGGAAGATATTTACGAGCAATTCCTCCGGGACCCGGAATTCCCGATTCCCGGCAGCGCGAACGATGTGTTGAACGCGACGGTCGAGGCGCTCAACGGTAAGCCAGTACTCGCCCGTGATACCGGTGGATTCCGTGACGACCTCTCCGGGAGCTCGCTGGATACCGTCCTCGTCCAGCAGGACGACGTGGATGTGTGGGGCGTCGATGACGTCGAACAGGAACTTCGTCAGCGCTTCGGGAGCGGAACAACTGCGCTCGACATCGGTGATTTGGAGCTCGAGCTTATCGAAGACGGCGAGGTATGGATCGACGGCGACGGTCACGACATCGTGATGCGTGCCATCGGCCGGCTTGCTCGTGAGGAACAGTACGTCATCGTCAAAGGGAACGAGATTCTCGACAAGCCGCAGTCCGACGCGACACTCCGCGATGTAGGCGGCGCGGAAATCGTCGGTACGTCGTCGCTTGTGGACCTCATCCAGACGCACATCGACGACGACGGCTACGCGAACCTCGACACGATTATTGGAGAAATTCGTGCGGACGAAGCAGTGTTCCTGCCGCCGGACGAGACCGAATCGGTCGCTCGTGAGGCAGTGAACGAGTTCCTCGTTGACGATTACGTGCTGGAGGCAGGTGGTCGCTACCTCGGGTCACTCGGCGACCGTGACCCGACGACGGTGAAGATCGTCCCGACGGTACCAGATCGAATCGGCGACCAAATCCTGGCGTACATCGAGGATCTGGAACCGGGCGACCAGTTCACGGTCAACAAGGTCACTGACCGGTTCGACAGCAGCGTCACCGAGTACATGGTGCGGACGTACTTGCTAGAGAACATTGGGAAAGACGAGGAACCCGAGTACGTCGTCAACACGACCGGCTCGGAGAAAGCGTCCGACTGGGTGCCCGGCTACCCGTTCCGGAAGGCCGACACGGAGGCTGACACGTGGCGCTTCGAGTTCAACGGCGACGATGTCGCCGCGATGCGGAGCAAGTGGCGGAACAACCACCAGACTGGAAGCGTGGAGTACGGCGATGTCACGTTCATGCTGCCGGAGAGGGAGGGCGTTCCCGGTGCTCTTCAGGGGACCGCCGATGTCGAGCGGACGCAGGTCAGCTTGACGTTGCGGTCCGAGCAGGATTACACGAAGGTGCAGGACCTGTTCGAGCGGATGCCTGAGGAAGCGTCGAGTCTGAAGATCGAGATTAGCTTCCAAAAGTAGCTGGCTCTGCTATGGTTCGGTATCGGCATTTCTGACTAATGCTTCGACGATGATCTCGTCACTGTCCGCCTCGTCCAGCATATTCCTCAGAACGGTTTTTAGTCGTCTATCGAACAAACTGCGTGGATTCAGCGGCGTCAGTTCCGCCTCAAGTTCGTCTCGGGTCACCGTTCCAGAAATTACGAACTCCCCGTCATCTCGTACTTCCAGCAAGTCAGTCATACTGGCTCATCCGCAGCGTGCCGAATAGCCTGTTCGGTTACTTGCTAACTCGGCGATATAGGTGGGAGACGTCGGTCGGGTCTACCTGTCCCAGTACTCTGCGTCTGGTTCCGGCCAAACGTCACTCGCTTGCGCTGCGAGCCACTCGCCACGCTCGGCAATCGTCTCCTCGTTCCACTCGTCGGGCCAGTCTGTCACCAAGCGTTTGTTCAGACGCAGGACGGTGTGTTCCTGAATCGTCTCTCGTTTGTCGTCCCAAGCTGCATTCGAAATAGAGGGGTTCAGCTTGTCAGTGAGGATGGTCAGGTTCCCGATTCGGTCCTTTGCATCATCACGCTCCATCCGTTCTACTTCTGCTGGTCGTTCACCTGGGAGTGACCAGTGCGTAGACCATTTCTGCGGAAGGATATGTTCGATCTCCAGATCCTGCGTGAACTCCACCGTCTCGCTATACCCGGTGTTCCGTAATTCGCGTTCGATGGCGGCAAAGACCATCTTGAGACGTCGTTGATTGATGACGGACCAGTACTTCCGACTCACCATCGAGTCCGTCAGCTTCTCATCAGTGGGCCAATAATCGCTCTCTCCCTCTTTGCTTCGGAAGAACTCGACGACGACGTCGCCGACGTGCTCGTCGTCTCGCTCTCTGAGTTCATCCAGTAGGTCGATGAAGATCTTGTTGTAGTTCTTCGACGTCAGTCGGGAGAGCATCCGACGCATCAGCCAGCTCTCGATTGCTTCGACGGCTTTCACGCGCTGTTCATTCGGGATGTCCTCGTGACCGAAGATCCAGAGGAGAACCGGGTACGGTGTCGTGGTATCGAGGACGTCCAGCCGGTGGAAGAAGATTCCCTCCCGAGACCCCCGGTCGGGCTCAGAGATAGTTTCGTAGATTGAAGCGTAGTAGTCGATGTCTTTGACGATCTCCTCGACAGTGTTGTCGGTCCTGTCGAGGTACTTCCGAAACGCCGGGAAGAGCTTCTTGGCCCGGACCTGTTGGCTCATCTCCATCGTGAGCCAGTGCATGATGAACACGTCTATCTTTGGGCGGTCGAGACGACCTTGTGAGACATCAACACGCCACTCGTCCTCGTCGAACTGCTTCCAGTACTTGTCGTGTAAGTCACCGGGGTCGTTGTGCTGAACGGATGCCTCCCGGAAGAGATAGTTCTTGATCAGGTCAGCGGCAAGCAGGGGTGTCCCGCGGGCGTTCAGCGTCTCGAAGATCACCTGTGCGTCGTCGTTCGATTCGAGGTCAATGACGACGACGCGGAGCAGGTGCCACATCGTCGTGACGAGCGCATCGAGATGCTCCTCGGGGGAGTCCCCGCCGGACTCCGCCCACTCACAGATTTCGTCTCTGAAGTACCGGAAGCACTCCTCCAGATTGTCGTCGGCGTCGAGTTCGGAGTGCTCCGACTCCGGGTCAGAAAGCGTCATCACGTCGATGAACGCGTCTTGGTCGGCTTCGATGGGCCAGACCTTCAGTCGGTCTGTCTCCGTCCTCGTGAGATCTTTGTCGTTGTACATCAGCTTCTCGACCAGGGACGCCGACCCGTTGTCGTCAAACTCCTTCGCTACTGAATGTGTAGCCGACAACAAGACTTGGAGCGTGATTAGCCGCTGTTGCCCGTCGATGATCTCACGTGTCTCTAGCTTCTGCGTCGGCGTCGATTGCTGGTCGAGGACGATGGCACCCAAGAAATGCGGAGAGGTGTCCTGTTGGGCCTCCTGTCGTTCGAGATCGGTATCCGCATCTGCTTGCCGGTCCATCAGCTCGTTCACGACGAGCTGGAGGTCCTCCCACAGTGGCTGCCAGTGTTCCTCCTCCTTCCACACGTACGGGCGCTGGAATCGTGGAACGACGTATCGAGTGTCCTTCCGAAAGATGTCCTTCAGATCAAGTGTGTCCGCCTTCATGAATGGCAAGACATTCCCCTGACTGTTTGATAAGTGGTTTGACTGCTATCAGAGATTAATTCAGATGGAGGATGGCTTTTTGCGCTTTATACGACTCTATGATACATCTCTCTTCGTCTTTTGAAAGCAACTTCACCGCCTTCCAAGATATCCTGAGCGAGTGCCTTGATTTCGTCGTCATCGATAGAGCCACAATTCCGATAGAACCCAGCGCGTCCGTTAGATCTCATTACGACAATCTGCTCAGCATCGCCGATAATAGGGATATTGGCGTTGTGTGTTGCTGCAATAACCTGACGATCTTGCTTGATTGACCGGAGAATGTCAACTACATCGGTGAATATGAACTTATTGTCCAGCATATCTTCTGGTTGGTCGATTATCAGTGGCACATCACGCTCAATCATAGCTATCGAGAGGAGAGCTGTGCATTGCTGCCCATCAGACATCTCAGCAAGCTCCTTCCAGCCCCCGTCATTGAGTTCAATAACGGGACGATCATGAATCTCGAACAATTCCAACTTCGTCAATTGTTCGACGAGATCATCGTGAGAAACGAAGTTCTCCGCTGTTGTCGGGGTGACATCTGCAATTTCACTAAGTGTTTCAGTATCCGCGTCTCGAACAATTTCGGCTAATCTTGGCGGGTCAATAGCCTCAGTAATCTGTTCTTTGTACTCTGTCCAAACACCGGATCCTTCCAAAACGTGATTTATCCAATCGGTGTACTCACCCCTATTGGATTGACTGTGGAGTGCCACCCTAACGTTCCCAAGATGTGCGTTCAGCTGTTCGATACCTACATTTCGAGCCTCACTAAGATCCTGACGGGCCGATTGAAGCTTATCCAACAGATCTGACTTTTCGTCTCGTGCGTCCTGTAGCCTGCCTCTCGCCTCTTTGAGCTCTTCGGAAACTCCCCGCAGATCCTCTAATTCGGCCTTTTTGTCGAAGAATTCCTCAATATCAACTCCAATCTCCTCTTCTATTTCGTCTGCGAGAGCTTCGTGTTCATCTTCCCGTTTCTCGTTTTCCGTGTTCCACTGCTTTCGAATATCCTCAATAGCCTCGCGAGCCTCACTAACAGTACTTTCTAACTCCTCCTCTTGTCTCGCAAGCTCTGCTTTCAGTTCCGAGATGGTCTCATCTACTGAATCGAGCAGATCTTCATTTGGCCCGTCATCGATTTCCGTGGCTGAGAGCTGGTCGGCGAGAGTTAGTGATGAAACCTCTTCCTCTATCGTTTCAATGTCCTCAATGGCATTGGAGAGAGCGGTCCGCTCCTGCTCCCATTCCTCTTGTCCCTCGACGTATTCACCAACTCCTTTTTGTTCCATCACCTCAACCTGCTGTTTCAACGCTTCAAATCGCTCTTCTTCGGCTTTGAGCGAAGAGACATCTTCACGAAGATCTGCAATCTCTCGATTCTTCGTCCTGATATCCTGTTTTACGGACTTACGCTCTTCAATCTCGTCGGTGATGTCGAAATAGGAGTCCAGTAGATCCAGCTGGTCGATCTCATTTCGCGCCAGTTCGATCAGTTCTCTTTGGCTGTGAATCTCGATATCAAAGAATTCCTTCCTGAACTGCTCTATTGTGAGATTCACTTCCTGTGGTTCACCTGGATCAGCAGAAGGTACTCGTTCGATTTGTGGGTCTTCATTGTACTCTCTCGTGATACGGTACTGATCACCGTTCGTAGCGGTGACTAGCAGTTCGACTCTCCCATTCGGACGAAGTGTATTCTCGATGAGAGCTGTGTAGTCTTCTTTGATACCGCCTGATCGCGGATCAATATCCAGCGCGTAGCGGATCTGCTCGATTATAGTCGATTTCCCAGTCCCCTTGCCTCCAATGAGACAGTTGAGATTCTTGTTTAGTTGGAGATGCCTATCCTGTAAGAACCCGTTCTGTGCGAGTAACCCATCCACGCTGGGATGCGTTGTCGGCTCATCAGTCAGAGACAGCCGAGATTCTGGATCTGCGAGCGCGGTACGGAGCCCCTCGAACGAAGGTGTATCCATTTTGATGTAAGTGTATCTCTCTCCAATATCATCTAACGAGTGGGCGTCTGAAGAACGGATATGAGCGTATTCATCGAATTCATCGACGGTTTCCTCTGAAACGATCTCAAGTGCAGCTACCTTTTCGACATCAAACACCCTCTGCCGTGTCGGGTTATTCCGATCCGCTAATTCGTGGTCGGCACCGGCCGGTGCGTCAATATGCGCCAAGATTGGAAGTCCGCCATACTCACGAGTTTTGTCACAGATCTTTGGGATAGTATCTTCAGCAATTTCCTGTTCTGGGTCACCTCTAATGCCGATGTCGTGGAGGAATGGAGATAGAACATCGGCTTGTTCAGGTGGGAAAATAGCGGTCATATGGATTTGATGCTCCCCGCTCTGTCCTGTCGTGATCTCCACTCCAGGAAGCACCGTGACTTCAGAATCCTCAGCTGCTTCTTGTAGACTCTCGAAATACTCCGTGGTGTTATGATCTGTAACTGCAACTAAGTCTAGATTTTCTTCTTCAAATGCTGCGACTAAATCACACTCTTCAGCCTCTGGGTCCTCATAATCGTGCGATTCAGGGGTATGAATGTGAAGATCCGCCTTATAGAATTTCGCTCCACCCGCTGTATCGAATGTCACCATGTAGCGAGTATATGGAGACATCTACTTAACATATAATTAGGGGAACCACCCTCCCGTGTGTTCTGATAACTTCAAGCGAGAGAACGCACACTTATAGGGCTCCTTGGTAATCGTTTGTACATACTGAATAATGTCTGAACAATCTGGATCTTCACAGGACCGGCAAGAGCGGACCGAATTACCAATCGAACGAGGGTTCCCCATTGAGCGCGTGAACGAGATCGCAGGTCGAGAAGGACACGGTGGGGCCCGTCAATGGTACAGACCGATTTACGCGATGCACAAGTGGTGGGCTAGGCGTCTCGGGTCAGTTTTCCGTAGTATTAGTCTGTATGCCCTTTTGGATGACCCAGAAGAGGTTGAGGTAATCGAGCCTGGAAATAATAGTGACCTCTCCGACTATTCTGATGGTTCAAGAAACGTAAGAGATCTTGTGGAGAATGTTGATATAACAAACGCAGATAGTTTATGGCCACTGTACAATAAGGACGTGCGGATCTCAAATAAAAAGATCTTGGATCCGTTCTGTGGTGGAGGGACATCTATCGTCGAAGCGTCTCGGTTTGGAGTGCAGTCAGTCGGAAATGATCTGAACCCAGTCGCTTGGTTCGTCACTAAAAAAGAGCTAGATGCAGGAAAAGCAGACTTAGACGAACTAAAGAAAGCCTTTGATTTTCTTGAGAGTGAGGTCGCTGAGGAACTTCAAGAGTACTATCAGACCCCCTGCCCTCATTGTTCTAATAATGCAGAAGCAATCTATTATTTTTGGGTAAAAGAACTTGACTGTACCTCATGCGGATCCGATGTTCCTCTGTTCAACGACTATCGAATTGCGAATGGCCGGTATGAGGACGAAGATGGATACTACGTTTATGACCCAGTAGGTGAGGAAATAATCGTTGTTGATGATTGGAAATCTGAATGTGTCTCTCCATCGGGCCACACGTTTAATCCCAAGAATGGGAATGTTGGCCGTAGCAAATATTCTTGTCCGGATTGTGGCCAAAAGTATCCGATCACCGATGCCATCCAGGAACAAGGAGGCTATCGGATGAATCTCTATGCAGTAGAGTATTATTGCTCACACTGTGACGATCAAGGAATTGAGAAGAGGAAATATAAGGGGTACAAGACAGCATCTGAAACCGATTTAGAGTTGTTTTCTGAGGCTGAGGAGGAGTGGCACTCCCGTACCGAGCTTCATGATTATGTCCCATCAGAAGAACTCCCGCCCGGCCATATGACTTCAGAACGCAATCCTGTCTTTGATCATGGCGTTTCTGAATGGACCGATATGTTCAATGATCGGCAGCTACTCACCCTCGCTAAACTACTGAAATCTATTGATGAAATTGACCAGTCTGGATTCAGCAAAGACGCTAAGGAATATCTCCTCCTCACATTTAGTGATATTCTAAGGACAAATACAATGATGACGGGTTATACGCCCGTGAATAATGTTATAAACCAGATCTTCAAGACTAATTCTTTCGACGTTCCACAGGAACCTGTTGAGGGTAACCCTTGGGGCGGGAAGTTTGGATATGCAACCTTCCAATCATCATGGGATGCGGTGATTCGCGGTGTTGAATGGGCTAAAGCGCCTACGGAGCGTTACGTAGAAGACGGTGAAACGAAAGAATCTCCCCCATTCCAGAAACCAGTTGGAGAAAATACCGAAGTTCGAAACGGAGATGTGCGACTACTAGATGAGGAAAACGAATATGATGCAGTCATCACTGATCCGCCGTACTACGATAATATAATCTATTCGGAAGTGTCTGATTACTTTTATGTATGGCAAAAGATCGTACTTGAGAGCGAGTACGATGGGTTTGATGCTGAAAAGACACCCCGGGCAGAGAGTATTGTTGCAAATCCATTCCTGAACAAAGGAACAGAAGAGTTTGAATCAGAGTTACATGAGGCATTCACATCAATACATAAATCGCTAAAGCAAGACGGGGTTCTCGCTTTCACGTACCACCACAGTAACTCCGAATCCTGGGGAGAACTTCTTGAATCTCTCTGTGATGTCGGTTTCGAAGTGACTGCAACTTACCCGATTACTGCTGACATTAATAAATTTATTACGGGTGAAGCAGTCTCCTTCGATATCGTTGTTGTTGCTCGGCCCATCAATGATACCGATGCTGCTTCGTGGAACTCCCTACGCCGTGACATCTACCGTACGGCTCGCCGTACTCGCAAGCAACTCGAAGAGAACCGCGACCTCTCGCGCGGTGACATCGGCGTAATGGAGATGGGTGCGTGTTTCCGTGAGTACTCCAAGCACCACGGGAAGGTGCAACGCGACGGCGAGATCATGAGCGCGAAAGAAGTCGTCCAGGAGATCTACGGCATCATCCAGGAGGCCAGCGACATCGGCGTCGAAGACGTGTTCATCGACCTGCTTGACACGTCGAGCCCCTCGTTCGACGACGTCAACAAGCTCTGCCGCGGGACGAATGCCACGCCCGATGACCTCAAGGAGACGCACCTGTACAACCAGGACGACGGCTTCGAACTCGGCACCTGGGACAACGAGAAGCGTCAGGCATACATCCAGGAGCGCGTCAACGGGGACGGCGGCGACCACCTCTCGAACCTCGACAAGCTCCAGTTCCTCCGGTACCGCTACGAGAAGGGGCAGGCAGTACAGAACTACGTCGAGAAGTGGGATGTCGATGACGACCTGCGCGAACTTGCCGGTCGGCTCGCCGACGTGACCGGTGACGACACGTACACGCGGGTGCTCGGAGATCGGGACATCACGAGCTACTAGCGCGTTCTCACGTCTTCCGTTTTGCCAGATGCAGCAGGCAAAGCCTCGTCACCACCACAAAAACTTAGATAATTCGACCATTTCACGCGGTATGGGCTACAACACGGGGATGGTGAAATACTTCATTGGCGTGATTCTCCTGAATACGTTCCCGATGTACGTCTTCGGGAGTAGAATCATGACCGGCTGGGAGTTTCTCAACGCATTCGCCGTGAAGCAGTCCGTAGACGCAGCACAATCGGTTTCGATCGACTACTACATCGCGAAGCTCACGCCCTTCCCGCTGGACGAATTCCTCACAGCATCGGGATTCAAGGAAGTTCTGATGAGCATCGGTTTCGCCGTACTGATCGGGGCCGCCGTTGCGAGCCTGAAATGGCGAGCGGCTGTATAGACAGTTCCAAAGACACCAGACAGCGTCATTTTGGGAAAACGCCTGCGGTGTAGTTGACTGTCCGAAATGATGGTACCTATCGTGGTTTGAGCGTCAACTAAGACGAGCTGAAGGTGTTAACGTGCAGAACGTTTATCATTACCATGCTCATTGGTCTGTCTAGAGAATGGGGATTCTATCTCAGGTGATGAATGGTGGGTGGGGTGCCCTTTCCCTCTACCTCCATTCCCTGTTTGTGTTTCTTTACTGGGATATCCCACTGATAACCTCTGATCGAGTTGCTCTGGCCGCAGCTGCCGTGCCCGCACTCGTCGTCATGTTCGCAGTCGTTGTGCTGAACCACAGGCTGAACGACTACTGGGCCGGAGGCAACCTGAAGCAATCTACGGAGACCATCGCCCAGATAACCGGGGAACGCGACTTCTGGCACTCGGCCTCGAAAGAAACGCAAGACGCGATCGACGACTACGACGAGAAGGCGTATAGCCACCACGTCTCCATCCTCGCGGGTATCGTTAACGCGATCGCTGCACCAATCACTGGATACGTCGCGATTGGATGGCAAGGACTTGTGATTGGACTCCTTCTTTCGGTTATCCTCCTCAGAGGGCTGAGCGTTCGGTCTTATCGTGAGTTGAACCGGCTAGCGAAAGAACTCTCCACCCCATACGAAGAAAACTATGAAAATCAGTAGACTCAAAATCGAGAACTTCGCGATCGATGAAAGCCCGACCATCAACGAGAGCGCCGTTGGCGGTCGGGATCTGTTGTTGTACGGTGGAAATCGTTCTGGAAAAACACTCACTTTCAACGCACTACTCTACGCGTTGTATGGTCGCTCTGGAACGTTCGGCGTCACACCGGGCCAGCGTAGCGAAGTGAGTGCCTACTTCGATAACTCAGACGCGGTACTACGCGAACGACGCCATCAGTACGAGCACGAGGGCGGAATGCTTGATGCGACCGAGGGGGTCAAACAGTTCATCGGGCCAGATGACACCGTCCGCTTGCAATTCATCCCCTCGAACCCAGCAGACCAACCGATTAGCAGACTGGGTGGAGAAGAGTTATTGAATCGGATACGAGGCATACTGAGCAGTGAGCACCAGTCTGAAATCGAGCGGCACCGAAGAGCCAAAGCGGAAATAGAGCATTTGAAAGAAATTCGGCGACGAGGAGAAGACCGACCGAGCGTCAATCAGCTCGAACGGGAGTTGGACTCCCTCCCAATCTCACAAACCGAGAACAGGATTGAGGACATCGAGGAGCTACAGCGCCTCATCGATTCCGGGGAGATCGAGAGTATCAGCGCTCGCCTTCAGAAGAAAGACGAGGTTGCTGAACGCCTCGAAGAGTTATACGACAAACGGCGCGCGCTGGAGAACACTCTAAAACAGAAGCGCAGAGAACTCAGTGATGCCTCTCGATATACGCAGGAGGTGAACGACCTGATTATCGACGCTATCGAGGAGTTCACCTGCCCTGTCTGTGGTCGCTTGGTCGAAGAGCGAGTGGCACGTAATCGATTGCCGAGTAACTGCCCGCAGTGTGGTCGACCACGGGATCTCACAGAGCTTCGTGAACGGCTTCGTGAGAAGGTCAATGAGGCAGATACCCAGGTAGACGAGCTGAAAGATGAGATCAGCGAGTTGGAAGAAGAGTTGGCCTCTGTGAAGGCGGAAATCACGGAACTACAGGAATCTGAACCAGACCTGGAAGGACTGAACCAATTCGTCAGGACTGCGCTCAAACAGGCCGATCATGACCTAGACCAACTCCAAGAGAGAACCACTCGAGAGCTGGAGAATCACCGAGATGAGCTGGAGCAGGCCCAGTCCAAGGAAGAGGAACTCGAAGAGAAGCTGGCTCGCCGGCAAGAACTACTATCCACACTACAAGAGTCGGCTGAACTGGCAGACGAAGAAGCGGAGAGACTCGAACAGGAGGCGTTTGACGAGATTCGGGACGAATTCACTGACCGTCTGTCGGCGGTTTACAAGAGCATCGCTCCTGATCTGGGGACGGACGTTGGACTCACATCAGAAGGTGAATTGGAATTCCCAGGTACTGGTTCAGAGGGGGCTCGGTCGTACGATCGGCTAAGTAGCGGTGAACGCCGGCTGGCAAACCTGGCCTTTGGTCTCACTTTAGCGAAATTCGCTCAGGAGAGTAAGGATGCGCATAACTGGGAGGTGTTAGTTCTTGACGAGCCGCTGACGAACTTGGAATCGGACATCCAGGATACCGCCGCACGCTACCTTCGAGAGGTGGACGTTCAGGTCATCATGACGTCCCCACTCGATCGGATCCAATCACACTTCAGAGATGAGGAGTCTGAAATCGTATCCCTGGAAAGGATTAGAACCGAAGACTCGACTCTTGAAGAATACCTATGAGTGACGACGACCACCATCCGGAACTTCTACTGCTGCACGAAGCTGGTGGTGAGATCGAGGGAAGAGGGAAATATCATAAACTGCTGGACCGGTATCGGCGGGAGTCGGAAGAGACTGACATCGAACACGTCGTCAAGGAACGTGGACCATTCGATGAGGGGCTGTCGAAAACGGTCCAGCGCTATCTCGATATGGGGATGCTCGAATCCGATGAAGAGGGTCAGTCGCGAGATGTCCGGGAGACCGAGAAAGGAGAGCGGTATATGAGTGGCTTTGAACGAACGAAGCTATACTTGGACGATTCATTCGTAACCACTCGAGATCGAGTTCGTCAGGTGGTCTCTGAGTTTGGGGACATGAGTATGAACCAGATGGTTCAGAAAGAGGACGTTCAACAAGATAAACAGCGACCACTGGGTACGAGACTGTCCTCGGAGTCCGAATCGAAGGAAGAAGACTGACAGTACAATTACTTAACGCGGTAGGGTCACTTCCAAGTAAGAATGGCAGGCCCAGGTCAGATTCCCGGACGATACAATATCATCATCGAAGGGAAGTACGATACGTTTGACCACCAGATTCCGGTCGAAGAGTTCATCGAGTGTCTTGAGGACGACGACGTGCCCGACAAGGTCAGTGTCGTCGGACTCGGCGAGACGTTCGAAGACGGGGATCAGGCGACTGAACTTGCACACGCGATGGACCGTCAGGCGAACGATCTCGAGTACCAGAGTCCGACTGTACAGTTCGTCGTCGAGGGCTCGTTCCACCGACGGGGGAAGACCTACGACCTTCGGTACAACGACGAACTCTACCCGTTACAGGAGGTTTTCGGCCCACAAATCGACCGGAAAGAAGATGGCGACTGGCTCGTCGCGCCGTTCTAAATCTCCTCCCGCTTCAGTGTTCAGTAATCAACAATCTGAGCCGTCGTCAGAGTAATTGACTGGATTTCTTCGCGTGGAACCTCGCGTTCGAGGCCATTCTCACTCGCTAAACGTAGCATTGCCTTGGGGCCGGTGTTTATCGCTTCAACAGAAGCAGCGTAGTACGTTTGCTCCCCTTCGTCTGTCCAGACCTCGACTTGGAGTTGTCCTCCTTCGACATCACTACTCCACTGGTGTTCAGCGTAGCGCTGCCAGCAGTCCGCACAGACGTCGTCGACTTGGTCGTGGAGGTCACCCGTGAACGACTCTGGTTCGAACGGAATCTCGTAATGGAGTGGGCCTCCCCGACAGAGACGCCGA
>Ga0207754_100294_pt1 | contig 21586 bp, 22 predicted proteins | sample A23E1SouthBayCA_FD_187728 | JGI IMG/M metagenome (GOLD analysis project Ga0207754, IMG submission 187728) | Aerobic enrichment media microbial communities from Eden Landing Ponds, California, USA - A23 E1 (SPAdes) | ecosystem: Environmental > Aquatic > Marine > Unclassified | place: Emeryville... | reverse complement strand
GGGGGGGGGGGGGGGGGGGGAGCGACATCGACTACCAGGGCGTGAGCGGCCCCATCGACCTCGACGAGAACGGCGACCCGGCCGCCTACCTCCAGGTGTTCGAGGTCCAAGACCACTCCTACGCGTCCACGGGGTTCGTCTCGACGTAATCCCGGGGGCACCATGTCAGCGCTACTCCAGTACTTCGTCAACGGCCTCGTCTACAGCGCCGTTATCGTGCTCGCGAGCATCGGGTTGAGCCTCGTCTACAGCATCCGGGGCTTCGCGAACTTCGCGCACGGCGACACGATGACGGTCGGGGCGTATGCCGCGCTCCTCGCGTTCTCCGGCATGTCCGCGCTTCTCGTCGGCGGTGCGAATGCGAGCGCGAGTGGCGGGCTCGCCGGCCTCCTCGGCGGCCCCGCGGCGTTCGTCATCGCGCTCCTCGTCGGGATGGCAGTCGCCGCACTCTTCGCGATCGCGAGCGAGCACCTCGTCTACTCGAAGCTCAACACCGACTCCATCGGCCTGCTCATCGCGAGCATCGGTGTCGCCTTCGTGATGCGAGCCGTCGTCCAGATCTTCTTCGGGAACATCCAGCAATCCTTCCAGCTCCCGCGCTCCGGCCCCCTCCCGGGTTTCGGCGCGCTCGGCATCACGATGACGGCGCGCGACGTGATCGTCGTCGTCGCCACGATCGTCCTCGTCGCCGCGCTCCACGTCGTTCTCCAGTACACGAGCCTCGGCCGGCAGATGCGCGCCACCGCGGACAACCGCGACCTCGCCCGTGCGAGCGGCATCCGCACCGGCCGCATCGTCGACTCCACGTGGGCGATCGGCGCGGCCCTCGCGGGCGCGGGTGGCGTCTTCCTCGGCTTGACGCTCCGCCTCGAACCCCTCATGGGGTTCAACATCCTGCTCGTCGTCTTCGCTGCCGTCATCCTCGGCGGCATCGGCAGCGTCTACGGCGCGATGCTCGGTGGTCTCGTCATCGGCGTCGTCCACCAGCTCATCCCCGCGCTCTCGACGTACGGCATCCCGCTGAACGCACAGTACGCGGACGCCGTCGCGTTCGTCATCATGGTCGCCATCCTCCTGCTTCGCCCGCAGGGAATCATGGGGGAGGCGGTGTAGATGGCGGCGAATCCAGTGACGAAGTGGTACGCCGGGCTCACGACGGCCGAGTCGAACGTCGTCTGGTCCGTGGGCGTCCTCGTCGTCCTCTTCGTCCTCGGCGTCGGCTCCGGCGTCCTCAACCTCGCGTACGGGCTCTTCCTCCTCGCGCTCGCGGGGATGTACGTCCTGCTCTCCCTCGGACTGAACGTCCACTGGGGGTACGCGGGCCTCATCAACTTCTCCGTCGCGGCCTTCTGGGGATTGGGTGCGTACGGAACCGCACTCGTGACGGCACGTGACAGCCCGCTCGGCTTCACCGTCGATCCCATCGTTGGCCTCTTCGTCGGCCTCGGCCTCGCCGCCGTCGTCGCCGTCGTCATCGGCATCCCGACCCTCCGGCTGCGAACGGACTACCTCGCGATCGCGACGCTCGGCCTCGCCGAAGTCATCCGCAGCATCATCAACAACCAGTCGACGTGGACGAACGGTCCCAGTGGCATTCTCGGCCTCCCGCTCTTCTTCGGGAACTGGCCGATTCTCGGGAGCGTTCCGCGCGGCGCACCGACGTACGCGCTTGACGTCGTCCTCGTCGCCGTCTTCATCGCCATCACCTACTGGGCGCTCCGCCGCCTCCACCTGTCACCGTGGGGGCGGACCGTTCGCACCATTCGCGCGGACGAGGACCTCGCCGAGGCGCTCGGCAAGGACACCTTCCGCTTCAAGATGGAGGCGTTCGTCGTCGGCAGCGTCGTCATGGCGCTGGCCGGCGTCTTCTACGCCCACCTCAACCTCGCCATCACGCCCAGCGACCTCGACCCGATTCAGACGTTCTACGTCTGGATCGCTGTCATCCTCGGCGGCAGCGGCTCGAATCGCGGCGCGTTCTTCGGCGGGCTCATCCTCGTCATCATCGTCCAAGGAACGCGCTTCCTCGGTGGCGTCCTCCCGGCGAACTTCCCCGCCGCGGCCGTGCGCTTACTCGTCATCGGCCTCCTCATCCTCGCCGTGATGTACACGCGCCAGGAAGGCGTCCTCCCGCCGCAACACGAACTCATCACGCCCGGAACGACCGAGAGCGACGGTCCAGTCAGTACGGGTGGTTCCGATGAGTGACGGCGTCCACGAAGGCGCCGTCACCGGGAAGCCCGACCCCGTGCTGAAAGTCGACGGGCTCCGGAAGGCCTTCGGCGGCCTCCAGGTCACCGATGACGTCGACCTCGAAGTCGAACGCGGCTCTATTACGGGCCTCATCGGCCCGAACGGCGCCGGGAAGTCGACGTTCTTCAACCTCGTCTCCGGCTTCTACGATCTCGACGATGGCACCGTCACCGTGAACGACACGGACGTAACGGGCCGCGAACCCCACGAGGTCGCGGACGCCGGCCTCGTCCGCACCTTCCAGACGCCGCGGAAGCTCGAAGGCATGACCGTCCGCGAAGCGATGCTCGTCGGTCCCCAACACCAGACGGGCGAGAGCATCCGCGCGCTCTTCACGAACCGCAGTCAGGTCCTCGCGGAGGAACGCTCGAACCTCGAGCGCGCGATGGAGACTCTCGAACGCTTCGAGATTGCGGACTTCGCGGACACACCAGCGACCGAACTCTCCGGCGGGCAGATGAAGCTCGTCGAGCTCGCACGCGCAACGATGACTGAACCTGACATCCTCCTGCTCGACGAACCCGTCGCCGGCGTCAACCCGACGCTCGCGAACAAACTCAAGGGCTTCATCCGCGAACTCAACGACGACGGTATCACCTTCCTCGTCATCGAACACGACATGGGCTTCATCATGGATCTCGCCGACCCGATCGTCGTCCTCGACCAGGGCTCCGTCTTGGTGGAGGGCGAACCGGAAGCAGTCAGGACGGACGACCGCGTCATCGACGCCTACCTCGGAGGGCCGCTCGATGAGTGACCAGTCCGTCCTCGAACTCGACGCCGTTGAGTCCGGCTACGGCGAAGTCCAGGTCCTGAAAGGCCTCGACATCCACCTCGATGAAGAGGAGATCGTCTGCCTCGTCGGCCCGAACGGCGCGGGGAAATCCACCGTCCTGAAGACCGCGTTCGGCCTCCTCACGCCGTGGACGGGGAGCGTCCGTCTGAACGGCGAAGAGATCGGTGGCGTCCCGCCCGAGGACGTCGTGCGTCTCGGCGTCGGCTTCGTCCCGCAGACCGAGAACGTCTTCGGGAGCCTCACGATCGAGGAGAACCTCAAGATCGGTGGCGTCTCCCGCGATGCCAGCGTCAACGAACGCGTTCAGGAGCTCTACGAGGACTTCCCGCTCCTCCACGAGAAGAAGAGCGCAAAAGCCCGCACGCTCTCGGGCGGCCAGCGCCAAGTCCTCGCTTTCGCCCGCGCACTCATGACGGAACCCGACGTCCTCCTCATCGACGAACCCAGCGCGGGCCTCGCCCCGAACACCGCAGAGGAAGTCTTCCAAGACGTCGTTCGCGTCAACGAACTCGGCACCGCGGTACTGATGGTCGAGCAGAACGCCCGCCAAGGCCTCGACATCTCCGACCGCGGCTACGTCCTCGACCAAGGACGCGTCGCCTACGAGGACGACGCCCACGACCTCATGCAGAACCCCGAGGTCGCCGAACTCTACCTCGGCGGCTGAGAACGCGCTCGGTCACTCGACCGTGTCGGCGACTTCCTCCGCCTTCTCGTCACTCCCTTCTGAATATGATGGGTATCCTTCACACCACGCTGATGTTTCGATTGTATACGACCGTCATCGCTGTTCTTCCTCGATTTTGGTCTCGATCTGGTCGATCGTGTTGAACAGCTCCCCGATCGTCTGTGCTTCGATCTGCTCTTCCGTCATCCGGTAGGTCGCGCCGTCGATGGCGAGCGCGCCGAGGACACTTCCGTCCGGCTTGGTGATCTTTGCACCGACACTCCGGAGGCCCTCGCGCTGTTCCTCGTCGTTGACGGCGTATCCGCGCTCGCGGACCGCGTCGAGTTCCGTCTTTAACACCGCGCGGTCCGTGATGGTGTTCTCCGTGAGCGCGGGGAGTCCCCAGCGGTCGACAATCTCGTCGACGCGCGATTCCGGCATCTCCGCCAGCAACACTTTCCCGTTCGCCGTCGCGTGGAGGTAGAGATACTGCCCGATCCCGAAGTCCGTCATCGCGGACCCACCGATGTTGTGATAGACGACGACCAGGCGACCGTTCTCCGCGGTGGCGAAGGATATCTCCTCGGGGATGCGATCGGCGAGATCGCGGGCCTCGGAGCGCACGACGTCGAACGCGCGTTCTTTCCGCTTCGCGTGCTCGGCATGCGAGAGAAAGCGGAGCCCAAGTTGGTACACGCCGTCCTCTTGCACGACGTAGCCGAGCTTCTCGAGGGTGTTCAGGTGGTAGTACAGCGTGCTCTTCGGGAGGTCGAGTTCCGATCTGAGATCGGTGAATGTCGCACCGCCCGCGTCCTCAATGGCGTGAACGACCGCGAACGACGTCTCGGTCGTCGTGAACGTCCGCCCCTCGTCTGTCATAGTGTCACGTAACGCCGCGGTGCGCAAAAGCGTTGGCGTCAGTGCCCTGCGACACCCCACTCAGGAGGTCACGGCGACGCCGATGAGGACGGCGATCCCCCCGATGACCGTCGCGGCAGTCGGCACCTCGTGGAGGATGACGAACGCAAGGACGGTGCTCCCGACGGGTTCGGCGAGAAGCGAGGCGCTGACGACGCTCGACTTGACGTGTGCGAGCGCCCAGTTCAGGAGGGTGTGCCCGACGATGCCGGGACCGACGGCCATCCCGACGAAGAGGGCCCACTCACGGGGCGGGTAGGCGACGAGCGGTGCGCCGTCCGCGAGCGCGAACCCGAGGAGTGCGATCGCACTGACCCCGTATACGACGACGACGTACGGGATGAGCGGGACGCGTTGGCGGAGCGAGCGGCCCGTGAGGACGTATCCGGCCATGCAGACGGCTGCGACGACGGCGAGTGCGTCCCCGTAGAGGGGGGCGCTCGCCCCCGTACCGTCGAATAGGCTACCGATGGACATGATAACGATCCCGCCGAGCGCGAGCGCGGTGCCGACGACCGTGCGGGCGGTGATACGCTCCGCGAAGAGCAACGCGGCGGCGAGCGTAACGAGGACGACCTGCGCTTGGAGGATCGTCACAGAGGCGGCGACGCTCGTCCAGCGGAGACTCTCGAACCACGCCGCGAAGTGAAGCGCGAGCGCGAGGCCGGCGGCGCCCGCGCCGACGTAGTCTCGGCGTGAGAGTCCCCGGAACGCCTCACGGTGACGCGCGATCGCAAGGGGGACGAGGAAGGCGGTGGTGAACAGCGCGCGGTAGAACCCGATCACCACGCTGGGGGCGCCGCTCTCGCGGACGAGGATGGCGCTGGTGCTGACCGCACCCACTGCGACTGCCAGCGCGACGGCGGGTGATGGGGTGTGCGGTGTCCACCACGACGTTTCGCGTCCCATGCATGAACCGTGCGTCGGGTGGTGATAAAATTGAGGGGTCCGATGGAAGCCGTGTTTCGGTACGGGGCGGCGCGACCGCAACCCCCCTCATGGTTCACTATATGAGAACTATACGAAGGCCGCATGATCGCGATACAGCATATCATTACATCATTATTGGTGTAAGCAGAATGGTGCAGACCGGCGACGAGAACGGCGAGGGGGCGAGGAAGACGGATCAAACCGGGCGCCGACACCATGTTCACACTATACGAACTAAATGCTCGGCGACGGTTCGCGGAGGGACGATACGAGTCGGATCGGATCCGATCAGAATGTGGGTCTGTGTATCGTTCGACACCGTTCGCGGTGTCCGTCAGGGTTCTACTATCGTGAACCGGATGTGGTCGGTTCAACGCCTCATCCGTCTGGATTCCGAGAGATGAGATCCTTTTTCATACCGCGGCGTCGAGTGTCGGTCGTGATCCCGCCGATCGCGAACAACTTCGTCGCCGCCGAATCGCCGGAGGGAGCGCTGGAGCACGCCGCCGACCTCAACAAGCGGGGCGTCAGCGCCATCCTCAATCTCCTCGGGGAACACTACCACGAGCGTACGCCCGCGTACGGAGACGCGGAGGAATATCGCTACCTCGTTGAGGAGATCGCCGACCGCGATCTCGATGCCGCCGTCAGCGTCAAACCCAGCCAGATCGGCCTCGACGTCGGTGCGGACGTCTTCGCGGAGAACTTGGCCCTCGTCGTCGAGTGCGCCGTCGACCGCGGCGTCTTCGTCTGGGTGGACATGGAAGACCACACGACGACCGACGCGACCCTCGACGCCGTCGTCGAGAACGCCGAACGCGACGGGGCGGCAGTCGGCGTCGCCATCCAAGCGAACCTCAAGCGGACCGGCGACGATCTCGAGCGCCTCGCGGACACGGACGTCCGGGTCCGCCTCGTCAAGGGTGCCTACGACGAACCCTCCGCGGTCGCCCACCAGGACAAGGCACGCGTGAACGAAGCCTACGAGTCCCACCTCGAATATCTCTTCCGCGAGTTCGAGGCCGTCTCCGTCGGGAGCCACGACCCGCGGATGGTTTCGCTCGCGCGTCGCCTCCACGACGAGTACGGGACGCCCTACGAGATCCAGATGCTCATGGGCGTCCGCGACGACGCCCAGTTCGACCTCGCCGCGGACGGCGTTCAAGTCACCCAGTACGCGCCCTACGGATCGAAGTGGATGCAGTACTTCTACCGCCGCGTCATGGAGCGCAAGGAGAACCTCCTCTTCGCCGCGCGCGCCGTCCTGACATGACGATCCGCAACGAAGCGTATCGACCCCAACCTATAATATCACCGGTCAACCCAACGTAACTGTGAACTCTCTGGAATTCGAGAACGAGCTGACGTACCAAGCGTACGAACGAGACGACGATCTTGAGTCGTTCCACGAAGCGTACGACGAGGCTGTCGCCGACGTCCGAGCCGACCTCGGCGCGACGCACGACCTCTTGATCGACGGCGACCGCATCGGAACGGACGACCACTTCGAAGTGACGTCGCCGGGCGATACGTCCCTCACGATCGGCGAGTTCGCCGCCGGCGACGCGACCGACGTAGACGACGCCGTCACCGCCGCGAGCGCCGCCGCCGACGAGTGGGAGTCGACCGACGTGTCCGACCGCGTCGAAATACTCCGCGATGCAGCGGAGACGATGCGCGAGCGGAAATTCGAACTCGCCGCGACGATCTCGCTGGAGAACGGGAAGAACCGGACGGAGGCGATGGCGGACGTCGACGAGGCGATCGACTTCGTCGAGTTCTACAGCCGCGAGTTCGAGCGCTCGGACGGATACGACTTCGACACGGGCGAGCCGACGCCCGGCCAACATACCCGGAACCTTCTCCGACCGTACGGCGTCTTCGGCATCATCGCACCGTTCAACTTCCCGATGGCGATCTTCGTCGGGATGACGACGGGGGCCCTCGTCACGGGGAACACCGTCGTTGCCAAGCCCGCCGAATCGACGCCGCTCATCGCCGCGAAGTGTGCCGAGATCTTCTCGGATGCCGGCCTCCCGGACGGGGTCCTGAACTTCGTTACGGGCGACGGGCCGAACGCCGGTCAGCCGCTCGTTGAGCACGAGGACGTCGCGGGCGTCGCCTTCACGGGATCGCGCAAGGTCGGGCTTTCGATCCGCGAGACGTTCTCCGAGCGCGGGAAGCACGGCCCCGTCATCGCAGAGCTGGGCGGGAAGAACCCGGTCATCGTTAGCGACGCGGCCGACCTCGACGGGGCCGTCGAGGGCGTGGCGAAGGGCGCGTTCTCCTTCAGCGGCCAGAAGTGCTCGGCGACCTCCCGGGTCTACGTCCACGAGGATCTCTACGACGAGTTCGTGGAGCAGCTCGTCGCGGCGGCGGAGGACCTCGCGGTTGGACCTGCGACCGACCGCGAAACGTTCGTCTCGCCGATCATCAGCGACGACGCGCTCGAGCGCTACGAGTCGATATGCGAGCGCGCTCGCGAGGACGGCAACGTGCTGACGGGGGGATCCGTCCGCACCGAGGGCGACCTCGCGGACGGCCGGTTCGTCGAGCCGACGGTCGTCACCGACGTTCCCCACGAGCACGCCCTCGCGCGGGACGAACACTTCCTCCCGTTCGTCACGGTCCACCCGATCTCGGATCTCGATGAGGGGATCGAGAAGTCGAACGACTCCGAGTACGGTCTCTGCGCCGGCCTCTTTTCGGAGGACGACGCGGAGATCGACCGGTGGTTCGACGAGGTTGAGTCCGGGATGTGCTACGTGAACCGCTCGCAGAGCGCGACGACCGGTGCGCTCGTCCAAGCGCAGCCGTTCGGCGGCTGGAAGTACTCCGGGACGACCGGGAAGTTCGCCGGCGGCTACTGGTACCTCCAGCAGTTCATGCGCGAACAGACCCGGACGCGCGTCGAGTGAGCCGTCAATCGGTAGCCCCGAGCGCCCAGCAGGACCCGCCAAGTGCGGGGCGACTGCGCCGCGGCGCTCAGAAGTAACCCTCGGTGCCAACCCTGCGTTCGACAGTGCACTCGTAGGGGCTGGTCGCGACAGCGGCGTCGAAGGCAGCGCTTCGCCGCTCTCCACGACGGCCACGCCGTCCGAAAGGGAGACAACCAATTCGACGTTCGCGCCGGACGGTACGCGTACAGTATCGAAGGAGTTGTGAGGCCAACGTATGCTTGGCCTGCCGGCAGGGGGCGGTATTCATATTTGTCTCTTCCTCCGGCACTGTCTAGTTAAGTCAGTTTGAGAAGTGAGCAGTTCATTGGTTTTGGTGTCTATGCGCAACCAAGAACTGCTCAGAGAGACGTTGGAGACAGGAATCTTGAATGTTGGGAGCGTGAGTGGGCACTGTTCAGATAAGGATGAAGGGTGAGGGGGTTGAATTTCTGAGTGCTCTATGCCCGAAACCAACCGTCTCGGCGGAGCTAGCGACTGCTTCGAGTTAGAGTTTGTGGAGCGAGAAGCGACACCGAGCTGGGCGATGAAACTCGGTATTCGACTCCATCTTGCCGGACTCTCACTTTCGAATACAGTCTCCAAGCTTGAGGGGTTCGGTGTCGATCGGAGTCGGTCGACTGTTCACAACTGGGTGCAGAAAGCCGACCTACAGCCAACAGAAGGCAAATCTCCGGATCACGTTGCGGTCGACGAAACCGTGATCCAGATCGATGACCAGCGCTACTGGCTGTACGCTGCTGTCGACACCGATACTAACGAATTCCTTCATGTGAAGCCCGGAAAGCGCAAAATCTCGGCCTCTCTGAGATCTTCTTTGGAGAATTACGCGAGAAACACGACGTCGAAGATGCTGTCTTTCTCGTTGATGGCGCGCCGTGGATTCAAGAGGCACTTCGGAGGCACGGCCTCCGATTCCAACACGTCACACATGGGAATCGGAACACTGTCGAACGCATCTATAAAGATATAAAACGCCGGACAAACTGTTTCACAAATCATTTCCGCCATGTCGATCCCGTAACCGCCGAAACATGGTTGCTCGCACAAGCCTTCTGCCAAAATCAGCTAATCTGAACAGTACCCCGTGATCGGCAGAAAGCACTTATACTGCTCTACTGTACGGACTGAGCATGCGCTCATACCTGTTGATTGAGAAGCCACGGATTCGGTGACGCGGTCCGCACGACCACGCCCCGTCTGGGGCCGTAGCGGGCTGCCCCATCGGATCCGTGCTTCACTCATGGATGACGCTGAACTCCTCCGACACGAGCTGCGTGCCGCACGCGACGAACTCGTCCGCAAGCGCGCCGACGAGACTGACGACCCGATCGCGGCCACGAGCCAGCTCCCGCTCATGCCCGAGCGCGACGACGAATTCCTCCGACTCGCGCTCATGAGCGTCGACGACCTCGAAACACATATCGACCGCCTCGAACGCGACCTCGCAGACCTCGAAAACGGTATCGACCACCCCAACGACTAACCCCCACATTCCGATGAAGAGCTACCCCTCGATTCCGCGTGTCGCGAACGCCCCGAACGGCCTCCTCAAGGACGGCCATCTCTGGCTCGTCGAGAAGGTCGACGGCGCGAACTTCCGCTTCCAACTGCAGGCATCGGGCGCGCTCCGCTTCGGCGATCGAAGCCGCGTCTACGACGACGCAGACGATATGCCGGCGGCGTACGCGCACGCTGTTCGACACGTTCGCGAGCAGCTCGACCGCAATGCGCTCCGCCGGGCGGTCGCCGACGTCGAGGACGTCGTCTTCTTTGGGGAAGCGATGCACCATCACACGATCGACTACGACTGGGACCGAACCCCCTCCTTCCTCGGGTTTGACGTTTGGTCCGAGGAGGAGGAAGCGTTCCGGCCGCCAGATGCGGTGGAACAGATCTACGAGCGGCTCGGCCTCCAGCCCGTGAACGTCTTCGAACGCGAAGTGAACACCCGTGACTTCGACCCCGACACCTACGCCATCCCCACGTCGGCGTATCGGGATGGGCCCGTCGAGGGAGTCATCATCCGGGATAAGCAAGGCCGGCGGGCGAAACTTCTCCACCCCGACTACCGCGAGGTCAACGACACCGTTCCCGTCGACGGATCCGCTGAAGAACTGGCGACACGATACGCGACCCGCCGACGCTTCGAGAAACTCCACGCCAAACTCGACGACCACGACCAACCCGTCACCGTCGACACCCTCTACCACCGGATGCTGGAGGACGTCCTCCGCGAGGAACACAAACAACTCCAGCACGGCAGTCAGCCCGTCGACATGCAGGCGTTCCGCGCCACGATCGCCGCCCGCACCCGAGCATACCTCGACCCCAACCAAACGCTCTGACCACCCACTATACCGATGAAAGTCTATCCGAAGATTCCGCGCTACGACCATCCCGTCGTCCCAGATGGCTTCTTCGACGCGGACGATCTTGTCGTCGTCGAGAAGTTCGACGGAAGCGCCTTCCGCTTCACGCTCTATGACGAGCGCTACGCAGACAGCTATCCCGACGCCGTCGTCGAGGCCGCGGACGGTGACGGGAGTCTCATCTTTGGGACGCGTAGGTCCATCATGGGCTGTCACCGCGACCCGCTCACGGAGATCGACGGTGCGCTCCACCGTGCAGTCCGCTGTCTGCGTGACGGCGTCGATACGGACGCACTTCGAGAGCTGCACGACGAGTACGGGAGCCCGGTCGTCGTTTACGCGGAGAACCTCGTCTACTCGACGCTCGACTACGGCTACACCGACCGTGAGCTCCCGGCGCTCGTGGGCTTCGACGTCCTCCCCTACGATCGAATCGGGACGTACACCCCGCCGGGAAACCCGTATGCGGAGACCTTCGCGGGCTTCCTCGACACGCCCACGACGTGGCGAATCCTCGACCGGATCCGTCACGAGGACACCCCCCGTAAACATGCGTTCGTTCCGGCGACGATCCTCGATGATCACGACACGTTCGACCCAGACACGTACGACGTGCCACAGTCGTCGCTCACGGACGACGTGCAGGCCGAAGGCGTCGTCGTGCGCAGCGACACCCAAGAGCGACGCGTCAAGATCGTCCGTGAGGCGTTCCACGAGCTGAACCGCGAACAGTTCGGTCAGAACCCCAGCGAGGCTGAGACGGGCGCCGAGTACCTCGTCGCCACCTACTGCACGCCTGCACGCATCCGCAAGGAGGTGCGAACGATGGTCGTCGAGGACGGCTGCGAGTTCGGCCTCGGCCTCGTCGACGACCTCTACCCGCGTGTCGTCGAGGACATCTGGGCCGAGAACTATCCCGAAATCATGCGCCTCGATCGGTCGATCGTTCCCGGCGAGGTCTATCCGCTCGCCGCGAAGCGCTGTGCCGCCGAACTCCGAAAGATGCAGACGAACGCCGAACTGAACGACGCCGACCCGACGACGATCTGGCAGCACCTCACTGACGGATGACCGACTATCCACGAGACGAGATCAGTGAACGCGGTGGTGACCCCGAGGCGATTAGCGACCGCTATCGCGACCAGCAACCAGAGTCGATCTCCGTCTCGTGGTCGGACTTCGTCGAGACCGTCCGCAGCGAGGACTACGCGATCGAGTACATCGCCGCGATCCAGGACGCCCTCACCAGACTCGAGCGGCGAAAGCGCGAGCGGGACACCGCCATGCCCGTCTCAGCGCTATGGGAGACGGACGTCCAACAGCGCCTGATCGCGGCGTACGCGTTCGCGATCCCGACACGCGAGGCACTCGAGTATCTTCACGATCGGGGCCCACTCGTTGAACTCGGTGCGTGGAAGGGGTACTGGGCGTACGAACTCGACAAACGCGGCGTCGAAGTCACCGCCTACGACGTTGATCCCGTCCTCGACCCGTGGTTCCCCGTCGAAACAGGTGACCAAGACGCCCTACTGAGGTATAGTGAGGCGGAGACGCTCGTGCTCTGCTGGCCGCCGGTCGGCCCGATGGCGTACGAGGCACTCCTCCTCCACGATGGGGACGTCATCTACATCGGCGAACGACCGGGTGATGGGTTCAAGGCGTTCGCGGATATGCGGTTCTTCGATGTCCTCAACGCTCGCTACGAACACATCACACAGATCGATCTGCCGAGCCATCCGGGTGCAAAGGATGATCTTCACCACTACCAGCCGCTGTACTAGCAACGCGAGAACGTACGGTCCAGCAAAACCACTACGGTGTCGTGAGTGCATCAACGACGTCCTCGATGGCAAAAAGCCGGATATCGTCGCGTTCTGCGGCCGCCTCTTCGACTGAGGTAGTGAATCCGCTCCGCGAGAAGAGCGCGTACTCCTCGCGGCGAGCGGTCCCTGACTCGGGCGTCCAGCGGAGTTCTTCTGTATGTTGCTCCAGACTCGAGAGCGCGTCGTAGCTGAGCGGTGACTCCTGGAACTTACACCCGCCGACCAGGAGCGTGTCGCCCGTCGTGAGCCCGACGACGTCGATTTCGTGCTCTCCATACCACCACTGCCCGGTCTGTCGGATCGTCACGTCCGGATAGAGCGTCCGGAGCGCCGTATTGCAGAGGTCTTCGAACGGCTGGCTCGCAAAGTCTGCTAACTCCGGCTCGATGAGCATCTCGAAGGCATCCGCGCCGATCTCGTCGTACTGCTCGCCCGTCCCGTACACGAACCGGAACCAAAACCGGAAGAACGGATCGCGAATCCGATACCGACTCCGCTTACTCCGCTCCTTGCGCTCTGTCACGGGAACGTGCTGATCGACGAGTCGGAGTCGACCAAGACGGTCGAGGTACGTCGAGAGCTGGTTGTACTCGATTCCGGTCGTTCCCGCGATCTCGTTCCGGCTCGTCCGCCCGCCTGCGATCGCCTCGAGGATCGAGAAATATCGGGTCGGCTCCTGTAACTCCATCCGCAGCACGTAGTCCGGCTCGTCGTGTAGCGTCCCGTGTCGAGCGAGGATGGTCTCCTGAACGTTCGCCCCGAGTGAGCTGCTTGGATCGACTTCCTCGAGGTAGTACGGGACTCCACCAAAGACGGCCCACGTCCGCACTTGCTCGGTCGGTGTGAGCTGGCCCTCGAAGAACTGCATCGCGGCGTCGAACGGTAAGTGGCCGATATCTAGTTTGAGTGAGGCACGTCCATACAGCGGGCTGTTCCCGAGGAGGGCGGCTTCCTCCATCATGCTGATCGAGGAGCCGACGAGGACGAACGTTGCTTCGGAGTCCGCGAGCTCGTGGTCGTACATCGCTTGCAGGACCGAGGAGAGGCTCTCGTCCTGCTCGATGAGGTAGGGGAACTCATCGAGAACGACGATCGCGTCTTGGTCGGCGAGATAGCCGAGGACAGCGTCCCAGTTCTCTCGAATCCGCGTGAGGCCTGGATAGGCGTCGGTGGCAGTCTCAATGAACTGCTGGAGTTGGAGCGCGCTCGTCTTCTGCTTCGCCTGATAGACCACCGCGTCCTCATACTCTCGGAGTGAGTGGAGGATGAGTGCAGTCTTCCCGAGGCGCCGCCGCCCGAATATCACAGCGAGTTCTGGATCCGGTGACTCGTAGAGGTCGCGTAGGCGTGTGAGTTCCTCGGTGCGATTCACGAAGCTGGTCATAGTCCTAACCATGCTTCGGACCCATATAAATACACCAGATTATGATACTCTGGATTATCATACTTTGAAATATTATCTTTGCGTATTCTTACGGAAGTGCGAGGAGAAAGCCCCGTGCTTTAGCGCGGGGATGAATCCGACAATCCCCATGAAACCACGTTCGACACGCTGAACGGATGTTTTATGTGGGAAGTCATCGTATTAACAGTCAACCGAGGCGGCCTGCCCGCCCACCTAATCGGACAGTATCGGGATTCCCGATTCCACGCAGAAAGTACCCCCTTTCTGTCTTGGAACTCGGGGTGCAGTCGGCACAAGTACCTCCAAATCCCATGCCGGGATAGGAGTAACGGCTGGGTGGCACAGCCAGTAGCCGTCCTTTGGGGCGACTACGAACCGTAACCATCCCAACCCAGCGGTGTGGTACCGTGGGAATCCTCGTCCTTCAGGGCGAGGAGGATGTCAAGAGATGACGACTACCCCACGGGGGCGACGCCGGACGCAACCTCCAGCAGAGACTCGTATCCCCGCAGCGACATGGCGCCGCCACCGATCAGGTAGAGGGCGAGCGGTTCAGACAGCCCATCCGCGATTCGCTGGAACTCGTTCTCGATATACTCGCGGCCGAACGTTGGTCTCATTGTGGTAGTGGCACTTCGTAGTCAGCCGCCAATTCTTGGAACTCGTCCCACTCTGGAAGACGAGCGCCGTCGACCTCGCCATGCGTCTCGAGGTAGCGAAGCAAGGCGTCGATTTCGTCCTCAAGGTTATACTTCGCCGCCTGCTCTCGGAGGTTGTACAGTTAGCGTCAGCTCGGCCGTGTTACCGTCTGAAAAATCGAGATCGGTATCTGTCGCTGTGAGCGACAGTTGTGTCCCAGTATTACTGCCGGACGACGTTCGCCGCGCGAGGCCCCTTGGGGGAGGACTCGATATCGAACTCAACCTCAGTACCTTCTTCGAGGTCCGGGCCGCCGACATCCTCCATGTGGAAGAACACGTCTTCGTCGTCGTCGAGGTCGCCGTCGTCAGTCGAAATGAAACCGTAGCCGCCAGTGTCGTTGAAGAAGTCAACCTTACCGTTTGCCATTACAAACAAACAGAGGGTTGAGTGAGGGTTAACCCTTCCGAGGGTCAAGGTATCACGGCTCTCCACTACACTCGAATACCTCTCGAATGGGAGATTCCCAAACAGAGCCGTCGAAACACTCCTCCTGAGAAGGAGTCTATGACACTCTCGTACGGTACAAGTCTCGGTCGCTATCAGCCCGGGCCGCTCACTACGACATCCCCGATCGCGCCTTTGAAGACACAATATTACACTTCGATGGGGGGTGTTCTATACACGTTTGAGCGGGCGTTTGGAGGAGACCAAGTCGCGGCCACAGATACGCGGGATTATAGGGGGTAACGACAAATACCGGCCGAAAACAGCCGATTCAGCTGGCCGACTTTATGCGAGATAGAGCATATATCCGGGCGCATGCGCACCCTCCAAGAAAATGCCCAACGCCTTTACGAGCAGGTGGCCCCCATCTGCCGGACGACCGTGCAGGCGACTACGACGTCGACGCCCTCGAGGCGCTTTTCGACTCCTACGTGAACACGTATCGAGTCCCGAGAACCGCGGCCTTCGACAGCATCCGGAACCACGTCCTCAACAAAGCCGAAGTGGATACGGACGCGTTCTGGGCCTCACCGCGCGACAGGACCAGGGAACAACTGATGAACCACTTCCGCTCGCGGAGTGTACTACTGACGGCGCGTGGGTGACGGTGCGAGCGAAAATCGTCGAGCTCTGGGAGCCTCGCGAAGACTCAATCCACCAAGTTGGCCCCATTGGTGGCGGATCTGGCCGGCTGAAGTTCGTCGCGTGGGCAAAGTCGAACCTACCCACCCCCCAAGGAGGGCACGACGTACACGTTCAAAGACGTCATCGTCAACGAATACGACGGGAGCTACTCACTGAAGATCAACTCGCGGAGCGAAATCGTCGAACACACCGCAGACAGTCCGGAGGCTATTGATTCGGTCAGAGCGATAACGGTCTGGGAAGCCACACCCACCACCGTTTCACGAACTTAGCGAGAGTGTCGATCAGAAAATAGGGGGACAAACCTGCAAGGGGGCACCGTCAGTTCACGAACTTAATTCCGAGCTAGGAGGAAGAGAACTCAGACAAATCCGTGAGACACTCACCAGTGTTTCAGGAATTAGTCCACCCAGACGGATACCACTCCTCCAGAATTGGAGTAACGGGTGACCTTGAGACCCCCACCACCGTTTCGGCAATTCATCCAGATTAAGAGAGGGGCAAAATATCAGAAGAGATCCGGGGGAAGGCATTCACTAATAAACAAATAGAAAAGAGGTGGTTACTATTGGCTAATCATTCATGCTAACTCTTCTGCTACTACACTTACTATTACTAGACGAAAACGTTATAATATAATAGTAGTTGCTGTCGAGTTCTCTCAGTCGAAATCGGAGTTTCAATAGCTAACAGGTGTGATCTCGTCCTGTATCACGCATCTTCCCCAGAACCAACCCCCACCACTCTTTCGCACGAGAATTGATGAAACGGTGGTGTGGGTGTGGTTAGTCTGTTTCCTTTGGAATCGGTGTTGAAGACATTCAGGACATTCCTGCAACCGGGGTTTTATTACATCTTAACCAAAGGGTTCTATATGACCCAGTTCTCGAATACCTCGCCTATATTCCAACGCGAGGAGGTTCTTCGTGAGGAATATCGACCCGACGATCTCCCTGAACGAACTGAGGAGATGGAAGACCTTCATATGTCGCTGGCTCCCGCTGCCCGTGGAGTCGGTGCCAACAACGTGTTTCTCCACGGGAAGGCCGGTCAAGGGAAAACTGCTACTGCGAAAGCCAAGCTCTCCGAATTGCAGGCCCATGCTGAGGAAGAATCCGATCACCTTGACCTTACGACGGCATACGTCTCCTGCGAGTCGCATGATCTCTCAACGTCGTACAAGGCCGCTTCCCGTATCTACCAAGAACTCACTGGCAATAGCCGGCCGACTGGCTACGCAACCGACGTCGTGATGGATATGATGTTCGAGTCAATGAACGAGATCGGTGGCACGATCATCATCGTTCTTGATGAAATCGATACGCTCGGAGACGACGATCGGATTCTCTACAGCCTTCCGCGAGCTCGAGCCCAAGACTACGTCGAAGACCACGTTTTCCCCAGCATCATCGGCATCAGTAACGATCTCCAGTGGCGGGATAATCTTAGTCCGAAAGTGAAAAGCTCGCTCTACGACGATTCCGTCCTCTTTTCACCATATGATGCGACACAGCTCCAGCAGATTCTCCGCCGGCGCGCAGCGAAGGCATTTCGCGATACCAAACTGACTCCAATTAACGAAGTTGGCGGCGATGAAGATCCAGAGGGAACTGTCGTCGAAATTGACCAATCCGGCCAGAAGTATCTGTTCCGAAGTAGTGTACTGACCGACGACGTAATCCCGCTCGTCGCTGCGCTTTCGGCACAAGATACGGGCGACGCTCGTCAGGCGATCAAATACCTCCGCAAAGCCGGGGAACTGGCGGATAAACATGGTGACGACCAAGTTGGCGCAGAGCACGCTCGTGAAGCTCAGTCACTCGTTGAGCGAGAAGCCGTCGTCGAGGCTATGCGTGAAATGACAACACAAGCTCATCTCGCCCTAGCCGCGCTCACCGCCTTGGAGCTCTCGGGGGATGCCCCCGTCCGAGCCAAACCGATCTACGGCGTGTACAAGAATGTCGCGTCACGAATTGATGCCGACAAACTCGGTCAGCGGCGCTTCAAAGACCATCTCCGTGAACTCGATATGCAAGGGATCGCCGATGGTGAAAAGGTGACTGCGGGTTCGATCGGCGGTCCAGCGTGGGAGTACCAGCTCCAGGTTGACACCGAGATTGCTGTCGAAGTTCTCAAGGATACGGCTCGGTTCGCAGATATCGATTTCGAGCATATTAGTGCAGATCGACCGAACGCGTAGTCTTGCTGCTGGGTGACTTCCAACTTCCTATTTGCCCGCCCAACACCCCCCACCGTTTCAGCAATTTTGGCCGTACCTGGTGAACTTCTATGCTCTTCTAGCGACCACCTCACCATCGTTTCATAAACTCGGTCTGACAACACTCGTAGCGCTGTCTGTCCCGCGAGCAAAATTCCAAATCAAAAAACGGGGGCTGGTCAGGCCCGGTCCGTGATACCGTGGACACGAGTTCCATCGAGTTCTCGTCGAATATCGGTCCGATCCAACCTAAGGGGGGACAGGACGCTTTCGACAGCTCTGACGAGCTGAGTCTCGTAGTCCACGGCGTCGTAGGTCTCGATTGCTTCGTGGGCGAGGGCGACACGCTCCCGTGAGGCTTTCTCGTCGTCGATGACCACGTACTCGATATCCTGTCCGGGGTGGACACCGAGGTCTTGATCGCGAGCGCGCTTTAACGCCGCCACGTTCTGCGTATTCTGGGTGTCTCCTTCGAGTGGCTTGGAGACACGATTCCGTTCAACGAGTGCATCGACCGATACTGTCCCTGCATGGAGCTGACTGACCGCCTCTTGAAGCCTGTCGAGGACTGCGTCCCGGTGACCGTGTCGCATCGAGACGGTCGAGGCAGTCCCGCTGCACCTCCTCGATGAACGGTGGCGTCGAGCGCTGGCGGGCTTCGATGCCTCTCACTTTGAACTCGTCGTCGCCGGCGACCTTCCCGAAGTACTTCGTTAACGCGCCGGCGTCGCTCTCGCGCTGGGGGACAAATGCCACCCAGTCGTAGTGGGCTTCGTGTTCGAGCCGAATCTCGACGGCCTCCGTAATCTCCGTCGCGAGCGCATTGAGGTCCTCACGGTCATCGTCCTCGACGTCGGGGTCCGGGGTCACCCAGACCGAATCGACGATCCCGTGGACGACTCTCCAGCCGCCGGCCTCCAGTCGTTGTTTCGCCGTTGGCAGAATCTCGCGTGCGAACGCGTTGATTGCCTCGTGGCACTCGATCCGCCCGAACTTCGCGTTGCTAAATCCTTGATAGCCGAAGCACGCGACGGGAATCCACTTCAGCGCACCCGACCGCCCCTCCAGTTCCGCCAGTCGGTCCTCGTCGGGGTCGTCCCGATCCTTCTCGCGACGGATGGCCGCCTTGATCTCGTCGCGCGCGTCGATGATCGGTTGGAGGACGTCGACGAGGTAGCCCTGGTCGTCACAGATTGAGTATCCGAGACCAGGGACGTCATCACGCTCCTGGTGGCAGTCACACCGGATGACGTCCGGCGAGACGTCCCGGGTGCAGATGATGTTCGGATACAACGAGGAGAAGTCGGGTTCGTGGACGTTCTCGTGGAAACCGATCTCGGGCGCGAAGATGAAGCCGCCGCGGTCGGCGTCGTGGAGCGTCCCCATCGGCTTGAAGAACTCGTGACGCCAGGAGTTCCAGGGTACGAGGACACCGCGGTCGTGGGCCTCACAGATCTGGATCGCGGTGAGCACGTTCCCGATCGACGCCCACGCAAGCTCTTGGACGGGCTTGTTCGAGCGTGACACGAGGTCGAGGACGCCGTCGAGGTTCGTCTCCCCGTAGAAGAACGTGTTCGACTCGTCGATGATCGCCCGGCCGGGCACGTTGTACCGCGCCGGCGAGTAACCAACGCGGCCGTAGCTTGAGTACGTCGACCGACTCACGAGCTGCTGGTAGTCGACGTTCGGCCACCGACTCAGCGAGAAGTCGTCGACGCCGGCGTCCGTCGCCGTCTCGTACAGCGTCGGAACGATCTCGCTCGCCGAGCAGGCCAGGACGTCCGGATCGTGTGCTTCGAGCGCTCCTTGGATGGCGGTCAGGATATCCGTTGGCGACCCGGTAACGGTGTCGCCGGCGACGGACAGTCCCTCGTAGACGTCGGTGCTCGTTTCCATCACTGGAACGCTGAGGCGGAGCGTCGACAGTTCGCTCGCCGGCGTCGGATCGATATCTTCCTCGAGACAGTACCGGAACTCTCGTGAGAAGTCGACGTTGAAGCAGGCGAGATCCCCGACTGGATAGGCCGACAGCTGGCGTGCCTGCCGGGCGATCGGGGTGACGCGGTCGATGTGGGCGACGTCAACGGAAAGGACTGGCTCATCGTCCCGTCGAAAGCCGGGGCGTCGTGCAACCCGTTCGGTCGCGACGACGTGCGGGTGCTGGTCATACACTGACTGGGGTGCCGTGAGGTCGAGATCGGTCTCTGGGTCACGAGGGGCAACGTAGACGCGTGGAGTGTAGTCATCGCGCTCGGTCGCGACGGCGCCGTCGGCGGTTGCCTCCCACTCTAGGACCGCGACCGTCGTCCGAACAGTTCGTACATTACTACAACCATCAGAGACCGCATCAATCGCTCGACGGAAACACGCCGGTCAAGGAGGTGCTAAACTAGACAGTGACAAAACCCGAGCAAATCAGGTTACACATGTTTTTGCCGCGTTGATTCCACGACTGACGAAGCATAGCTGCTCACACAGTCCTTCTGCCAAAATCAGTAAGTTGGGCGACGATGACGGCCGATAGACGCGGAACTTAGTTCAGAATGTTGAACTATAGGTTGAATACTGAATCAAAGGGACGAGGAGAGTCGCCCAGTGGGCCGTATCCGGTTAACTAATAGTCCGATATGTCTAACACACGGTATGCACGACTTGACCGGCTTTCAGCGCGACCTGCTCTACGTCATCGCGGGCCTCGAGAACCCACACGGCCTCGCGATCAAGGACGAACTCGAGACGTACTACGAAACGGAGGTGCATCACGGCCGCCTCTACCCGAATCTTGACACGCTCGTCGAGAAGGGCCTCGTCGAGAAGGGGAAGATCGACGAGCGCACGAACTCCTACTCGCTCACACGACGTGGCCGCCGCGAACTCGACGCGCGTCGCGAGTGGGAGAGCCAGTACGTCGACCTGTAGGACACTTCCAGAGAGCGCCGTTCTGGCGGTGTCGATGTGAATGCTCGATTGGGGGACGTGAACGCAATCGCCACGGATATGAGTTCAGAAAGTATCGGTGTGTGGTTTTCCCCTTCGTGAACCTGGAGATGGGTGTCAGCGGGCAATTTTCTCGATTAATGTCGGTCGTCTGTGGTAGCGAGCGGGCGTTTGGCGTCTCTGTGTCTCCCGCCGCCTCGCCCCGGGGCCTATCGCCCGAGAATCGCCGCGACGTCCGCGTGGTCGGCGAGCAGGCCGCCCATCCGCTCGACCGTCCGCCAGTCGCGGGTGCGGCCGCCGCTCACGATCCGCTCCATGCGCTCAACCGTCGTAAGGGTGTCACCGGGGACGACGACGACGGGAACGCCCTCGGTCTCCGCACGCCCGAGGACGCTCCCGGAGGGCTCGTAGCCACCGGTGAGGACGAGCGCCTTCACGCCGGGGGATTCGAGTGCCGCGGCCTGGACGTCCGCGCGGTCCCCGCCCGTGACGACGGCGGCGTCCTTCGTCCGCCGGAAG